>Ga0315270_10001629_pt1 | contig 11935 bp, 11 predicted proteins | sample C1_bottom_MG_FD_204932 | JGI IMG/M metagenome (GOLD analysis project Ga0315270, IMG submission 204932) | Sediment microbial communities from Yellowstone Lake, YNP, Wyoming, USA - C1_bottom | ecosystem: Environmental > Aquatic > Freshwater > Lake > Sediment | place: USA: Wyoming | collected... | reverse complement strand
GCAGGAGTCAGGCCGGCGGCGGGGTCGGCCAGCATGTTGTTGATTTGCTGAATCTGGGTGTAATAATTGGTAAGTTGAGCAGACTGCGCCTGCTCTCCGACCAGCTGAGTGGACAGGAACTGGTCATATACACGCTGCACGGTGCTTACGCTCACACCTTGGCCGAGAAAAGCCGAGCCGGTGAGCTGCGCCGGATTGGCGGTCAAGAGCGTTTGCTGGCGGCTGAAACCGGGGGTGTTTGCATTGGCGATATTATGCTCGGTCGTTGCCAGCCCGATCTGCGACGCGTTTAACGCGCTGATGCTGATGCCAAATAGATCGGTTCCCATATAATATTCCTTACAATGCAGTACGCAGTTCTGTTATCGGCAGAACTGATCAAATACTTGAGTTTAATTTCAAGCAGGCCGTTCTGTTAGCCTAATATGTTGATACGGTTCATTACTTTTACCAGTTTCACAGCGTAGTTGGGGTCGGTCGCATAGCCGGCACGTTGCAGCGCGTGCGCCGCTGCAGGGGCTGTCTGCCCTTCTTTTGCCACTGGTGCATAGCGCGGATTGTCGTGCAGCAGACGCGCATAATCGCTGAATGCCTCGGCATAGGAATTATAAGCGCGGAATTTCTCCACCTGTTTCACGGGTATGCCGTTACGGTACTCGGTGGTCGTCACCTCTGCCACTTTGCCGTTCCAGCTCGCGCCCGCCTTGATGCCGAACAGGTTATAACTGTTGCTGCCATCCGGCAAACGGATTTCACGCCGTCCCCAGCCGCTTTCAAGCGCGGCCTGGCCCAGCATCAGTTGTGCTGGCACGCCCGTTTCGCGGCTGGCCTGCAGGGCGTAGGGTGTCAGACGCTGGACAAATTCTTGCTGGAAATTCGCGCTAAATGCCGAGGGTAGACTGTCATTTGACGGCTTTGTTTCATCGAGTGATATATCCGTTGCGGCGGGCGGTGAGGTGCCAGTCGATGGAGCTGATACAGGCTGCCAGTTTCTTGCGGCGCTTATTGCCCCATGCACTGCGGGGGCTTGTATGTTGCCAAGGCCGCTCGATCTGGACAGTTGCTTGACCATCATGTCGGCCAGTCCTATCCCCCGGCTGGACAGATTCTGAACCAGCTGCTGATCCAGCATCCCGGTAAACATCTTGGTCTGTTCGTTATCGAACATGCCGTCCTGCGGCGTCGCGTCGCGCATGCTTTTCAGCATCATGTTCATGAACACACTTTCGAACTGTTGCGCGGTTGCCTTCAGCGCCTGTTCGGGCGATTTTCGGGCTTGCGCGCGTAGCTGATCCAGGCTTTGTGCGCTTGCCGCCAGATTGCTGGGGATGTGGGTGGAGGCGGTCATTTAAATGATTTCAAGATTGGCACGCAACGCACCGGCAGATTTCATTGCCTGCAAAATTGCCAGCAGATCCTGTGGTGTAGCGCCGATGGAATTCAGTGCCTTTATCACGTCATTCAAAGATACGCCCCGTTTGAGCATGACCAGGCCGCCCTTGTCGGTTTGCAGGTCTACCGTGGATTTTGTGGTCTGCACGGTCTCGCCTCCGGACAATGCATTGGGTTGGCTGACCGTGGTGTCGGTATTGATCACGACGGTCAGATTGCCGTGAGAAATGGCGCAACTGTCCAGCGTCACGGTCTGGTTCATCACCACCGAGCCTGTGCGTGCGTTGATGATCACGCGCGCCAGCCCTTGCGCCGGATTGACCTGCAAATTTTCGATCTGCGACAGGAAGGCGACGCGTGCGCTGCCTTCCGGTGCGCGCACCCTGATCACGCGTCCGTCCAGTGCGGAAGCGATCTCCTTGTTGTTTTGCGCCAGCTCACGGTTGATCGTCTCGACCAGGCGTGTGGCTGTGGTGAAATCCGTGGTGTTCAATTCGAGATTGATAAAATCGCCCTGTCCCAGCAGCGTCTGCACCGCACGCTCCACGGTCGCACCGTCCGGGATGCGGCCAACACTCAGGTGATTGACCTGCACCTTGGCGCCGCCGGCTGCGGCGCCTCTACCGCCGACCAACAGGTTGCCTTGGCTCATCGCATACACCTGTCCGTCTGCGCCCTTCAACGGTGTCATCAGCAGCGTGCCTCCGCTCAGGCTTTTCGCGTTACCTATGGAGGAAACAGTCACATCGATAGTTTGCCCGGCGCGTGCGAACGGGGGCAGCGTCGATGTCACCATCACGGCGGCCACGTTTTTCAATTGCAGAGTGGTGGTCGGGGGCAAGGTGACCCCCAGTTGCGCCAGCATGCTGATGGTGCTCTGTACGGTGAAGGGTGTCTGCGTAGTCTGGTCGCCGCTGCCGTCCAGGCCGACTACCAGCCCGTAACCCAGCAACTGGTTGTCACGCACACCCTGTATGCTGGCCAAATCCTTGATGCGTTCGGCCAAGGCCGGTGGCGTTGCCGCCAGCCAGAGGATAGAAGACAGCAGGCAAAATAACCCGCTCCTCCATGTCCTCGATCCTCGATCCTCGATCCTATTCATTTTAAGCCTCCGTCAGAACGGCAATACAGACAGGAAAACACGTCCCATCATGCTGGTGATTGTAGATGTATCGATATGGGTAGCGCCCTTGTACTCGACATGCACATCTGCCACCTGAGTGGATAACACGGTGTTGCTGCCGGTGATGGATATGGGATTGATCACGCCGGAAAAGCGGACGTATTCACTGGCCTGGTTGACTGCCACCTGCTTTTCGCCGCCCACCAGTAAATTGCCATTGCCCAGCACCTCGACCACGGTGACGGTAATCGTTCCGGTAAATGCATTGTTGCCGACCCCGGCATCCTTGTCGGCCAAGCTGCCGCTTGAGCTGCTGGAAAGGCCGAATGGGTTGAGCAATGTTGCACCGCTAGCGCCGCCGGTGATGGTCGGCGTAGCGAGCGCGATCTTGCCTGCATGGCTTGCGCTTTTGCTTGAGCTTTGGCTGGCGGTCGTTGTTTCGGAAATGACGATGGTCAGTACATCGCCCACGTTGCGCGCGCGTCTGTCTTCGAACAAGGGGCGGTCGTTTTTCCCGGCCTGGAATATTGCGCCGTTGTGTGGCACGAGCGCCGACTGTTCGAGCGGACGCGCGGTTATCGGTTGCTGGATGGCGGTGGACGGTGAGGTGGCGCAACCCGCCAGCAGCAATAGCACTGCGCATAAATTCAAATTGGATAAATTAGACATGACGCACCTCACGGTTTACATCTGCGATAGTTTTTGCAGCATCTGATCCGAGGCGGTGATCGCCTTGGAGTTGAGTTCATAAGCGCGCTGCGCCTGGATCATGCTTACCAGCTCTTCCACCACGTTTACGTTGGATGTTTCCACGAAGCCTTGATTCAACACTCCGGCGCCATTGGTGCCGGGCACATTGGTGCTGGGCGTGCCGGATGAGGCGGTTTCCGCGTACAGATTTTCGCCTTGGCTCTGCAGCCCGGTGGAATTGATGAAAGTGGCCAGTTGCAGGCTGCCGATTTGGGTAGATACGCCGGCTACTGTGGAGGATACGGTGCCATCGCGACCTATGGTCAGGCTGGTGGAGTTGGCCGGAATTGTGAGCGCCGGTTGCACTGGGTAGCCGCTGGCTGTCACCAGTTGCCCCTGGCTGTCGGTCTGGAACGAGCCGTCGCGCGTGTAAGCCGTGGTGCCGTCCGGCATCAGCACCTGGAAGAATCCGCTGCCCTGAATCGCCACGTCAAGATTGTTGCTGGTCTGCTGCAGGTTGCCCTGGGTATGAATGCGCTCGGCCGCGATCGGGCGCACGCCGGTACCTATTTGCAGGCCTGAAGGAATCTGAGTTTGCTGCGATGATTGCGCGCCGGGCTGGCGCAGTGTTTGGTATAGCAAGTCTTCAAACACCGCACGTGAACGTTTGAAACCGGTCGTGCTGACGTTTGCCAGATTGTTGGAAATCACGTCCATCTGGGTCTGTTGTGCTTCCAGACCAGTCTTGGCAATCCATAAGGAACGTATCATGATTATTGTCCTTTCAAAACAAATTCATTAATCAGCCAGCGATGCTGAACAAGGTGCTGGCCTGCTTTGCGTTACTGTCGGCGGTCTGCAACATCTTCATCTGCATGTCGAACTGGCGTGACAGGGAGATCATGTTGACCATCGCATCTACCGTGTTCACGTTGCTGCTTTCCAGGCTGCCGGCAGCGACAGTCACGCTGCCGTCCGCATCGGCTGCATTGCCGTCCTTGGTGCGGAACAAGCCGTCATCGCCACGCACCATCTGATTCTCGGGCGGGTTCACCAGTTTGATGCGCCCGACCACTACCACTTGGCTCGGTTTGGAGCCGCTGGGTACGGTGGAGATCGTGCCATCCTTGGCTACGCTGACTTCGGTATCGGGAGGAATGGTGATCGGTCCGGCATCGCCCGCCACATTTTGCCCACTGCGCGTTTGCAATACGCCATTCGGCGTAACCTGAAAGCTGCCGTTGCGGGTGTAGGCCTCACTGCCATTGTCCAGTTGCACGGCAATCCAGCCTTGACCCTGCACCGCCACATCCAGATTGCGCCCGGTTGATTGCATCACTCCTGGCGCAAAATCTGCACCGGAGGTGGAATCGACCACAAAAGTGCGTGTAGGCAAACCTTCGCCCACCAGCGGCACCGCGCGAAAGGTGTTGATTGCGGCGCGGTAGCCCGGAGTGTTGACGTTGGACAAATTTTGCGACACTGCCGCTTGCTGCTGCAGCACATGTGACGCACCGGTCATCGCGGTATAAATCAATCTGTCCATTGTTCTCTCCTTGATCCTTTGACCTGCATTGCATGGTCAGCCAATCACACTGCTAAATTTGGCTCACCAGCCGGCGGTTACAGATTCACCAGTGTCTGCATTAATGTGCTCTGCGTCTTGATGGTCTGTGCGTTGGCCTGGTAGTTGCGTTGCGCCGTAATCATATTGACCAGTTCGGAGGTCAGATCCGTGTTGGAGCCCTCAACCGAGGATGTTTGCAGCACACCATTGAGGCCTGCGCCCGGAGGCCCTGTGAGCGCTGCGCCGGAAGCACTGGTTGCGGCCCATTCATTATTGCCCAGAGGCTGCAAGCCCTGGTTGTTGGCGAATGTAGCCAGTGCGACCTGGCCTAATATCTGGGTTTTTCCGTTTGAATACTTCCCGGAAATAGTGCCATCCGTTGCGGCGCTGTAACCCACCAGCGAGCCTGATGTGTTGCCATCCGCTGTTATCTGGGTGATGCCGAATGCCGTGCCAAACTGCGTTGCGGATGAAAAGTTATAGTTAACAATAGGGTGGGCCGCATTGATTGATGGGATGTTCAATGAAACTGGAGCCGGCGTCGTATACCAAGTTGGTGTAGTCGATGCGGGCAAACCTGAGGCGTTGAAAGTCAACGACCCTGTTGTCCGCCATGCGCCTGCAGCCGGAGATGGGCTGGGGTGCAGAAAGGTGGGGGGGGTGGTCACCGGCAGATTCGGGTCGCTCTCCGTCATGTAGACATTCCATGCGCTACCGGCCAAGGCGCCAAAACTGATGACGTTGGGGGCGGCATTGGCAAGGGTATTATCGGCTGTGGTAAAGGTAGTGCCAGTCGGAATGGAGGTAATTACAGTCGTAGTGCCATTTATTGTGACGGGCTGACCCACAGTCAGGCCTGTAGTGTTGGCTACCGTAACAGTCTGTACGTTACCCGTATTAGTGGCTGTGGTTGTGATTCCCGTATTCACTGGCACGGTAGCCGTGGGGCCATAAGTGATAGCGGTGATGCCGAGAGGGACGCCCGCAACGGCGGCAGCAGTTGTGAAAGTATTGGTGGCAGGGTCGACAGCCAAGATAGTATGAGGGACCCCCCCTATGGTTACAGTCTCGCCTTGAACCAGGCCGGCAACACTGGCTACGCTCACAGTGGCTGACCCAAGCCCATTGGCAACGATGGATGTTGCTGTATCGGCAGACGCGGGAACGATCGGTGCTTTTACAAAATACATGGTATTGATGAGCGCATTTCCCAAGGTGTCATAAACCGTTGTCGAGGTCGAATTGGTGTAGGAGCTTGTATTGGCCGGGCTGAACGGTGTGATAGTGGGCGGTTGCAGGCGCGAATCCAGGTTCAGGCCAACTATTAAAGAGGTGGTTGCAACTGGCGGGATATTGGCGCTACTGATGTTTAAATTTGATGTGGGGCCGCTGCTTGCAACAGCACCGCCAACGGCAGGCCAGCCCTGCAAGTTGAGCCCTGTACTGGTGACGATATCCCCGTCTTTGTTAACCTGGAACTGCCCGCTCCGAGAGTAGCCAGTCCCGTTCACCCCATGCACAACAAAAAATCCCGGGCCGTTGACGGCCATGTCCAGCGGGTTATTGGTTGCGGTGATCGCGCCCTGTGTAAATTGTTGTGCAACCGCCGCAAGCTTGGTGCCGATCCCGATTTGCGACGTTCCTGCCCCGCCCAGAGATGCGGCGAAAACATCGGCGAATTGCGCCTGCGATGCCTTGAATCCCACGGTATTTACGTTGGCAACATTATTGCCGATCACTTCCAGGTCATGGGAAGCTGCATTTAACCCACTCAATCCTTGCGTAAAGCTCATGACATCCTCCTTGGAATTAATAAACCTGCTGGATAGCGGACAGGGCAAATCCACCCAGACCGTTAACATTTACCGTGACTCCGGAAGTTCCTGGGGTGATGGCATTCACCGTGCCAAAGCCCAGGGTGGGGGGAGTTGATATGGCACCGGACTGTGTTGCCTGCGCCGTAAACGTGTAGGCTCCGTCCGGGGCGATCGTGCCCGCAGCGGTTGAGCCGTCCCAGGCAAATGGCAGCACTCCTCCGGCCGTTTGTGTGCCCAGTTGCAAGGTTTGCACTGTATTGCCGGAAGCATCTTTTACCTCCACGCTGAGGCCGTCCGCAGGCCCAGCCAGATTTACTCCACCCATGGCTTTGCCGCTGGCGAGGTTCAGCGCGGAGCTGGGAACCAGAACGCCGGTGCCGATCAGGCTGGTGCTCGCCCCCAAAGACATGGTGTTGCTCAACGCCGCAAGCGTTGTATTGAGCTGGTTGATGCCGGTTACCGTGCTGAGAGCCGCCAGTTGTGAGGTAATCTGGGCATTGTCCATCGGATTCAGCGGATCCTGGTTTTTCAATTGCGCCGTCAGCATGGTCAGAAACTGGGTCTGCTGGGCATTGGTGCTGGAAGTCGCTGGCGCGCTGGTGGGTGCGTTGGCAGTGGTCGAATTTTGAACGGAGGAGATCATGGCTTAATCCTTTTTTATTGACCTATGGTCAGAGTTTTGAGCAATAAACTTTTGGAAGTATTCATCACTTCCACATTGTTTTGGTAGGAGCGCGATGAGGAGATCATGTTCACCATCTCTTCCACTACATTCACGTTGGGCAAGGTGACGTAGCCTTGTTCATTGGCCATCGGGTGCTTGGGGTCGTACACCATTTTCATCGGAGAAGCATCTTCTACCACCGCTGCTACTTTGACCCCAGCCCCTCCTGCGGTCCCCACAGGCGTGGTGCTGAATACCACCTGCTTGGCACGATAAGCCTTGCCGTCCGGACCGGTTGCGCTGTCTGCGTTGGCCAGGTTGCTGGCCACCACGTTCAGGCGCTGAGACTGCGCCGTCATGGCGGAACCGGAGATGTTGAAAATATTAAATAGAGACATGATGATTACCCCTGTAACGCAGTGAGCACGTCCTTGACCTGGCTGCTGACAAAATTCACGCTGGCCTCATAGCGCAAGGCGTTGTCAGCAAACTGTGCACGTTCGACATCCATATCCACCGTGTTGCCGTCGGCGCTGGGCTGCAGCACGTTGCGGTACATCACCGGCGTACCCATTACACTGGTGCCTGTTGCGCCGCCCAAATGCTGCGGCGCGGTGCCAGACAGCGGTAGCTTGGCCGTGCTGCCAGAAAGCGCACCCTGCAGCGCGCTGGCGAAATCAATATCGCGCGCCTTGTAATTAGGTGTGTCGGCGTTGGCGATGTTGGAGGCAAGCAATTCCTGGCGCGCCGCGCGCAGGCCCAACGCGGTCTGGTTAAACTGTAAAGCGTTATCGATTTTGCTGGTCATCTTGGCCTCCGCTTGCTACTTTGCTACTCAGATGACATGCATCCTAAACGCCAATGCATCCAGGCTATTATCCGATTAGGGCTGAAAACCCCCCCTATTTCCCGCGTTAAAATGCTTCCACTTAAGCTGTTGCTGGTCGACAATCCAGATATGAAAAAACCCCGTGCCTTGTTGTGTTGCATGTTGCTCTTGGTCGTCATTCCAGTCTGGGCAGGCGCACTGCAAAGCCATGCCGCGATCCGTGACGCTGTCACCGCCTTCGTGCGTGCGCAGACACAGACTCTTCCGGGCCAGGTTGCGATCAAGGTCGATGAGGTGGATCGGCGTCTTACACTGGCAGCGTGCCCGGCGCTGGAGGCATTTCTGCCGCCCGGTTCTCAGCTTCTTGGTAACAGCACGGTGGGCGTGCGCTGTACCGGGAAAACCCCTTGGACGTTGTTTGTGCCGGTGCATATAAGAGTTAGTGTGGAGCTGATTGTTGCCAATAAATCACTGCTCCAGGGGCAAATTTTGCGCGCCGAAGATCTTTCCGGTCAGAGCGGCGAATTGGCGCAAGCCGGTCTGCTCACAGATCCGGCGCAGGCCATCGGCAAAGTACTAAAATTTGGCGTAGCTTCAGGGCAGGTGTTAAGGCAGGATATGCTGCGTGCACCCTACGCGGTGACACAAGGGCAGGTGGTGCAGATACGGGCGGCGGGGCCAGGCTATAGCATTAGTTCCGAGGGGCAGGCGCTAGGCAATGCGGCAGAAGGGCAGGGGGTGCAGGTCAAGACGTCATCTGGTCAGGTGCTGAACGGCACGGCCAGAGCGGGAGGTTTGGTGGAGTTGAGGCCTTGAGGCTTTGTCATCCCATGCTGGGCTTGTCGTCGATCTCTGCTAGGCAGAGAATGCGCTAATGCAAAGCACCATGATTTTTTGACAAGATTATTTTTGGGTCAATTTTATGAAAAATTTCCCTTACATTGAGCCGACCATACGCATTATTGCGGGTTTCTTGATTACGGTTTCTGGCTGTTTGATTTATGCCAGGCCGGACATGGAGTTGACGGCACTTGCCCTATTGTTTTTTGTTAGCCTTAATTTGTTGCAGTCCGGTTTTACTCATTTCTGCATAATGGAGAAGATTCTCAAACGGCTGGGTTTTCGCAGCGAATTGGGGGAGATAAAAAATCTGAATAAGGTTAATGCGGACCATCTCGACACCTTGAATCTGCTGAGTGAGGTGGTAGTGGAGCTGTCGTCCGAGGGGAGAATTGTGCGGCTGACAGATAGCTGGGGCACATTGTTCGGGATAGACAAGGCGGATATTTCAAAATCTGTGGGGAAGAATTTTACCGGCTTCATGAATATTGAGGATCGCCTGGTCATGGAGCAATTGCTCAAGCGAGTCAAAGAAAGCTCAGTTGAGGTGGTGCGATTTCGCATGCAACGCGACGACAATAGCGAACACTGGACTGAAGGAAAATTTACCCTATACAGCAATGATCGTTTTGAACCTGCTATTCGTGGGGTGTTGCGAGATGTGACCGACTCATATCTACAAGAGAAGCGTATTTCCCATATGGCCATGCATGATGCCCTGACCAATTTGCCGAACCGTGTGTTGCTGGAAGATCGTATGGAACGAGCTGTCAGCCAAGCCAGGCGGTCCAAGGAAAAGGTCGCCGTGCTCTTTGTTGACCTGGACAATTTCAAACAGGTAAATGATGCTCATGGTCATAAAATAGGAGATCAGCTGCTGGTCGCCATCAGTGCGATTTTGAAAAAAACATTGCGCGGCAGCGATACGCTGGCACGCTGGGGTGGAGATGAATTTGTCATACTGCTGCAGGGTTTCAATCAGGTTGACGATGCGCAAAAAATTGCCGAAAAGCTGATGGGGGTGCTTCAGCAAGAAACTTTTGTCGCTGATATTGACCGGCTCGTGACGATGAGCATAGGCATCGCCGTTTTCCCCGATGATGCGGACAGCTGCGAATCACTTTTGATTCAGGCAGACAAAGCGCTCTATTTTGCAAAAGACCAGGGCCGTAACAATGTGCAGATGTACAGCCAGATGCGTGATAGCGATCTGGGATTTCAAAAGGTGGATGTCACCTCACGTTTTGCTGCAGCTGTGAAACGGGAGGAGATACAAGTTTATTATCAGCCAGTGGTTGATGCGACCAGTGGACGTGCGGTGGCATTCGAGGCGTTGGCACGTTGGAAAGATGGCGAGCATGGTTGGGTCAGTCCAGCGATATTTATCCCGATGGCAGAGAATCTTGGCTTAATGAACCCATTGGGGGATCAGGTTTTGCAACGGGCATTGCAGGATTTAAAGGAATTTTTGCAATATGATCCGGTGCTGTGCATGTCGCTTAACGTTTCCAATCGGCAATTGTTTTCCCCGGATTTCTTGAAAAAACTGGTCAATTTGCTCGAGAAAAATGGGATAGGGATAGAGCAGGTAAAGCTTGAAATAACCGAAAGTCTAGCGATGCTGGGGGGGATGAGCAATGCCAAGGAGTGCTTGATGGAATTGGCCAATGCAGGGTTTTATCTCTCCATAGATGATTTTGGAACGGGCTACTCATCACTTTCTTATTTGCATGAATTTCCGGTGGACGAACTCAAGATTGATATATCTTTTGTGCGGCGCATTGAGACAGAGAATGGGCGGGTGATGGTGGAAGCAATAGCCGGTATGGGGCTTGCGATGAAACTCAAGCTGGTGGCCGAGGGCGTGGAAAACCTTGAAACTGCCCATATTCTTCAGGGGATGGGCGTGGAAAGATTTCAGGGATACTACTTTGGTCGGCCAATGCCCAAGGAAGATTGCCTGAATATGATCAATAAGCAATTGCCAATATCAGAACGATAATAGTAAGCGCTCCAAATGATGAGGGAGTGAGGTTTTGTTTTTGTAAACCCAATCCGGATAAGCCATATCGTAGATCAAAATGAATCGAGCCCCGCGCTCATGTGCGAGAGCTATTCAGAAGTTTTTTGATGGATGATTTATGTCCGTGTCAGCACGAATGCGGTAAAATGCGGGCCTCTTTCAGAGTTGATATCACATGCCTTCCGCCAGCCCTACCATAACGCCAGATCGCCTGCTACGCCAGGAAGTGCTTGCCCTGCATGCCTACCATGTACCGCCCAGCGCGGGCATGGTCAAGCTGGATGCGATGGAAAACCCCTATCTGCTGCCGCCGCAATTGCGCGATGAGATTGCTCATCTGGTGGCGGATGCCGCGATCAACCGTTATCCCGATGCCAGCGCCCATAGCCTGAAAGAAAAAATACGTGCGGTGATCGCATTGCCGCAAGGTATGGAGGTGCTGCTCGGCAACGGCTCGGACGAGCTGATCCAATTGCTGGCGCTGGCGGTCGCCAAACCGGGTGCCACATTGCTCAGCGTGGAGCCCTCCTTCGTGATGTACAAGATGATCGCGGCCTTCACCGGCATGCACTATGTTGGCGTGCCGCTGGACGAAAATTTCGAGCTGGACTTGCCCGCGATGCTGGTGGCGATCCGGCAGCATCAGCCTGCGCTGGTGTTCCTCGCTTACCCGAACAACCCCACTGGCAATCTGTTCGATGCCGATGCGATCGCGCAAATCATTGCAGCTGCGCCCGGACTGGTGGTGGTGGATGAAGCCTATTACGCGTTTGCCAGTGCCAGTTTCATACCGATGCTGGCGCGTTATCCAAATTTGCTGGTGATGCGCACCTTTTCCAAGCTCGGCATGGCCGGCTTGCGTCTGGGGTTTCTGGCCGGCGATGCGGCGTGGCTGGCGCAGTTGGAGAAACTGCGCTTGCCGTATAATGTCGGCGTTCTGACGCAGGTGGTAGCGGAGAAATTGTTGCAGCAGCATGATGTGCTGTTGCA
>Ga0315270_10001628_pt1 | contig 11937 bp, 12 predicted proteins | sample C1_bottom_MG_FD_204932 | JGI IMG/M metagenome (GOLD analysis project Ga0315270, IMG submission 204932) | Sediment microbial communities from Yellowstone Lake, YNP, Wyoming, USA - C1_bottom | ecosystem: Environmental > Aquatic > Freshwater > Lake > Sediment | place: USA: Wyoming | collected... | reverse complement strand
CCGCATTCGGGTTAGACGCGGTTTGGATTAATCCTGCGCAGAAGGATCAAGCGCAAAATCTCGGCTATACGGTTGTCGACTCGAGTACGGTAATTGCGACGCACTTGAGCCACGCATTGCAAATGTACGCGCATAAATTACTTGGCCGTGAAGAGCTGCAACAAATTTTGGAGAAACTTGGCAAGACGACGCCCAAACTCGTCGAAGAACTGCCAGAGAAAGTTCCGCCCGCCGTGATTCTCAAGGTTTTGCAGAATTTGCTGGAAGAAAACATTCCGATACGCGATATGCGCACGATAGCCGAAACCTTGGCGGAGCAAGGGGGTAAGAGTCAAGATCCCGCGGCGTTGACCACGATCGCGCGGGTTGCGCTTGGCCGCTTAATCGTACAAAAAATCAACGGGCTGGCCAGTGAATTGCCAGTTGTTGTGCTAGATCCGCAACTGGAACAGATATTGCAATCTGCTGTACAGGCGGGTGGCGATGTAGGAACAGGGTTGGAGCCGGGCATGGCAGAACGTTTACATAAGTCGCTCGCAACGGCGGCGCAACGGCAAGAGATGAACGGTCAGCCCGCGATTCTCGCCGTGTCCCCGCAACTTCGTAACATGATGGCGCGTTTTGTCCGCCATTCGATTAGTGGCTTGCATGTGCTGTCGTACTTGGAAATTCCGGAAGATAAGCAGATTAAAGTCGTGCAAAGCATCGGTAAATAGTTCGGTATTTAGATCGGTAAATAGAACAGATAAATTGATCGGTAAATAGATTAGCCAAATAGTTGCTTCGTTCGCGGTATCGCTGACCGGTGATGGAGTAGGAGCGGAAAATGAAAATCAAGCGCTTTTTTGCGCCAGACATTCGCCAGGCCATAAAAATGGTGCGCGACGAACTCGGCCCGGACGCGGTGATACTTTCCAATCGTTCGATTAACGGCGGTGTGGAAATTGTTTCGGCGGTGGACTACGACGAAGGTTTACTCAAGGAGTTTGACAGCAAAGCGCCGCCATCGCAGGCAACGCAAGTGAGTTCCACACCGGCCGTGCAGAAATATGATCTCGCCGCAGCATTCAATCGACCCGCCGAAAAACTTAAGCCAGTTAAACCTGCGCCCGCACGTGTGGATGATGCTTCGCGTGCAAATGATGTGAAGGTGAAAAGTGCAGAGCGCACAACACCGAACGAACGTGAACGAGAGCGCAAAAACAGCGTTGTGTGGAGTCAGGACCCGGCCTTAGTTGAGATGCGAGATGAAATACGCAACCTGCGCGGTATTTTGGAAACGCAATTGGCCGGACTTGCTTGGGGCGATTTGCAGCGTCGCTTTCCGCTGCGGGTGGAGTTACTACAAAAGCTCGCCAAATTGGGTATGGGCGCGCCATTGTGCAAAGAAATCGCAGAAGAAATTCGCTTGCGTAGTGATCGTGACGCGATGTGGCACGATGCCCTTGAAACCTTCACCAACCGCATCATTACAACCGACGACGATATTTTGAATCAGGGCGGTGTCGTTGCATTGGTCGGCCCAACCGGGGTTGGTAAAACTACGACCGTTGCAAAATTAGCTGCGCGCTATGCCTTACGACACGGCGCACGTCATGTCGCGTTGGTAACAACCGATGCCTATCGTATAGGCGCCTACGATCAGTTGCGCGCATACGGTCGCATTCTCGATGTGCCGGTGCGTTTGGCGTCAACCGACGAAGAGTTGCGACAGACGTTAGATGATTTGTCGGATCGTCGGTTGGTGCTTATCGATACAACGGGTATGAGTCAGCGCGACTTGCGTTTGCCAGAACAGTTGCGCTTGCTCAATCAAGGACGAGACTGGTTGAAGATTTATGTGGTCATGTCGACAACGACAAGACTGTCTTCACTCGAAGATATCTTAGGGGTTTATGCCAAAGTGAAGCCGGCCGGTTGTATTTTGACGAAAGTCGATGAAACAACTTGTTTGGGTAGCGCATTAAGCGCAGTTATTACCCATCGTTTACCGATCGCCTATTTTAGCGATGGTCAACGTGTGCCTGAAGACTTGCATATGGCGCGCGCACCGGCTTTAGTGCAACGCGCCGTTACCATCATGCAGCAACACGAAGCCTTGCTGGAGGAAGAAATGTTTACCAACGTTGTAGGGAGGCCGGCTGCCGATGCTCACGCCTGATATAAAAGCCGATCAAGCCTCCGGCTTGCGCCGAATGGTGAAGCCGCGTCCCGTGCGAGTGATCGCCGTGACTGGAGGAAAGGGTGGCGTTGGAAAAACTAACGTCTCAGTCAATCTTGCGACTGCCATGGCAAATGACGGTAAACGCGTCATGCTGCTCGATGCTGACCTGGGACTGGCCAATGTCGACGTTCTTTTGGGTTTGCATCCAAAATATAACTTGTCGCATGTTATTGCTGGTCAACGCACATTGGAAGAAGTCATTGTTGCGGGGCCAGGCGGCGTTCACATTGTTCCTGCGTCGTCCGGAGTGAAGACGATGGCGCATCTCTCGCCGGCGGAACATGCAGGGTTAATTCGCGCTTTTTCAGAAATCAGCCATGATATTGATGTGTTGCTTATCGATACGGCGGCAGGTATCGCCGATGGCGTCACCAGTTTTTGTCGGGCGGCGCAGGAAGTTGTCGTTGTTGTGTGCGATGAACCGGCTTCGATTACGGATGCCTATGCACTGATTAAGGTCTTAAACAGAGATCATAACGTGGTGCGCTTTCGGATTCTGGCCAATATGGCGCATACAGTTCAGGAAGGACGCGAAGTGTATGGAAAGCTCGTCAAGGCCGCTGAGCGTTTTCTGGATGTCACGTTGGATTATCTAGGCGCCGTGCCTTACGACGAGTATTTACGCAAGGCTGTGCAGAAGCAAAGAGCAGTTGTTGAAGCCTATCCGCGTAGCAAAGCAAGTCAAGCATTCAAGAATCTGGCGCTGAAGGCCGATAAATGGCCTGTGCCTTCTGCGGCCGGTGGACATTTAGAGTTTTTCGTCGAAAGACTCGTGCAAGCAAACCACGGCGGAGAGGTCACAGCGTTATGAACGGACTCGCAATGTACACGGGTGTTATGGCTGGGGATAGCGACGATTTAGTGACCAAACACGCGCCGCTTGTTAAGCGGATCGCGTACCACCTGATGAGCCGTTTGCCGCCGAGTGTGCAGGCAGACGATCTGATTCAGGCGGGCATGATTGGTTTGCTCGAAGCGTCGCGTAACTATGATGCGAAACAGGGCGCGAGTTTCGAAACCTATGCAGGTATTCGTATTCGCGGCGCCATGTTGGATGAAATCCGCAAGAACGACTGGGCGCCACGCTCGGTGCATCGCAAAGCGCGCAAAGTCGCTGAAGCGGTGCGTCGAATTGAGCATCAGAAGGGCCGCGATGCGCGCGATAGCGAAGTTGCAGCCGAGTTACAAATGTCGTTGGATGAATTCCATCAAATGCTGCAAGACGCGAGCGGCTATTTGGTCTTGAGCTTCGATGACATGGGAAGTGACGATGAATCGTTAGCGACGCAAATCTCTGACAATTCGCCCGGCCCATTTGAAGGTCTGCAGCGTGAAGATTTCAAAAAGAATTTGTCCGAAGCCATTGCCGGTTTGCCCGAGCGCGAACGTCTAGTGATGACTTTGTATTACGACGAAGAGTTGAATTTGCGCGAAATTGGCGCGGTGTTGGGCGTGAGCGAGTCGCGTGTTAGTCAGATTCACAGCCAAGCGTTGTTGCGATTGCAGGCGCGTTTAGGTCAGTGGGTCAAGATGGAATAGCAGGATTTTATTGATACTGGGATAGCAGGATTTTGTTGATAACGGATATAGATGGACTTTTTCGGTTCTGCGGTGCAGCAACATTCCTGCGCCTGCAAAAACCTGAAGCAAAGCGGAGGTTGCCTTGGACAAGAATATGAAGATTCTGATTGTGGATGATTTTTCCACAATGCGTCGGATTATCAAGAATCTCTTACGCGACCTGGGATTTACTAATACCACGGAAGCGGACGATGGCAACACTGCGTTGCCGATGTTAAAGCAGACAAAATTCGACTTCCTCGTTACCGACTGGAACATGCCCGGTATGCAAGGCATTGACTTGCTCAAGGCCGTTCGTGCCGACCCCGAGCTTGCGAGTTTGCCGGTGTTGATGGTCACGGCGGAAGCTAAGCGCGATCAAATCGTCGAAGCGGCACAAGCCGGGGTGAGTGGCTACATCGTCAAACCGTTCACCGCGCAAACCTTAAAAGAGAAGATCGACAAGATCTTTGAGCGCATAGAAGGTTCTGCGGGTTAACGCAAGAAGCGATTCGAAAGGGAATCACAATGGAAATTTCCAGCACGGAACGCGACGATTACCTCGCCAAGGCGCGCGAACTAGTTCAGCACTTGGAAGCGAATCAGTACGAGAGCGCGGGGAGTCTTATCGATGGACTCACCCAATTGCGCGAGACAACGTTATACCAAGAATTGGGCAAGTTAACACGCCAATTGCACGACACGCTTTCTGATTTTCACGTTGACAATAAATTGTCTAAGTTGGCTGAGTCGGAAATTCCAGACGCCAAAGAACGGTTGAATCATGTAATCACGTTAACCGAAACGGCGGCCAATAAGACATTGACCGTTGTTGAGGAGACTTTACCGCGCACCGAAGAACTCGAAAAGAAAGCGATGGACCTCAAGGCGCAGTGGGATCGCTTTCGCAATCGCGACATGAAAGTTGAAGAGTTTCGCGGGCTGACGCGGGAAATTGACGATTTTTTGAGTTGGACGTCCGTTAATGCGACGGCTATTCATCAGGGCTTGTCTGACGTGATGATGGCGCAAGATTTCCAAGATTTAACCGGTCAAATTATTCGCCGCGTTATCAAGCTTGTTCAGGATGTCGAAGAGAATTTGGTCGGGTTGATTAAACTGGCAGGTCCGCAGCGGCAGCACACGGAAGTGACGCAGACCAGCAGTGATATTGCGGCGGAAGGGCCGCAAGTGCCGGGGGTGAAGACAACGACAGACGTGGTCGGCGGTCAGGATGATGTTGACGCACTTTTGTCGAGCTTAGGATTTTAGTTTGGGTTGCTGGGGCGAAACACATGGCAATTGATACCAACGACGAGATATTACAGGACTTTTTGGTCGAAGCTGGAGAGCTGCTCGAACAGTTGGGTGAACAGCTGGTTGAGCTAGAACAACGGCCACAGGACAAAGAGTTGCTTAACGCGGTTTTTCGCAATTTTCACACCGTCAAAGGTGGTGCGGGATTTTTGAGTCTCGATGCCTTGGTGGAAATTTGCCATAGCGCCGAAGACGTATTCAATTTGTTACGTCAAGGCGAGCGTACAATCGATTCGCAATTGATGGACGTGGTGTTGCGTGCGCTGGATATAGTCAATGGGATGATTGATGGTGTTCGTTCTGGCATCGAGCCGCCACCGGCTGATCGCGCGGTCGTCGATCAGCTCCGCGCATATGCTCGGCCTGGCGCGCCACCACCCGTTGTGCAGGCGCCCACGCCTGTTGTTGCGCCACCTGCCGATAAGGCAGCGCAAGCATTTGACGCGATGTTAAACAAAGCGGCGGCCCAGCCCAATGCAACGGCGCCTGTTGCCGCGCCTCCTGCGACCAGCAGTGAGCGTGTCGGTGGCAGCGAAGATATTACGGCAGAAGAATTTGAGCGCTTGCTTGATCAATTGCACGCGACGGGCGGTGCCGCAAAACCGGCAGCGCCGACGGCCGCTCCATCGCCTCCGCCGGTTGTTGCAGCGTCGTCCACGGTGGCGGCGGCTAGCTCGGAGGAGATGTCGGAAGAAGAGTTCGACAAGTTGCTGGACCAGTTGCATGGCAAAGCGCAAGCAGCGAAACCGGCTGCTCCTGCTACGCAACCTGCGGCAAAGGCGATCGTATCCACTCCAGTAATAGCACCGGTTGTAGCCGCGGTTGTGCCGCCGCCAATGGCGCATGCGGCACCGACAGGAGCAGAAAAGAAAGCGCCCGTCGAAAAAGTCGATGGCGAAGAAGGCAAAAGCGCTAAAGACGCAGCACAAGCAGAAACGACAGTTCGTGTTGATACGAAGCGTCTTGATGACATCATGAATCTTGTCGGTGAGTTGGTGTTGGTACGCAATCGCTTGGCTACATTGCGCGCGTCAATGTCCGATGAAGTGGCAAAAGTGGTCGGCAATCTCGATCTTGTTACGGCCGACTTGCAAAATTCCGTGATGAAGACACGGATGCAGCCTATCAAAAAAGTGTTTGGTCGATTCCCTCGCGTTGTGCGCGATTTGGCGCGCAGCTTGAATAAGCAAGTCAGTCTTGAGTTGTATGGCGAAGAGACGGATTTGGACAAAAACTTGGTCGAAGCGTTGGCCGATCCGTTGGTGCATCTTGTTCGCAACGCCGTTGATCACGGTGTTGAAGATCCAGATACACGCCGCAAGGCCGGTAAGTCTCCGATGGGTACCGTGAAGCTTTCCGCTGAACAGGAAGGTGATCACATCTTGTTGGCCATTGAAGACGATGGCGCAGGGATGGATCCGGAGCGTCTGCGTCGTAAGGCTGTGGATAAGGGCATTCTTGACGAGGATGCTGCCGCGCGACTTGATCATCACCAATGTTTCAATTTGATTTTCTTGCCGGGATTTTCAACGAAGGATCAAATCTCCGATATTTCCGGTCGTGGTGTCGGGATGGATGTGGTGAAAACTCGCATCACCCAGCTCAATGGAACCATCGAGATTGATTCGAAGATTGGTAAGGGTTCGCGCATCAGCATCAAAGTGCCTTTGACGCTGGCGATTATGCCCACGCTTATGGTTCAACTTGAAAAGCAAGTGTTTGCTTTACCGTTGGCCAACGTCATCGAAATATTCGATCAGGAAACGGCGCGTACGCGCACGGTGGATGGCAAACAAGTCGTGATTGTGCGCGACAAGGCACTACCGCTGGTATTTTTACGCAGTTGGTTAGTGCGCAATCACGGGCCGATCGACAAAGCCAAGGGCTACGTCGTGGTAGTGAGTTATGGCTCGCAACATGTGGGTTGCGTTGTCGATCAGCTGATTGGCCAAGAGGAAGTCGTTATCAAACCGCTCGGGACCATGTTGCAAGGTACGAAAGGTTTGGCGGGAGCAACGATTACCGGTAATGGTCGCATCGCATTGATTTTGGATATGCCGGGTTTGATGGAGTCATACGCCCGTAGAATTTGATAGGGAGATTCGATGGCGGTTCGGGTTTTGGTAGTCGATGACTCGCGATTTTTTCGTCGCCGCGTGACTGAAATCTTAAGCGCCGACAAAAATATCCAGGTTATCGGCGCCGCGGAAAATGGACAGCAGGCTGTTGAAATGGCAGCTAAGCTAAAGCCCGACGTCATCACCATGGATATCGAAATGCCGGTGATGGACGGGATCACCGCTGTGCGCAAAATCATGGCGGCCAATCCGCTGCCGATTCTGATGTTTTCCTCACTGACAACCGAAGGTGCCAAAGCAACGCTTGATGCGTTGGATGCCGGTGCCGTCGATTTTCTACCCAAGCGATTTGAAGATATTTCGCAAGACAAAGATGAAGCGAAGAAGTTGCTTTGTTTGCGCGTGTTTCAAATTGGTTCGCGAAAAAGTATTTTGCCTGATAAGCAACGTCCGACGCCGCCTAGACCGTTGGGTGGCGTCGCGCCCGGAATGAAGGCGAAGGAATCCGGGAAAGGGGTGGTCAGGACGAATTTGCCCAGCGGCTGGTTGCGCAATTTGAATCTCGTGGCGATCGGTGCGTCAACGGGTGGGCCGGTGGCGTTACAAGAAGTGTTAACAAAATTACCGGCAAATTTTCCGCTGCCGATTGTGCTCGTGCAACACATGCCGGCGACATTTACGGCCGCGTTTGCCGACCGCATTAGTAGGTTGTGCAAAATTTCTGTACGCGAGGCCAAGGACGGCGATGTCTTGGCGCCTGGCTTGGCATTGTTAGCGCCGGGCGGTGTACAAATGTTGGTTGAAAAACGCGGTAGCCAGTTCGTAATCCGCATCAAGGATGCGCAACCTGGACAAACCTACAAGCCGTGTGTCGACCTGACGTTCAGTTCGATCGCCAAAGTTATCTCGGGTAAGGTGCTGGCAATCATGTTGACCGGCATGGGTGCCGATGGTCGTGAAGGTACCCGCGAAATGAAGCGCGACAAGGCAATGGTATGGGCTCAGAGCGAAGATACCTGCGTCGTGTGGGGGATGCCTGGTGCGGTGGTCGAAGCAGGTTTGGCTGATCAAGTTTTGCCTCTCAGTGAGATTGGTCCACGGTTAGCCCAAGGGGTGTAGTTAAGTGGATATCCTCACCATCGTCGGAGTTGTTATGGCGCTAGGCGCCATATTGGGCGGCAATGCATTGGAGGGCGGTCACCTATCGTCGCTGATGCAGCTTACCGCTTTCGTCATCGTAATGGGCGGCACGCTCGGCGCTGTTATGATCCAGTTTCCCATGTCGACATTTTTGTTGGCGATGAAAATGACTGTCTGGATGATCTTTCCCCCCAAGCAAGATCACCATGGCGTAATCGAAAAGGTGGTGGGTTGGAGCAATATCGCACGTAAAGATGGGTTGCTTGGTTTGGAGGCGATATCGGAAACTGAGACGGATCCATTCGCGAAAAAAGGCCTTCAACTATTAGTCGACGGTGCCGAGCCGGATACGATTCGCACAATCATGGAAGTTGAATTGGGCACGAAAGAACACATTGGTGGCCAAGCTTGCAAGGTGTACGAGGCCTTTGGTGGTTACTCGCCGACAATTGGGATTATCGGTGCTGTTATGGGTCTGATTCACGTAATGAATAACTTGGCGGATCCGTCGAAACTCGGTGGCGGTATCGCGGTGGCCTTCGTGGCCACGATTTATGGCGTCGGTCTGGCGAACATTTTCTTCTTGCCTATAGCGAACAAGCTCAAAGGCATCATTCACCATCAAACCAAATTCCGCGAAATGATCATTGAAGGTGTTATTTCCATTGCCGAGGGCGAAAATCCGCGCAACATCGAGAACAAGCTGCAAGGATATTTGCACTAAACGTGATGCGGGGCCGTTGGAAATTTTGGCAAAGGCGCTACAGGCATGTTTCTTGCCTCTTTTATGCTGAAGGATTCACGCGACGCAAAACTGCTACGTATTTGCATGGGGAATTCCATGAGTAGGGTGGCGATGGCGGAGACAAGGGAATGGCACGTAAACAAAAGCATGAAGAACACGAAAACCATGAACGATGGTTAGTGTCCTATGCGGATTTCATCACACTGCTGTTCGCATTTTTCGTTGTCATGTATTCCGTTTCGTCCGTCAATGAAGGTAAGTATCGCGTTTTGTCCGACGCATTATTGGCGGCCTTTCGCTCGCAACCGAAAACACTGTTGCCGATTCAAGAAGGCCAGCCGGCGAAATCGCCGCTCAAGGAAGACATGAACAGTAAATCGTCACCAGCATTGGTGTCGGCGCCCGATTTGCCCGTGCCGAGTGTCTCGCGCAAAAAAAAATACAATGGCCAGCCAGCGCCGCTGGGCGAGGTGGCAACACGCCTTGAGCAAGAATTTGATCGACTTATCGATGAAGACATTATTGCCATTCGTTACAACGACAACTACGTCGAGATTGAGCTTAAGAGCAATATTCTATTTCCTGCCGCGAGTACACAGCTCACGCCAAAAGCAACGGAAGTATTGACGAAGTTAGGAAAGATTCTGCGCAATTTTCCCAATGTTGTCCGTGTTGAAGGTTACACCGATGACAATGCCATGAACTCGACCATTTATCCGTCGAACTGGGAGTTGTCGGCGGCGCGTGCGGGATCGGTTGTTCGGTTGTTTATGGAGAATGGTGTTGATCCGGCGCGGATGTCTGCCGTTGGTTATGCGCAGTATCGTCCCCTCGCTGATAACTCAACACCCGAAGGGCGCATTCAAAATCGCCGTGTGACCGTTGTTGTGTTGAATCAAGCGGACACGTTCGAATTTAGAGAAGACATTTACATGGCGTCGATATCCAAGGACGGGCGGGCTTCGGTTGTGGCCGCCGATGGCGAGGCTGGCTGGAAGCCTCCTGTCGATGTCACTCGGTCGCCGGTGACGCAGAAAGATCGCTTCGTTGTGATTGATTCGCCGCTGCAGCTGAGTTCGCCGGTAACGGTGAAGGTTGCACCGACTCCGGATAGAACTGACCGCGTTCCGCGGTCACAATTTGTCGATAAACAGGGAGGCAGCCAGTGAAAACGTGGGCAGTCGCAAATCAAAAGGGTGGCGTTGGCAAGACGACAACGGCGGTAAGTTTGGCAGGGTGGTGGGCCGCGCGTGGCTTGCGAACATTGCTAATTGATCTCGATCCGCATGGCTCACTCACCGCTTATTTCGGCATTAATCCTGATAGCGTTGAAGAGGGTGTCTATACACTATTTCAGAAGCGCGACACCAAATTGGCAAGTTTGCTGCGAGCGACAAAGTTTGAAAGTTTGGCGCTTTGCCCTGCGTCGTTAGCATTGGCTACGCTGGATCGTCAATTGGGTGCGCAAGAGGGAATGGGCTTGGTAATCGCGCGCGCCTTGAACGGTATTGCCGACGAGTTTGATCACGTGGTGATCGATTGTCCGCCGATGCTTGGTGTGCCAATGGTGAATGCGCTTGCCGCTTGCCAGCATCTTATTGTCCCAGTGCAAACGGAGTTCCTGGCGCTACAAGGACTTGAACGTATGTTGCGAACTCTGACGATGATTACACGGGCTAAAAAAGAACCGGTACCGTTTACGATCGTTCCAACGATGTTTGATCGACGGACGCGCGCCGGGATGCAGAGTTTGGCAACCTTACATGAACGTTACGCCGCGCACTTGAGTCACAGTTATGTTCCGGTTGATACGCAGTTTCGCGAGGCCAGCCGTCTTGGGATTCCGTTGCCGATGCTGGCGCCGCAATCGCGCGGTGCGCAGGCTTACGCGGCGTTGATTGAGGAATTGGCCTCGGGCAAAGCGGACGATCAATCGCTGGCACAGGTTGGATAGGAGATTGAACATGCACGCGAGTATGCAAGGCTCACAACAATATGTTTTAGAAAATTACCTAAGCGTTCTGCTTGGCGACGGGCTGTTGAGTGATGCCGATTCGGCGGCGGAAGATGTGATTGAGGCTGAATTGTTTCTCGCCGACGAGTCCATCGGCGCGGATAGCGACAATATTCACATCCTGCCATTTAATGTCGTTGGCTTGGCACTGGCGTTGGAGAAAGCGGCTGTCGCCGCGGTTTTCCCCTGGCCCGCTAACGGCCTAGCTACGGCAAAACACGGTCATGCCGACGAAATATTGGGCACATTGAATTTAGCGGGGCGCATCACGTGGGTATTGGATACCGTCAAAGTGATCGTCCCGGCCGACTATCCAGGTCGCCCCAATTTATTGGCGCGGCGCCAATACCGGGCGATCGTGCTTCTCAAAGACGCGCCCTTTGCGCTGGCTTGTGACGAGGTCGACGAAGAAATTATCGTCAATCAAGTGGCGGTGCAATGGCGCTTGGACACAAGTCAGCATGGCTGGATGAAAGCGTCGATGCCCGCCTTTGGTTACGCCTTGCTCGACCCGAAAGTGGCCCTGCAATTTCGGCCAACAACTTGAGCTTCTGAGACTTTGGCCGTTAACGGAAGTGACTTTTTGCGGGGGGTGTGCGAGTTATCCAATGCGCGCGACTCTGACGGTTACGGGCCACCTGGCACGGAGCGTGCTTGAAGTACGGTAGAGGATTTAGTAACGGAAAATCGGCGCCGAGCAAACGAACCTCGATGCGCAACAGAGATGTTGCGCTCCGAAACCAAAACGCTTGCGCGGTTTTTGTTTCGGAGTGAGATGCGGGAGTGTACCGCGCCGGAGCGAGTTGAAATATGCCAGGGATGGCAGATTCAACAACCTGATAGTACATATGGAGTGAAC
>Ga0315270_10001627_pt1 | contig 11938 bp, 13 predicted proteins | sample C1_bottom_MG_FD_204932 | JGI IMG/M metagenome (GOLD analysis project Ga0315270, IMG submission 204932) | Sediment microbial communities from Yellowstone Lake, YNP, Wyoming, USA - C1_bottom | ecosystem: Environmental > Aquatic > Freshwater > Lake > Sediment | place: USA: Wyoming | collected... | reverse complement strand
CGGCCCGGCAGCGCGGTCATCCCCAGCGCAGCGAAAATGGCTGCGGCGAGGGCATGCACCTGTTTGCCGGGCATCTTGTGGAATAATTTTCCGCCGAGCGCGACGGTGGCGATCTGCGTCTTGTCGCCGATCTCGGCCCGCGCGGCGATACCGGCGGAAACCGGGAATGTCTCTATCATGCGACCCCGGCCTGTTCTGCCTGTTTATCCGCGAAATAACTGCTGCGCACCATCGGCCCGCAAGCGGCATGGGAGAAGCCCATTTCCTTCGCGGCCTGCTCGAACATCCTGAAGGTTTCCGGCGGCACATAGCGCAGCACCGGCAGGTGGCCGTCCGAGGGCTGCAGGTACTGGCCCAGCGTGAGCATCTCCACGTCGTGCGCGCGCAGGTCGCGCATCACCTGCAGCACTTCCTCGTCGGTCTCGCCCAGCCCCAGCATCAGGCCGGACTTGGTCATCACCTGCGGGAAGCGCGCCTTGAATTCCTTCAGCAGCAACAGCGAATGCGCATAGTCCGCGCCGGGGCGCGCGAATTGATACAGGCGCGGCACCGTTTCCAGATTGTGGTTCAGCACATCGGGCAGGCAGGCCGCCATGGCATCCAGCGCCACACCCAGACGACCGCGAAAATCCGGCACCAGCGTTTCCAGCTTGGTGTTGGGCGATGAGGCGCGGATGGCAGTCAGGCAATCGGCGAAATGTTGCGCGCCGCCATCGCGCAGATCGTCCCTGTCCACGCTGGTGATCACCACGTATTTTAATTTCAGCAGCGCGATGGACTGCGCGAGATGCTGCGGCTCGTTCGCGTCCGGCGGCTGCGGCTTGCCGTGCGCCACGTCGCAGAACGGACAGCGCCGCGTGCACACGTCGCCGAGGATCATGAACGTCGCCGTGCCCTTGCCGAAGCATTCGCCGATGTTGGGGCAGGAGGCTTCCTCGCACACCGTGTGCAGCTTGTGCTCGCGCAGCATGCGCTTCACGTCATGGTAACCCTGTCCGCTGCCGGATTTCACGCGTATCCATTCCGGTTTGCGCAGGCGCTGTTGCAGCGGCACGATCTTGATCGGGTTGCGCGCGGTTTTTTCTTTTCCGGTTTGCTTTGCTACGGTCAAATCACTACTCCTTATTTCATTTTATTTCGAGTTAACGCAGCGGAGATTAACTCAACCTCGCCAGTAACTGCATCAAGCGTTTCTGCAACTTCGCCATCAAATATTCCGTCGTTGCCATATTTCTTAAGCGTTTCCAGAACAACGGATGGATAATCATTTGCACAATCTCTCAGTTTATAGAATCCGCCATATACAGAATCAAAATAAGTTCGCATGTCGGATGGTTTTGCCACCGTCAGGTTGATTTGCGCAATTGCATCATCAATATTCTTCTTGCTGCAGACCGGAAACTTTTTTATGAATTCATATTGTTTCACGCTTGTAGCAAGATCAAGTGTCTCGATTAGCAAAGGCCTCTCTTTGAAGCCGGGGTATTCGGTGTAATAGTGGCGCAACTTGAACAAACCGCCATGAACCGAAAATTGTTTGCTGCCGGTTGGGCTGCAATCTGCATATTGATAAACAATATTCTGTTTTTTGTTTCTGACTTGTATGATTGCATCAGCACAATCTTGCCACTGGTCTAATTTCGATACATTTATCTTTGTATATTCTCCATGACAGATTATTAGATCCATATTGCTATTTGAGTAGAGCAGGGTGGATACCCCATAACATTTTGCTTGTTCTTCAGCAGCCCATGAAATTGGAATGGCCAAAGAGAATAATAGGAATGTAATGGCGAGATTGATATTGGATATTTTCATTGGCGCTCTCCTCATCTTTTGAATCCACTTACGTTTTCTTGCGCAGGTGTTGCTGCAATAGCGCCACCAAGCTCTGTGCGAGTTGCTGCTCCAGCTCTTCCATTGCGGGTTTGACGCCGACATCGCGCGCCTGCGTCACGCGCAGCCCGGCATAGCCGCAAGGGTTGATATAATCAAACGGAGTCAAATCCATGTCCACGTTGAACGACAGGCCATGGTAGCAGCAGCCGTTCTTGATTTTCAATCCGAGCGCGGCGATTTTGGCATCGCCCACATACACGCCGGGCGCATCTTCGCGGCCTTGCGCGGCTACGCCATGCTGTGCGAGCAAATCTATCACCGCCTGTTCCATCAGCCGCACCAGCTGGCGCACGTTGAGCTGCCAGCGGCGCAGGTCGAGCAGTACATACATCACGATCTGGCCGGGGCCGTGGTAGGTGATCTGTCCGCCGCGGTCTATCTTCACCACCGGGATGCCGTGTGCGTTTAGCAAATGCTCCGGTTTGCCCGCCTGACCTTGCGTGAACACCGGCGGGTGCTGCACCAGCCAGATTTCGTCGCGGGTGTCGGCAGTTCGCGCAACGGTAAATTGCTTCATCGCGTCCCAAGTGGGCTGGTATGCGACCAGGCCGAGAAACTTTGTTGCAGGATCGAGGATCGAGGATCGAAGATCGAGCGGAGTGGTGCGCGGATTCTCCGCGCGGTTTTCCTCGCTCCTCATAGCACCATCTTCACCATCGGATGCGAGCTGAGATCGCGATACAGGTTGTCGAGCTGCTCGCGCGAGGTGGCGCGTATGGTGCAGGTCAGGCTGATGTATTTCGCACCGCTGCTGTTGCGCATCTCTATCGAGGCGGCGTCGAAGTCAGGGACATGCGCCTGCACCACCACGGCTACGGCTTGGGCGAAGCCTTGCTGCGCCAGACCGAACACCTTGATCGGGAAGTCGCAGGGATATTCGATGAGGCTGTCCTGTTGTTTGCTCATGCGCGCATCACGTCCCGTTTGAATCCCTGGTACAGCCGGTACAGGCGCGCGAACATAGTACCGGGTTGGCCGTTGCCCACCGGCTTGCCGTCGAGCCGGGTGATGGCCAACACCTCTTTGGTGCTGGAAGTGAGCAGCAGCTCGTCGGCGTTGAGCACTTCCTGTTTCATCACGCGCCTGACTTCAAATGGGATGTCGTTGGCGGCGGCGATTTCCAGCACCACGTCGTAGGTGATGCCGGGCAGCATCAGGTTGTCTTTCGGCGGCGCGAGCAGCGTGCCGTTTTTCACCACGAAGATGTTGCTGGCCGCGCCTTCGGTCATGAAGCCATTCCCGTCGTCAGATTCCTGGCGGATCAGGATGGTCTCGGCGCAGCCTGCGTCCACTGCCTGCTGGCGCAGCAGCACGTTGGGCAGCAATGCAATCGCCTTGATGTCGCAGCGCAACCAGCGATTGTCCTGCGCGGTGACCGCGCTCACGCCGCTTTGCAGCAGTTCGGCGGGCGGAGTAGGCAGCGGGCTGCTCATCATGAACACGGTGGGCGCTACCGGCGGCTTGGGGAATGCGTGGTCGCGCTTGGCCACGCCGCGCGTGATGTGCAGATAGAGGTACTGGTCTGCGCCCTCGTTGCGCGCGATCAGCTCGTTGATGAGTTGCGTCCATTCGGCATCGCTGTGCGGATTATGCAGGCGGATACCGCCCAGACTGTGCTGCAAGCGCTTCAGGTGTTCGGCCAGGCGGAAGGCGCGGCGCGAATATACCGGGATTACTTCATACACGCCATCGCCAAAAATGAAACCGCGATCAAGCACCGGCACGCGCGCTTCCTCGATGGGCATGAATTGGCCGTTCAGGTAAACAGTCATGATGATTCCTTGGTGTTCATCAAAAGGCAATTTAGCCACAAATTAACACGGATGCCCACGGGAAAAATCCGCGGGACAGAATAATTATTTCCGTGTTCATGCGTGGCTGGTATGCGATTGCTTCAATTTTACTGGAACAGCAAACGGAGGCTGTCCCATCCGCGCGAGAATACGTTGGATACCGGGACTGCTTCCAGCGCCACCAGCGGAAATTCGGCATAGGGTTTGCCGCCGATGGAGAGCTTCAGCACGCCGAGCGGCTGGCCGGCGCTGACCGGCGCGATGATGGGTTGGCGCGATTCCATCGTGGCCTTGAATTGCGGCAGCGAGTCCTTGGGTACGGTCAGTGAAAGTCCGTTGGGGAAGCCGGCCTTGACCGTGGCCGCAGCGCCTTTCCATAAGCGCAAATTGCCCACGGTTTGATTTTTTTTGTACAGCGGCAGGGTCTCGAAATAGCGGAATCCGTAATTCAGCAACTTCTGGCTTTCGCTGTCGCGCAGGCTGTCGGAGGCCGCACCCAGCACCACCGCAATCAGGCGGCGGTTGTCGCGTTCGGCGGAAGCCACCAGGCAATATCCGGCGCGCTCGTTGTGGCCGATTTTCATGCCGTCTATGGTGGGGTCGCTCCACAACAGGCGATTGTTGTTGAACAGCTTGATGTTGTTGTACTGGTATTCGTGCTGGCCGTACAGCGGGTAATACTCGGGGAAGTCGCGCAGCATGGCGACGGCGAGCAGCGCCAGGTCATAAGCGCTGGAATAGTGCTGCGGATCGGGCTGTCCGGTGGAATTGGTAAAGTGCGTATCCTTCATGCCCAGCGCTTGCGCCTGCTGGTTCATCAGCCCGGCAAAGGCCGCTTCGCCGCCGCTGATGAGATCCACCAGCACGCGCGCCGCATCGTCGCCGGACTGGATAATGAGTCCGTGCAGCAGCTCATCCACGCTGGCCGCCTTGTTGTGGTCGAGGAACATGCGCGCCTCATCGTCCTGCGGGCGCAGCGCGGCGAGGGAAGGATAAGCCTGCTGTGCAAGTTGGAACTGGTGCTGCCGGACTGCGTTGAGCGCGAGGTAAGCCGTCATCAGCTTGGTCAGCGCGGCGGGCGGCAGGTGCGCGAGGCCGTTCTGGCTGACCAGAATCTGGTTGCTGGTGTAGTCGTACAGCACATAGGATTTTGCCGCCAGCACCGGGGCGGGCGGCATCGCCGATTGGGCCTGTGCCGATTGTGCTGGGGCCGATGGTGCTTGGGCGGATTGGGCCAGGGCCGGTATCGGCAGCAGAATAACGAGTAGCGATAACGCGAATTTCATGGTGTGAAATTGATCGAGGAGCCGCGATTATAAACGCGATGTGCCGCGCGAGCATAACTGCCGGCAAACAACGGTGCGGTGTATGTCAGGGGGCGGCGGCTGGGACGGCTGACGCGGGAGTAGCAGGTGCGGCTGATTTTTCTATTTTGCTTAGCCGGACTTGCGCGAGTACCGCTTCCTGAGAGTCCGGGCCAAACGTAATCGCATCGTGATAATGCAATGCCGCATTCTTGAGGTCGTTCAAGTTGAAATACGCCTCGGCCAGATAATAATGCCCGGCGCTGCTTGCCGGATCAATATCCAGCAGTTGTTTGAGGCGGATTACCGCCGCTTCATACTCCTTGTCGCGCAGGAAATCCGTCGCATTGGAGAAAAGAAGTTTGGCTTTTTCCTTCATTTCCGGCGTGAGATTCGCCGAGGTTTTTTTTATGGCATCTATTTCGCCGGTGGCGCGCTGGGGCGTGTCGGCCACCTGCTCGCCGGCCGCAGGCACTTCCGCCCATGCAGGAAGGCAGAGATAAAACGAAATCAGAATGATTGAAAAACGCATCTTGGGTGTCGGCTCTTCCTGTCTGCCCGCGACGGGGTCTGCGGCGGACGTTAATCGTTTTTGTAATTTCCGTGGATTCTAGTACAAACCCCCGTGCATTTCCAGCTTGGCTGGGTGGCATAGCCACAGGGCGCTTCTAAAAATTCAAAGTTCCAAGCAAGACAAGGCGCGAGCAAAAAATTGCGACGCGGCATATGTTTGATATGTAAGGAGCGATTTTTTGCGAGTAACGCAGTATTGCGACGAAGTTTGGATTTTTAGAAGTGCCCTGCAGGAGAGATGCGCCAATCCCCAAGGTGGCGGCTACAATGTCGTTTTTCTCTATGACGGTTTGATTCCTGATGCGCACCGAAGAATTTGATTTTGCCCTGCCCGCGCGCCTGATCGCGCAGCATCCGCCCGCGCGGCGCGGCGCCAGCCGCCTGCTGCATGTGCGCGGAGCCGGGCTGCAAGACCGCATGTTTGCCGAGCTGCCGGATTTGATCCGCGAACACGACCTGCTGGTGCTGAACGACACGCGCGTATTGAAGGCGCGGTTGTTCGGCGAAAAAGAGAGCGGCGGCAAGGTCGAAGTGCTGGTCGAGCGCATTCTCGACGACCATCATGTGTTGGCGCAAGTGCGCGCCAGCAAATCGCCCCGGCCCCAGAGCCGGATCATGCTCGCGGGCGCAGTGCCGGTGACTGTGCTGGGGCGCGAGGGCGAATTTTATCGCCTGCGTTTCGCCAGCATGGAGCCGGTGACGGCGCTGCTGGAAAAATACGGCCAGTTGCCGCTGCCGCCCTACATCACCCATGCCGCCGGAGCCGAAGACGAAGAGCGTTACCAGACCGTGTTCGCGCGTCAGCCGGGTGCGGTGGCCGCGCCCACCGCCGGGTTGCACTTCGACGCGGACATGCTCGCCACGCTGCGCGCCCAAGGTGTGCAAACCGCGCAAGTCACGCTGCATGTCGGCGCGGGCACCTTCAAGCCGGTGCGCACGGAACACATCGCCGAGCACGTGATGCACAGCGAGCGTTATGAAATTCCGCAAGCCACCGTGGATGCGATACGCGAGGCGAAGGCACAAGGCGGGCGCGTGATTGCAGTCGGCACAACCAGTTTGCGTGCGCTGGAAAGCGCGGCGGCGGGCGGCGAACTGGTTGCCTGCGAGAACGAAACCAATATTTTTATCATCCCCGGCTACCGCTTCAAAGTGGTGGATGTGCTGCTCACCAATTTTCACCTGCCGCGCTCCACCCTGCTAATGCTGGTGTGCGCCTTCGGCGGCATGAATGAGCTGCTCGCCGCTTATCGCCATGCGGTGGAAAATGAATATCGTTTTTTCAGTTACGGCGATGCGATGCTGATTGAGCGGCAGTTGGGTTGAATCTGTTAGCATTGCGCGGTGCGCTTGGAAAAAGCAACTGGCGGCTTGGTAGGTGCGAATTCATTCGCACGTAGTTTGACCGGGTGTGCGAATAAATTCGCACCTACAAATGCAGCATCATGAAGCGGCGTGGTTTTTCGCCAATGGTTTTTTAGAACATAAGGAGACGAGATGGAGCCTTACATGTATTGGTTCATACTGGCCCTGGTGTTGCTGGGGGTGGAAATGGCCACCGGCACGTTTTACATGCTGGTGCTCTCCGTCGCCATGGCGCTGGGCGGTCTGGTCGCGCTGGCGGGGATGGGATTGGCCGTGCAAATGACGCTGGCCGGATTGGCGGCGGTGATCGGCACCTTCATCCTGCGCCGCATCAGGGGCGGGCGTCCTGCCGGGGCGGAGAGCAACAACCTCGAAATCGGTCAGCCGGTGAAAGTGGTCCGCTGGAACGACGACGGCACGGCGCGCGTGCATTACCGTGGCGCCGAGTGGGACGCCGCACCGGAATCCGCCGACACGCCACATGACACTACGCTCTACATCAAAGCCATGCAAGGCTCGAAACTAATCCTGTCGCAGCACAAACCTTAACGGACAGGGTGTGTCGTTGTTCCAGAACGACGATACACCTATGCCGTTCCCTCTCCCCGCTCTCTCCCGGCGGGAGAGGGGGAGAATGACTCGCTATGCGAGTTTTATACTTTAATGGAGGCATCATGGAAATCGCATTCGTATTATTGGTCGCAGCCGTCGTCTTCGTCGTTAAGGCACTCAAGGTGGTGCCGCAGCAGAACGCCTGGGTGGTCGAGCGCCTGGGTAAATTCCACGCCGTGCTGTTGCCGGGGCTGAACATCGTGATTCCGTTCATAGACCGCGTGGCCTACAAGCACATGCTGAAAGAAGTTCCGATGGACGTGCCCAGCCAGATTTGCATCACCAAGGACAACACCCAGTTGCAGGTGGACGGCATCCTGTATTACCAGGTCACCGATCCCAAGCTCGCCTCCTATGGCACCAGCGATTTCGTGTTCGCCATCACCCAGCTCGCGCAGACCACCTTGCGTTCGGTGATCGGCAAGATGGAGCTGGATAAAACGTTTGAAGAGCGCGACGACATCAACCGCGCCGTGGTGAGCGCCTTGGACGAAGCCGCGCTGAGCTGGGGCGTGAAAGTGCTGCGCTACGAGATCAAGGACCTCACTCCGCCGAAAGAAATCCTGCACGCCATGCAGGCGCAGATCACCGCCGAGCGCGAAAAGCGCGCCGTGATCGCCACTTCCGAAGGTAAACAGCAGGAACAGATCAACCTCGCCAACGGCGCAAGGCAAGCCGCGATTGCGAAATCCGAAGGCGAAAAACAAGCCTTCATCAACCGCGCCCAGGGCGAAGCCGAAGCCATCAAGACCGTGGCCGACGGCAACGCCCAAGCCATCCGCATCGTTGCCCAAGCCATCGAATCCCCCGGCGGCATGAACGCCGTCAACCTCAAGGTCGCGGAAAAATACGTCGAAGCGTTCGCGCATGTCGCCAAAGAAGGCAACACCCTTGTCCTCCCCGGCGACCTCGCCAATATGGGCGGCATGGTGGCGGCGGCGATGAGCATTGTTAAGGCGCAGAAGTAGCATGCAGGATGTGCCGACAGGCGCATCGTTCGAGTCCACGAGCGATGCGCTTCGTTCCTCAGCACATCCTACACGGGCTAACTTAAGGGAATACATGACAATTTTATAACGTCTTCCCCCTGAAGGTAGGCGAGAACAATGGCTGAAAAAGGCATATACGTGAGGTTCATGAGCGCCCTGCGGAAGGATATCGTCAAGCGCTATCCATTCGTGCACAAGGTCGAGAAGGCATTCGACCTTTCCATGCCGAAAAGCAGCACTTTCTACCTCGGCCTTTCTCCACGCTATGGCAAGCATGTCATCGTTGTGTTTTACCATGATCCCAAGTCCTGGAACGTGGGAATGTTAAACATTATGGTGCACATTTCCACAGACTATGCCGTCACGAAAAATTGGGATGCTCGAATGGAGGGTTACGAAACGTTCGAGGACGGTTTCTACGGGATGCCAACGAATGCGGCTGGCCTCGAACCCGGTTACTTCAAGCACAAATACTGGCTGCTCAAGCCGCTGGATAAGGAAAGATACCGCCTTGCCTATTACTGGAGGCCGAGCTCCTATGACTCGGATGAGCAGGTAATCCGCGAGGCAATGGTAGATGTGTATGCGGAACTAGAGGAGCACCTTTTTCGCCATGGCGGGTTTCTCGCAGAGTGATCTGAGCTCGGTGGGTGTAAAAAGTTTCTTTTTTGCCCACCTAACAACTGTCTTGAAAATTAATTGGAGCCGATTTGAACTTCCTCGCTCACGCACTGCTGGCAGGCGATGATCCGGCGCTGATCGTGGGCGGGGTGGTCGGTGACTGGATCAAGGGTGGCTTGCCCGGCGCGTTGCCGGACGATCTGGCGCGCGGTGTGGCGCTGCATCGCGCCATCGACAGCCACGCGGAATCGCATCCCGCTTTCAAGCAGAGCCGCGCGCGCGTCTCCGCAGAACGCAGGCGCTATGCCGGGGTGCTGGTGGATGTGTTCTACGATCATCTGCTGGCGCGGCACTGGGCGGACATGCATCATCAGCCGCTGCAAGATTTCTGTGCCCGCGTCTATCGCCTGATCGAAGAACGGATGCACGAGTTGCCAGAGTCGTCGCACCTCGCGCTGCGCATGATGGCGCGCGAGGACTGGCTATCCAGCTATGCCAATATTGAGGACATCGCCGATGTGCTGGCGCGCATGTCGCGCCGCGCGCGCCAGCCGAATCCGCTGGCTTCCGGTGAGCAGGAGTTCCTCGCCGATGCCGCAGGCTACGCTGCCGATTTCGAAATCTGGCTGGCCGATACGCGGGCATTCTGCGCGCAGTGGCGAACGGGGTGATTGAAGAGGGTTGCGATCGGGTAGAATCGCGTTTGTTGTCTCCGGCCCGGCAATGAATCCCGGTTCGTTTGGTGCTGCGAATTATTCATAAGTCAGAAATAAAGGCGGCACATGTTTAGGCCGATTAAAAATCTTGTTGCCCGTATATTATTGGCAGCGCGGTATCGGTTATGGAGTGCGCAGACGTGTCTGCGCTCGAAGAAAGCGGCGACACGTCGCCGCACTCCAAATTTGAAACACTCGAACGCGAGGCGTGGTAACCATATACCTGTCCCCTTGTTTGCTGACTGTTGTGTAACATCGTCTGGATAAATCATGCCCCATAAACTTTTTTCAGAGCACGCAACATTTTCCCGGCGCTTTGCCGTTTTGCTGCTGGCATTGGTCTTTGCGTTGCAATCCGGTTGCGCCAGGCATCATCGCCCATCCGAGCCGCCCAAGCCGCCTGCGGCACCGGAGACGCAATTCCAGTCTATGCTGGGCAAGGTGACCATTGTGGCGGCTGAACCACTGCAATGGGTTGCATGGACAGGTGCCGTTCGTACCGGCGGATTGGATAATTATAGTGGCAATGGAGCAGGCTGTCCGATTGAGCCGGGAGGGTGTAGTGGCGCAGATTGTGTGGCTGTGGTGCTGGCAGAGATCGTGGTATGTGCCGCGGTGGTGACTGCGGTAGAGGCGGCAAAGGCCCCGAAAAAAAATACGGCAGAGAAATCAAAAAACGTGCAAGGCGATATTTTGAGCCCGGATGCTATCCAGAATAAATTGCTCGGCCAGGTTGTGGCGCACGCAAAATCCAGTAGAGTCGCACTGGTCAATGTGTCGCCGGAAAGCGCACAGAAAGCCACGCAAGAAAATGATTATCGGCAACTCGCCGCGCTTGGCGTGGATACCGTGCTTGTGGTTGGAATGAAACAAGTATTTGACGGAACACAAAGCGGTAAGAGTGACCTGAGTTTGTTGTTGGACATGATGGCGCACGTTCGGCTGATTAGCACCCGCGACAACAGCGAAATTTTCTCGGGCGATTATTTTTATCACGGCAAGCGGCTCAGGTATTCGGAATGGTCGGCCAATAACGCTGAGCGGCTGGTGAGCGCCATGCAGAAAGGTTATGAATCGCTGGGGCGCGACATCGGCGACAGGATATTCCTGCTGTATCCTTTTGCGGAGCGGCTGGCAAAGGATGGCTCGGGTAGCTGCGGTCTCGCAATGTTCGGCCCCAAGGATGACAGGGCTGACGATCTTTCGCCGCAGCTCTCGTGGCAAAGTTTTCCGCGCGAGTCCGATTTAAGCTCGGTGCCGGGGGATATAAAGCAAGTCAAGAATGTGCGCTATGAGTTGATGCTGGCCACGGGTGAAACCGGCGAATCGCCGGAGGTGATTTACCGGCGCGATGGGCTAAAGGGCACGACGCACAAGATTGAAATGGCGCTGGAACCGAACACGCGCTATTTCTGGAGCGTGAGGGCGCATTTCACGTTCAATGGCCGCCAGCGCGTGACCGAGTGGGCGACGTACTGCCCCTTTGGGCAGCAGCTCGTTGTGAGCGGGAGCTTGTATCGCTTCTACACGCCGAAGGTTTAGAGGGGGCAGCCCAATCCGTTGCGCGGTGGCGCGGGGCTATCGGGTAGAATCGCGCTTTCAGGAATTTCACTTTGCACATCTCGGGAGGTGGGTATGCGTAAGCTGGCTTTTATGTTGTGCGTGTTGTTGTGGCCCGGCCTGGCGGCGGCGGGGTGGGATGAGGCGCAGGCTGCCTACCAGAAGGGAGATTTCAAAGCCGCTGCCAATGAAATGAATAAATTGGCGGCGAAGGGGGATGCCAAGGCGCAAGTTAATCTCGGCACGATGTATGCCGATGGGCAAGGCGTTCCGCGGAATTATAAGCTGGCAGTTAAGTGGTATCGCAAAGCCGCAGAACAGGGCGATGTGATGGGGCAAGTCAATCTCGGGGAGATGTATATTCAAGGCCAAGGTGTTTTTCGGGATTATGTGCAAGCGCTCAAGTGGAATATCCTGGCTGCGCAATCCGGTGACCAGGACGCGATAAAGTATTGCAATACGTTGGCGGATAATATGTCCAGTACCAAAATAGCCGAGGCAAAGCG
>Ga0315270_10001626_pt1 | contig 11941 bp, 8 predicted proteins | sample C1_bottom_MG_FD_204932 | JGI IMG/M metagenome (GOLD analysis project Ga0315270, IMG submission 204932) | Sediment microbial communities from Yellowstone Lake, YNP, Wyoming, USA - C1_bottom | ecosystem: Environmental > Aquatic > Freshwater > Lake > Sediment | place: USA: Wyoming | collected... | reverse complement strand
GCGGAAGGCATTTTCGTAAACAGGTCGGCTGTATGATCGAATCGCCGTCCAAGAACACAATCGGGTCGTCGCCGCTGATACCGGCGCGCGCCATCGCGCGCAGAGTGAGCCCAATCGCGAAACGTTTTCCAGGCTTATTTTGCCGTATGAAAACCACTTCTATGGGCATATTGTTGGCGTGAATGCGCAGGTAATTTTCGATGACGTCTTCGTCGGATTTGTCACCGAGCCCAATGAATAATCGAGCGTTGACTCCGACATCGGAAATTTCTCGCAAGATACCTGCCAGCACGGCTTCGGTCGTGTCGGGGTGTTCTTTGTAAGTCGTCATCATGAAGTTCAGCGAGCGAGGGCGCCAGCCCGTGTTCCATAATTCCTCGGCGCGGCGCCGCACGGTGGGATAGACCCATCGCTGATAAATTTGCGCGCGCGCGAAATGCACGAACCACCAGGAATAGCGCCACACGCCTATGGCCCCGATGGCCATGACGAGCTGCATTTGCTCCGTTGCCCAAATGGCAGCAGGTACTTGTTGGTAAAGCGTGAGTACTACGCCGGCCAGCAAGCCAAATTTGACGATGTCACCAAAGGGTGGCCGAAAGCGCCGATGGGTGTTGGTTAGTGTTGCGTCCATAGCTCTCTACGTAACAAAGCGAAGCTTACCCGGAGATCGCGTTGGGCTTGCTCCGTGACGATGCTCCACAGTTCGGGTTTAGGTTGTTCGGTGTGTACGGTGTAATAACTCACTATGGCGTGCGCTGCTTTGTGCAGGTCATAGCTACCGTTGCGTTTTGCGTAGGCGAAGCCGCCTGCTTCGCGTTTTTGATCAATAGGAGCGGACGAATTGGCGAACTCGTGGTGAATGTCGCTAGATTTGGCGTGTTCAGCGAAAAAATTAAACGAGGCGTCCACTTCCTGCGTGCAACAGCCGCTTTGCAAAACAATATCTAGCCACGCATCAAGGTTATAAACCTGGTAATGCATGGCGTCTCGTTCGCGATAGTCAATCGACTCGCCGGTAGAAGCATCAATATTTTCTATTACATGCTTGCGCGCTTCCGCCGTATGCCGTGCAAAGGCCGCCGTGTCGTCGAGTGCGCGATCGATCAACAATTGCAGTTTTAATTGGTGTGTGTGGTGATTGTTGTGTGCCGTCTTGGGTCCAAAAACATAACTGTTTTTTGTAGACTGCAAAGTGTATAGCCACAGTTCGATCATTTTTTGATCGCTGGGGGCTAATTGGCAACGCAACAAGTCATAGGCCCATACGAATCCATCGAGGCGTGTCTCGTTGATCGGATGGCCGGTTGGAACATTGGTCGTGGCCCACGCCAGCAAGTGCTGCGTTGCTTGCAACAAGCGCTGGTCAGACGGATGGACACGGTAATCCAACGCTAAGATGGCGGCAGAGTCGGCGTTGCGAAGCGCGCGGCGCGAATCCTTTAGCCCTTGATCGTTGGCGTTGTCAATGCCTGCACTGGTGATCGTTCGCGCCGGTTGCGGCGAGTCCGCGCTGGCGATCTTCACGGCGGTCCGCAAATTCTCGGCTAGCGCGGGTGGCACATTGATGTCCTGCGCATACATGGCCGAATCATGGGGCCACAGCCGAAGTGCGCAGTCCGCATCGGCATTCGCATTAAGAGTTGTCGTCATGTACCAAACGCCGCACAACAAGCGAGCGAGTTTTTGTTTCATTTTTGTACCAAAAGCCGTCCGTGGCGGTTTTTAAATCCGCACTGGCGCGGTGCACGCCAGTGTCTCTCTTCGAAGGACAAACATGTGAGTGTTGTCCTTCGATTTGCAACATCGCTGTTGCAGCTAGCAGGTCGTTTTCAATGAACTGCTAGGGAGCGGGCTGATGGTCGTGGTCGTCCTCCGTGGCACTCGCGGGACTAAATACGCTCGTGATGCCGCGCACTAGACTCGACGGGGGCGCCGTGGTATTGCGATGAAATTCGACGATCAACGGTGTGCCGCCCGCGAGCATGCGAAAGGCGCTGGCTCGTTCTTCTGGCGTATCCAGTTCAAGTTGCGCGCGCGCAACGGGCAGTGAGGCCCCGTGGCCATGAGAGATATGCTGACGTTTTTCATCGCTATTCGATGTCGAGTCAAGGTCGATCGACGCGACGCGCGAGGTGATGGTTTCGTGTCGGGTCGGAACATAAACGTCAGCCTTCTGGCCAACGGCAACTTCATCCAATTGCTGTTGTGTAAGGAAGACTTCGACGGTGCGTGCTCCAGGCGTTTCGATGAATGCCACCGGCGCTCCGCGGTCGACCGTCACGCCGCTAACGACATGCAGGTGAGAAATTTGGCCGCTCACCGGCGCAGTGATGATGAGGCCGCGTTCGCGGCGTTTTAGGACTGCCAACTTATCTTCCAGCAGGGTTACGCGTTGCTCGGCGTATTTGACGACTGAGCTTAGTTCCACAACTTCACCTTCGAATCGGTGATTGGTGAAAAATCGCCCCTTGGTGGTGTCTACGACGTCTCTTTCCGCCATTTGTAACTCGGACAGCGCTGCATCGAGTTCCGCGCGATCGCTTGCTGCACGCTGCTCGGCTTCTTGCACCAAGTAGTTACTCACGCCGCCTCGCGTGTAGCTTTCGCGTAACGTTGTCGCGCGATTTTCGCTGAATGCCAGGCGTTTTTTTATTGATTCAATCGATGCGCGCTTTGCTTCTGCTTTGTCGATACCGATACGTTTATAACTTTGAAGTTTGTCGCGTTGAGCCTGTAGTTTGGCTCGCTTGTCATCGAGATCGGCGCGCGCGTCCAGGATCTCGATGCGCGCCATCTCAATTGGCTCCGTAATCCGTTCGTCGCGGATGCGCACGAGTGGCGTTCCCGCTTCGACCATGTCGCCAACCTGATAATAAACTTGCTCGACGACGCCGGCAGTGGTTGAAAGCGCCGACTGACCGGGCACTATTAACGCGGCGGTGTCGACGCGGAGTCTGAACGCGGTCGCGTAAACGGACGTCAGCGCGTAATAGCCCAGGCCGAGGCCGAGGACGAGGTAGGTGCTGCCGATGGCGATACGGCGCCAGCTTTTCTTGCGTCCATCGGCGTAAGGTGCGTCGGGCTTTTCAGAAACTGGGGTAACTGGGATGTCGATGCGTCGAATGGTGTCATTGACGGATTTCATGGTGCCGGAAATTAGTCCATCGGAGAAGTGCTGAAGCAGTTCTGCGCGCTTGGCGTCGAGTCCGATGAAAGACGCGCCCATCGTGCCGGCGTTGGTGTCGACGCGCAGTACCCGTATTTTTGTCTCAAACGTGACATGAAAACCTTGGAAGTTGATGGCGAGGGTGGCGATGATTTCTTGGTCGACCGCAATATTTTGCTTGAAGTTCGCGAGCGCAAAGCCGCCAAGGCTCCAGTCCATTGTTTTGTAATGATGAGTGTCGATCGTGACCATGAGCGGTACGGCGAGTCGGTAAAATCGACGTTGACTAGGCGGTTCACGCCGTATATTGAGTGTGGATATAGACATGTAAATTCCCTTTGTCTCATTGTTTTATTGCTCGCCATCCTGGGCTGAGGCATGAGTCGTGACACGTTCTGCTGCGTAAAAATCGTTTTTATTTTTTGGAGTCGTTTTTATTGTCGAGTCAATTTGTCGGTCGTTCGCCGCATTTTTTTGCTAAACAAAAAAAGTGCTTACGATGCGACTTCTGCTTCATTCTTATTTCTAGAAAATCTATCCAAGCAAATATCAAACCAAAATACTTGCGATGCATCGCATCGAAGTCGCGGTGCGCAAGAATTTAAATGAACTTTGAAGCGGTTACGTTTGCTTTGTCGACGCGAGTTGATTTCTTCGCGTTTGATGTGTGGTTGCAGCGAACTGCTAGGATGCAAGAGTTCAGTGCACTATGAGTAACGATAGCGAACGTAAGCGCGTCATTCTAGCGCGTTTTTTTTATTTGTCTACTTTTCGTGACAGGGAAACTGGAAAATGCGGCCAGCAGCAAACGTTGCTGATTCGGCCGCGATTGACTTACATCGAGGGAAGTATTTTGCCGCCAATTTTTCGTGGCCCACGCAGGAGCAGGTGTGCAACGGCAAAATGCCAGTTCGAAATCGACGAGAAAAACGACGAGATTTCGACGTGTGTGCAGCCAAGTTGCCCCCGTCGTCAGTAAACGGAGCTTTCATATGTGCAATTCTAGGTTAAAATCGCCCGCTACGTAGCCATGCACCTTAGGTCCGCCGATGTTAGAACTCACCAGCCTTTACGAACAGATCAAAGATCTCGCGGCGCGCTATGGCGTGCTGAGGGGGTATCTTTGACTACGATCAAAAAGCCGAACGTTTAGCGGAAGTCAGCCGCGAACTCGAAAATCCGAAAATTTGGGACAGTCCTCAGCGCGCGCAAGAGTTGGGCAAAGAACGCTCTCAGCTTGAGCAAGTTGTTACTACGCTCATCAAACTCGATACGGCGTTGAAAGATGCGCGCGATCTGCTCGACATCGCGGCCGAAGAGAAAGATCTGGCCGCAGTGGACTCCGTGCGGGCCGATTTAGCTGCCGTGGAAACGCAATTGGCGGCGTTTGAGTTCCAACGCATGTTTTCCGGCGAGATGGATTCCAAGAATGCGTTTCTGGATATTCAAGCCGGATCGGGCGGCACCGAAGCGCAAGATTGGGCCAATATGTTACTGCGCATGTATTTGCGCTGGACCGAGCGACGCGGCTTTAAAACCGAGATCATCGACTATTCGCCTGGTGAAGTGGCGGGCATCAAGGGCGCGACCGTGCACGTGGTCGGCGACTATGCCTTTGGTTGGTTGCGCACGGAAACCGGCGTGCATCGCTTGGTGCGCAAATCGCCTTTTGATTCCGGCAATCGACGCCATACTTCGTTCGCCTCCGTTTTCATTTCGCCGGAACTCGACGACGATGTCGAAATTGAAATCAATCCGGCGGATTTGCGGATCGACACCTATCGCGCCAGCGGTGCCGGCGGTCAGCACGTTAATCGTACCGAGTCGGCGATTCGTATCACCCATGTGCCCAGCGGCATTGTTGTCGCTTGCCAGAGTGATCGGTCGCAGCACAAAAATCGTTCGACGGCGATGAAGCAATTGAAGGCACGGTTGTACGAAATGGAAATGAACAAGCGCAAAGCAACGCAGCAAGCGCTGGAAGATTCCAAGTCGGACATCGGTTGGGGTCACCAAATTCGATCTTATGTACTCGACCAATCGCGCATCAAAGATTTGCGCACTGATGTCGAGAACACCAACACCACCGCGGTGTTGGATGGTGATTTAGATAAATTCATTGAAGCGAGCCTGAAAGCAGGTTTGTAGTTTACTTGTAGATTACTGGACACGCATGACAAAACGGAACAATTAACATGGCAGACAACGACGTTACTCCCCAAGACGACGATGCATTGATTGCGCAACGCCGCAGCAAGTTGCAAAAAATGCGCGAGAACGGCATCGCATTCCCGAATGATTTTCGTCGCAATGTCGTGGCGGCCGAACTGCACGCCGAGTACGGCGAGAAAGACAACGCGTTTTTGGAAGCCAATCCGCGCCGTGTCAAAATCGCTGGTCGCATGATGGCCAAACGTTTAATGGGCAAAGCGAGCTTCACGCAAATTTTGGACATGTCGGGTCGGATGCAGTTGTTCGTGCAGCGCGACAGCGTCGGTGAAGCGCTGTACGAAGAATTCAAAGCCTGGGATATTGGCGACATCGTCGGTGCCGAAGGCAATTTGTTTCGCACCAAAACGGGCGAACTGTCCGTGAAAGTGGAATCGCTGCGCTTGTTGACCAAGTCGTTGCGGCCACTGCCAGAGAAGTTTCACGGCTTGACGGATCAAGAAGTGCGTTATCGTCAGCGCTATCTTGATTTGATCATGAACGAAGTTACACGCAATACTTTTCGTGTGCGAACCGCCATTGTCGATTACATTCGTCGTTACTTAAATGACCGTGATTTTCTCGAAGTGGAAACGCCAATGATGCAGGCGATTCCGGGTGGAGCCACCGCGCGGCCATTCATCACCAAGCACAACGCGCTGGATATGGAATTCTTTTTGCGGATTGCGCCCGAGCTGTATTTAAAGCGTTTGGTCGTTGGCGGTTTCGAAAAAGTGTACGAGATCAATCGCAATTTCCGCAACGAGGGCGTGTCGACCCGGCACAATCCCGAATTCACCATGTTGGAATTTTATCAGGCGTATTCCGATTATCGTGAGCTGATGGATTTGACCGAAGATTTATTGCGCAACATGGCGCAAGCTGTTCTCGGCACCACGAACATTCCTTATCAAGGCGAGACCTATGATTTCGCCAAACCGTTTCAGCGCATGACTGTGCGCGAAGCGGTGCTGGCGTTCAATCCCGACCTGACGGCTGACGATGTGGACGACTTGACGCGCGCGCGGGCCTACGCAGCAAAATTGGGCGTGATGATCAAACCCAACTACGGCCTCGGTAAAATCCAAATTGAGATCTTCGAGAAAACAGTCGAAGCGCAATTAAAAGATCCAACGTTTATCACCGCATATCCAACAGAAGTGTCGCCCCTCGCGCGACGCAGCGATGCGGATCCCTTCGTCACCGATCGCTTTGAGTTCTTTGTCGGCGGTCGCGAGATTGCGAATGGCTTTTCCGAGCTCAACGATGCCGAAGATCAAGCTGAACGTTTTCGCAAACAAGTCGCCGACAAAGACGCGGGCGATGACGAAGCGATGCATTTCGATGAAGACTATATCCTCGCACTCGAACACGGCATGCCGCCGACGGCGGGCGAAGGCATCGGCATCGATAGATTGGTAATGTTATTTACCGATGTGCCGTCGATTCGCGATGTGTTGTTGTTTCCGCATATGCGGCCAAGGGGGCGGTAATCGGCTCAGTTCGTCGAGAGGAAAATCGGCACCGGGCTGCGAGCTTTCCCTCCGTCGCTAGGCTGTGGTGTGTCGCGTTGACAAAGGAGATCAAAAGAATCAGCAATCGAGCGCTGACTGCAGACCAGTGGTCCGAATTTGTACGAATGCGATGAATGCGGTCTGGTCGTTCCAACCTGGCGACCGGCAGTTGGGGAAACATGTCAAATAAGGAAGTTAATTCGGAACAGATGTTTAGCCAAGCTATACAGGCCAGTCACTTTTGACCATACGGTGCCACGTGCTCACACCCTTTTTGCCAGGCGCGCAATTTCCTCCAATTTGAAATCTTGAGCCAAGCGTTGTATCGTTTCGGCTAAAGCACGATCGTGTTTTTTGAGCTCCGCAATCTTTTCTTCGATGTCCATTACGAGACCGCAATCGGCCAATTCGCCAATTTGTTTCAGTAAGTCGCATGTCTCGCTGCTGGGCGGAGAGGTAGCGCTCGGGATGTTTGGTATTGCGTCGGCGGAACGAGTGTTCGACCGGCTGGAGTGAGTCGAGGCTATGCCTTCGGTCACCTCAATGTGTTCCTTGCCCAGCAACTCCACAATGGCATTGCTGAGCTGCGGCAGAGATACAGGTTTACGCAGCGACAGATCCGCGCCCGCTTCGCGAAACAGATCTGCTTCGTGCTCGAAAACCGATGCTGACACCATGACAATTTTTACGCCGTAACCGTACTGCGCGCGAATTGCTTTGGTTGCGTCTACACCGTTTAGTCGCGGCATCTTAAAATCCATGAATACGATGTCGGGCCGTTCTTGCTCAAGTGCCGCTAGAGCGGTGTCGCCATCATCCGCCGTCCTTACTGTAAATCCGACGGTTTCAAGGAAATGAGCCAAGATGTCACGATTGACAGCATTATCATCGACGACGAGTGCCTTGTGTTCGATGCGGAGCCGCACTGTAATGCCGCTGGCGGTTGTGGCCGCAAACTCGTTGGCGGCCGGCGGAAGAGTCAGCGTAAAATAAAATCGCGCGCCGGCGCCGGGAGCGGACTCAAGGTGAAGTTTGCCGCCCATCAGCTCAATGTGCCTTGAGGCAATGGCCAAGCCCAAACCTGTACCGCCTTTTTTGTGGCCTTCATCGGACTGAGCAAACGCCTTGAAAATACTCTTCTGAGCTAACTCGTCAATGCCGGGGCCTGTATCGATGACTTCGAACTCGTAGCGCGATTCCTCGAGCAACTGGACCGCAAGGCTTACCGACCCCGTAGACGTGAATTTCGCCGCGTTACCTAATAGATTAATCAATACCTGACGCAATTTTCCCTGATCGCCTATTAGGCACAAGCGTTCATTTTCCGACGGTAGTTGCACGTTCCAAACCAAGCCTGCCTGATTGCAACGCATGCGAAACATATCCGAAAGATCGTTGAGCAGCTTATTAAGATCGAACTCTGTCTCGTGTAGCTCCATCTTGCCGGCCTCGATCTTTGAGATATCAAGAATCTCATTGATGAGTTCCAGCAAGTGATTGCCGCTACGTTCTATCGTCGAAACAGCCCGTCTTTGGCTTTCGTTCAGCGCTGAGTCGAGGGCGAGAATTTGCGCGTAGCCCAGTACGGCGTTCATGGGGGTGCGAATTTCGTGACTCATATTGGCGAGAAACGCGGATTTTTGCCGCGTCGCAGAAAGCGCCTTCTCGCGTGCATCCACCAGTTCGGCTTCGATTTTCGATGAGCTAATAAATACAAAAACGGCAATGGAGGCGGCGATAACGACGCCGGCGGTAACGAGAGCGGCCATGATTAAAAAGATCTGCTTATGATTTTGCGCCGACTTTTCTGTCACTGTCTGCAAATGATACTGAATGTCGTTAAGCACTAGCGTCATCCACTTCATGATTTTCTGTTGTACCGCGGTGAAGTCATTCTGGATAAAATTATTGGCCTCGCTCTCATTGTGCCGGTTGATTAAATCGACGACACGGGCTTGGATGGTGGCGCTTTTTTCGAGGTTACGCGCTGTCATGCCCCATAGATTGCGGACGTTGTCGTCCATTTCTTGCGCTTGAAATTTTTGTTTTAGTTCAAGGTTGCGGTTATTCGACTCTTGAAGTTGCGCAAGCAATTCTTCTTGTTGGGATGGAGCTTGGGTTTGGCTCAACCGTTGTAACGCCGAGTCTTGGTTGACGGCCGTTTGCCGCATTTCCATTACGAGCGTCGCCGAGGTTTGTAGTGCCGAGAGTTTTTCCAGTTGCTTCGTGTTTTCGTTGATGTACCAAAGCAAAGCGGCGGCGAGCGCGCACAGAATGAGAATATTGGCGCTGAATCCGAGAAAAACGCTGATTTTTGATGTGCGGTTTTTTTTCACCGGGCTTGACTGCTTGTCGCTAAAATTAAAATCGACCAATATTCAAACGGCGTTGCCAAACAGTCCGGCCCATGCGCGTCGACACCAGAAATCTGTCGAATGACGTCAACGCACTGCAACGTTGGTTGCCAAGTATTACTTGATTGGGACCGCGCTGTGAATGACTCCGATCGGCTTTCCGTCAGACAGAATGGGCGCCACAATCTGCACGCTCTTTATCATGGAAAGCGGGTCGGGCTTAATCTCCGTGTCCGTCCACACTGTTCCCTTCATTGCGGCTGCGAAGCCGGCACGTGTCGATATGTCATAGAGCAGCGGCTTTGTTTGACTCATTGCCACAAGTTTTCCCTTCATGTCTCGAACATACAATTTATTAATGGGGTGACTTGTCTCCCAGCTGCTTAACAGTTTTCCCGCTGCGCTATTTCTGTACGTCGCGACTTTTTGATCGTTGTCCGACAGTTCATCCCACATTTCGTTCGTCATGTTTGGATCAATGCCGCCGGCCGTATTGCTGGCTTTGACTGCGTCAACAATCGTGCCGTCGGTAGCCCATTGCGACAACATTGTTTTGTAGTATTCGACTTTTTCAGCGACGTTCGCGGGAAGCTGGGCCATTGCTGATCCTGATAGTGCGCATAATGCCAGCGCGACGCTGAGACGTTGTCCGATTCCCATGTTCATTCCTCCATTTTTTCGCGGCCGCGGTGATCAGTGTAGATCTGCGTCGTGGCTTACTATTGTCGATCCGTCGATTCTATAAGCGTAGTCTATTTCACTTGGCCTCTTGAGAATTCGAAGCCATTGAATCACTCGCGAATTGCTAATGTTGGTTTAAGAAGGGCACGCTGCGTCTCTGCTGTTTTTTGATCGCCAACGATTACCTGATCGGCACGCCGGTGTGAATGATGCCGATTGGCTTTCCGCTGTCCAGTTTGGGCACCCGGAGTTGCACGCTCAACGTCTGAGTAGTCGGGTCGGGCTTGATTTCGGTGTCTACCCACGCTTGCCCCTGCATTGTGTTTACAAACCCGGGACGTGTTGAGAGATCGTAGAGGAGGGGTTTTGTTTGACTCATGGCGACCAGCCGCCCCTTCATGTCGCGAACATACAATTTATCAATCGACTGGTGCATCTCCCAGTCGGTTAGAAGTTTTCCCGCTGCGCTATTTTTGTATCGGGTCACTGTGGGGTCGTTTTCCAATAGATCGTCCCACATTTCATTGGTCATGCTCGGATCAAGACCGCCGGCCGTATTGCTGGCTTTTACTGCGTCAACAATCGTGCTGTTGGTGGCCCATTGCGACAACATTGCTTTGTAGTATTCGATTTTTTCAGCGACGTTGGCGGGAAGTTGCGCGAATGCTGATCCTGACGATATGCATAGTGTCAACGCGATGCTGAGACGTCGCCCGATTCCCATATATGCTCCCTCATGTTGCTTGCCGGGACGACGGACGCGCAATGGCTGCGTGGTTCATCCTCTGTGCGCAATAGTGCCCGCACAGCCCCGTATCGGCCAATTCAGTTGTTGTCTTAAGAATTCAGCTAGCTCAATTTGCCAGTTGCGGTTTAACCCCAAATCAGCCGCCGAGCAGCTGATACACCGCCAAAATTTCTGTTTGCGCATCTTTAAGAATGCGTACGCTGTCGGCAGGCGTAAGATTGAGTCGGTTAAAGGCCGGCATCATTGACCAATCTTCCTTAGCCAGTCGATGGTCGGTGCCAAGGTAACTATGTAGATTGGCGACGGTCACAATGTCCACGTAGTCCACCGGGCCCAAGTTAATCCGGTTAGTGTCTTCGTGTTCAGACGCAACGTTTACCAATTCCGGCGGAAAATTCCACGCTTGCAGAATCAGTCGGCCAATTTCCGTGTGCATCTTGTCAATCACTTCTTGCAGTAGCGCGGGATTCGTGGTGATGGCGGGGTATTTCGTTGCGCGCGTCAGGATTGGCAGTGTACCAATGTCGTGCAGCAAGCCGGCGAGCATAGCCTCGTCGCGCCGCAAGTGCGGGTACTTCTTTGCGAGCGCATGACTAAACGCGGCCACTTTGGTGCTGTGCTTCCACAACGTCTGCATCCGTTGTTTGATGACGGGCGACATTTTTGGCGTATACAAGGTTTTCATCACGATGCACACGACCATGTTGCGCACGAGCGCCAAACCTAGGCGATTGATTGCCGCGCGCACATTGTCGACAGCTTGAATGCCGGTGAACATGGCGCTGTTGGCGACTTGCAAGAGGCGTGAGGTGAGCGCGGCATCGGTGCTAATGACTTGGGCAACTTTGGTGCTCGAAACGTGCGGGTCGTCGATTAGCTTGCGGACGCGCAACGCCACTTCCGGCAGCACCGGGACTTCCAGTTTGTTTTTGGCGATGTCATCAATGAGGAGATCGATGAATTGCTGAGCGGTATTCATGAACATCCTTGGCTACGGTCGCGAATGAGAACACGCATCCTTACGTAACCTATTGCATCGGACAAATCGCCAAAGAGTTGAATTGCGAATCGAAAATCACGTTGACGCGGTAGCGCGCTTAAAGCGCGTAGGGCAACGCTTCCCAACGTAACAACGGTCCTTCGGCGGCACCGAGGTGGATGTCCCCGACTTCTTTGGCGGCCGTTTCGACGACCACGAGCAATTCGCACGGATTGTCCAGTCCGCGCTCGGCGGCCAATACATGACCGACTTTTTCGGCCGTGCCAT
>Ga0315270_10001625_pt1 | contig 11950 bp, 13 predicted proteins | sample C1_bottom_MG_FD_204932 | JGI IMG/M metagenome (GOLD analysis project Ga0315270, IMG submission 204932) | Sediment microbial communities from Yellowstone Lake, YNP, Wyoming, USA - C1_bottom | ecosystem: Environmental > Aquatic > Freshwater > Lake > Sediment | place: USA: Wyoming | collected... | reverse complement strand
AAGAATGGGGAGAAGTTTTACAAGAATAAATGATGTGTAGAGGTTGCTTGGGGTTATCGCGGAATGACCCTGCATCCTGATGAATTTTTACATGCTGGTCTCTATTAAGTTTACGGCTCAGTTTTCCCTCGAATATAATGCACCTAGCTGTCAAACTTGATAGATCTATGGTAAGTGCTCCAGCAACTGCAATCTATTCAGCGAGGCGTGATGTCGGTTAAAGTTGTCGCATGGAAATTCCACGGCAACAACTTCTCCATTTCATCAGCGGTTCTTGCTGCTGGCAGATGTTCCAGCACATGGCGCAGCCATGTGTAGGGCTCTATGCCGTTTGCCTTGGCGGTTTCAACCAGCGAGTAGATGATCGCACTGGCATTCGCTCCGGCAGGTGTATCACTAAACAACCAAGCCTTGCGTCCAACCACGAAGGGACGGATCGCATTTTCGCAGCGGTTGTTGTCGATCGGCAGATCGCCGCGCTCTGTGTAGCGCACAAGCTTTCCCCAGTAGTCGCACATATAGGACAGCGCGCTACCCAGTGCGCTCTTGGGCGGAACCATGGGCAGCATTTTTGCCATCCAGTTATGCAGCCTTGTGTGTCGGTAGATCGTAAGGCGCCTAAGTTTTAGTCCGCATTACAGAAATGCTAAAAAGTATTTAGTAAAAAACTATTCGTCAGTTGTGCTGTAAATGATGCAAGAGCGTGGGTAATAGGAGAGGTAATCGTCATATTTCAAGCCAAGTGTATATCATCTCAAGTAGATGTTGAGACTGCCGAGATGCAATGAATGGCAATATAATGTAACACAAGGGGATGTGAGAATCTAATCTGGCGGCCAGCAGACTACAGTGTCGGCAATCGCCACGGCATCTAATATTTTTTCGTAGTGGCGATCATGCAGCGTTCGGGAAAAAGTGGTAGAACCTAATCGAGTTATAGATTCACCTAGTTGCCTTACAGCAGCAGGTTCGTCGCTGCTGCTGTACAGAATAAGGATGCGTTGGCTTGTGTTCATATTACATACACCACATTTGAGTTGACTATATCTTGGGCCAGGTTGTCAAACAGGTTGAAGCGGTCTTCAAGAATCTGCGAAGGCACATCGGCGAAATTTAAAACTTCAAGTTGCTCCTGTATTTGCGCCGAATCTTCAAGCTTGCCAATGACATCTATCTTCACCGGATCACTTAGAAGCACAAGGCCAGCCGCAACTCTAAGTGCTTCAACTTTGTTGTTTTTTGCAATTACCAAAATATTTTTATTCATAAATTTATTGAACCTAGAGAACGATTACTTTATCGCATAGATGGGCCAGTTCGGCGTTCTTGTATTGACTTGCCATGATTGCACTAGCAGGTGCGTTACCGCTGCCATATATTTCCCAACTGTGTTCGCAGACCGCGAGGTTTATCGAACCGGAGTTTGCCAGTTCGATCAGACGTTGCGAGTGTAATAGTCTTACACCCTGGTCGGTGAGAAAACAGTTGCACTGCCAGCCACGTTCTACGGCAGCGTAGGCCAAGCCTGTCAGATGCTCTCCGGTTGAGTCATTTGTTGCGACGATACCAAGTAGCAAAGTGTTTCTCCTGTTTGGGGTTAGATTGGTAGGCTAATTTAATTTTTCAACGTTTGCTGCTGGTACGCCAGGTGCGATACGATCAGGCGGTATTAAAGAATACGAGATAATCAGGCCTACAAAAAGCACGACGATGGCAATCACTACCCAGATATATTTTTTCATGTAATCTCTTTCTGCTGTCATCTAGCGTTTGCGAATTCGCCAATGCATTGTTGTTTTTCCGGCCTCTTTTTCCTGGGTGACAATTTCATTACCTTCTGCCTGGCACATGGCAACAATGGATTCACCAGAGGAAGGATTGTCAAAAATCAGTTCCAGAATTTCACCCGATTTCATTTTTTCCAGGCTTTTTTTAGTGTACAACTGAGGGTGGGGGCAGACATATCCCTGTACATCCAGGATAAAACTGCCATCTTCCTTTTTTTCGAATTTAACTGCCATGAATCACATACCTTTCTTGAGCTTAGTAATTATTCAAAGATCAAACGCAGCCATTTCCTTGGCCATTTTGCGTTCGATCCACCAGTTAAAGAATTTTACGCCTATAAATCCACCTACTGTCATGCCAAGGCAGAACAGCCAGCCGGAGGGGTCGCCATTGGTGACAGTAGCAAAAAAGGCACCGATGTTGCAGCCCAAGCCTATCCGTGCGCCTATCCCCATCAGGATGCCGCCAATGATTGCCCAGGTGGCGACCTCGATTGACGGTATTTTGAGTTTAAACTCGTTATTGAGCAGCGCCATCACTGCAGCACCACCAACCAGAGAAATGGACATCCAAAGTACCGGATTCAGCAGGGGGTTGGGCACGCCGTTGTCGATTCCAAAGAAAATGCTGTCCATTACATTGAATCCGAATTTTTGTACGATCCACGCTGCGCCCTGCGCTTCCTGGGTGGTGATGTAGAAATAACCCGGATCAAATATCGTATCCTGGATGCTGAGGCCGCGGGTGTACCCCATACCAGCGAGCAACTCCCCTGCATTTGAAATGCCCAGTCGTAATTGAAGCCCTTGCATGACCCACATGTGCAGACCTGCGGCAATACCAAGTATGAGACCGGCGATTGCCGTACGTTTGGAGGAGGTAATCATGCTCCAATAACCGGCAAGCTCGGTTTTGAATCCGCGATAATTAGCCTCCTTTCCGCGCAGGTAACCTTTGCGGTACCAGCGCAGGTAGATCGCAACGAGGATCAATGCTGCCGGTATGATTGAGTTAATCAGGGAGTTACCGATGAAAGCCGCAGAAATGACACTGGTAAAACCGAGCGCTTCCCCTATTGTCGTGGAGGAAAGATTCCAGATGTACCCGGCGAGGAACTGGTCGTACCAGCCGTCAGTGGGTGTGATGACGGCCGGCAACCCCTTGGCAAGGGCAGAGTCGGTCCATGCGATAGGCACCAGATGGTTCAGCCATCCGCCAGCATCCACCAGAAATACCTGAGTAAAGCTGAGTGACAGCACAACCAGCAGTGCAGCAATACTGCCTTCGCCTGTTTTGTAGAGCGAGCCGGAAGCACAGCCGCCAGTGTAGATCATGCCAATTCCAAAAATAAACCCGCCAATGACGGAATAAAGACCGATGGGTGACGGGTGGAAAGTACTTTTTCCGGCCACAGTCACATAGGCAGAAACCAGGCTGAATAAGACGACCGCGATCATGATGCCGACGGCCATGCGCGGCACGCCAACCGCGAACAGGTCGCGGATTGCGGATGCCATGCAGAACCGTCCGTATTGCAGTGACATGCCATAGATAAAACCGAACCACAGATAGGCAGAAAAATAGATGAAACGATGATCCGCCGCGAATGTGCCCAAGGAAACCAGGGCAAAAAATCCCAGCACCAGAAATGCGCGAATGACATTGCGTGGCTCAGTTTCCTGGTTAGGGTTGGCATTCACCGGATTGCATGACGTGTTGGACACTATATAAACTCCTTTAAAATCAAATTATGAAAGCTAAATTATTTTATTCTTTCAAAAGGGCCAGGTATTGCTTCGCGCTTGCGAACATAAATTTTTATGCATGACGGCTCCTGAATTGTTGCAATGTGCTCGCAGTTGCAATTGGGCAACATGAATGGAATCGTTTCGACAGCACTGAGATTGTCCGAGCTGATTTCATATAACGATCCGGGAATGGCTTTATCGAGTACCAGTTTGGTGAGCAAATTTGTGCGCAAGCAGCTGTCTCCTATGAAACAGAGCGAATCATCCACCAATAATGTTCCGTGCTTGGGCAGCTCGACTTGCTTGAGTTTTAGCCTGTTGCTTCGGGTCAAGCGATGACGCACGCCAAGCCACGCCAAGCCAATAGGTCTGAAAATTTCAATAAGCAGCATTTTGAAAAATGATGTCAGTTTAATAATTTATATTTTAGTAAAAAGCAAATTGCGTGCCATTTACGCAATACGCTGATATTGATTGAACTAATTTAAAACATGGCAAACACAGTCTTCCAAATCGCAATGTTTATAGTAAAAAAATTGGTGTTATTGAATATTGCAATGTGGGCTTCGGCTGGAAAATCTGCCTGCAGATGACGTCATGCAAATTGCAAGGCGCATTGTCTTTTGGTGAATTGTGCAATCAGGATGAGTCTGTCAAAAATAATTAACTTATTGTATTAAATTAATATATTAATTGTGGTATGGAATATGCTTTATAGCAGGACGATAGGTGTGACTTATGGGGAGGCTGTCCTGCATCACTAATTTAGGGCGGAATGAATTATGGTATCCACGACTGAGGAGGGGAGTATGAGTACAAATCAATGTAAGGATCTGCAAGGTAGTTGGTTTTTGCGTCGCTGTGTGGTGCCGATGCTGTTGGTTGCACTGGTGGTGGGATGTAGCGGCGGCGAGGATAAAACCAACGGCAGCACACTGGTTTCTCCACTCACGCTTAACTCTCCGGCAGATATGACAAATGTATCGGCGGACAACTATGACGATAATGTTAGTGGCTTGATTACCGGTAAAACGCTCAAGCGCTGGAAAGATGACTGGGTCAACCAGCGCCCCTCAGGTATTACGGGTAAGTTGGTGATCCTGGAGGTGACTGCCGGTGAGGCGAGTTACCAGTATATCGTGCCAGCTACCACCAATGTTACAGCCGCCCAAAACGTGGTCAGCTATCTGGCGGCAAGTGCCGAATGGGTGATGACCCGCTCCAACGGTGTAATCAGCACCCCGAGCGTGGTGCTCGACGGGCCGAGCATTGATGCTCAACTCAACAAATATGGCATCGATCCGGCAAACGACATGATCGTGATTGCGCAGGGTACGGCCAGTTCAAGCAATGTGATGAGTCAGGGTCGCGCCTGGCTTGCGCTGCACTACTGGGGTGTGGATGCCAAGCATCTTGCCGCCCTGAACGGCAGTAACCAGTGGCAGTTCACCAGTGGCGCGATGACTGCGGTTGACTTTGCGGCTGCAGGTAATGCGGCTCCAAGTCTGCCTGCGGGAACCTACTCTGTGAAGAATCTCCCAGTTGATAATACTGCGCTGATTGCTTCCGTGAGCGATTTCATGGCGGTCGTGCCATCAACAGATAAGAGCATGAAAGGTACCGGGATTTTCCTCTGGGATGCGCGCACCACCAACCAGTACAGCGCCGGCTTTCAGCGGGAGGCCAACGACGGTGCGGCTGCTGGGTGCGGCACGGCAGCTTACTGCAATGCGGCGCCCACCTACGACTGGAGCCTAAACAACACGGGTTCGTTCCAGAACAACGGTTCGCGGCAGGGTCATCCCAATGGCGCGGTCGACCTGAACTTCATCAACCTGCTGAATAATTGCAACCCTGTTCCTGCTGGGGGTGGGTGCGCATACAAGACCAAGGCGGAGCTGGCGAATTATATGGACGGCGGAACTGATGCGGCCGGCAACGGCATGCACCATGGCATCATGGGTGCGGATGGTGTCTACACGGATACATTGGTGGGCGCGGGCAATGGCTACCAGCCTGGCGATACAGCCTATCTGTGGTGCGAGACTACCTTCCGTGCCATGATTACCGGCATGGCCAGTGCGATCGTGCTTGGGCACCCAACCCGCTTTTACGATGGCGGCATGATAGAGTGGAACTCGCTATCCAACCTGCCGGATGCGACGGGCAATAATATCCTGCCGGCTGATTCGCCCTGGCGTACCGACGTGAAATCGTTCTTCCGTGCCGCAAGCAATAGGCTGACGGTGGCGACCCGTCAAATCACGAATGCCTATGCACCTAACTCCAATGCGATCATCGCTCTGGACAGAGCCTACAAGACACCTGCTGCCAGCAATACCAGCAAACCTGGAGGTGGCGCGGCACCCGCCAATCCCTGCGGTGGTTGAACGATAACGAGTTGAAGCACGGATACGCATCCGTGTCCAACATACCCCTACACGGATGCCAGCACTAACATGCTGGCATCCGTTTTTTGTAGTATAAATCCGGATCAATTGGATGAGCTCAGAATTGGTATTTACTCATAAGTCAGGAATATTGGCGATATTTTAAATAACCCTCTCACTTCGCTGCGCTCCTCCCTCTCCCGCTTGCGGGAGAGGGGGTGGGGTGAGGGCTATTTTCACTAGTGGAAAATCTGTAGTCTATATTTCTGAATGCTGTGTAAAACGGTAGCGGCTTTATCGAGGTGTATTTTTAGTGATTAAAAACTTAATGCAACGATCGGGGTGGCGTTTTGCAATCCTGTCGCTAGCAATGGCGATGATGCTTGTGGGGGCGTGGGTTATTTATCGCCTTGTGGCAGGGGGGCAGGCGTCGGGCGACCAGACCGCGCAGTTTCTCGCTGCGCATTGGGCGCAACCACTGGCCGCGCAAGGGGAGCCACCGCCGGGATTTTCTCCCCTTGAGGATTCGCTGTCCCCTGAAGCATGCGGCACCTGTCACGCTTCTCAATATGCGGATTGGCGTACAAGTCTGCACAGCCATACCATGGGGGCCGGGATACTGTGGCAGTTTCGCGTATTGAGCCAGGAGGAATCCAACCGTTGTTTGCGTTGTCATGCCCCGCTGGCGGAGCAGAAGGCACTGACAGCCCTGCAGCACAAATGGACTAATGCTCCCCGTAGTGCGCCCCCATCTTATGTGGATGGCGATTTGCATTTGCGCGGGCTGATTTGCGCGGCATGTCACGTGCGCAGGCATCAGCGTTTCGGCCCCCCCTCAAACATACAGAATGCGGTTAAAGAGACACATCAAGCTCACGGTGGTTTTGTTGCGGAAAAAGCCTTTCAGGATAGTCGTTTTTGTTCGACTTGCCATCAATTTCCCCCGCAAGGCAGAAGTCTCGCAGGGAAGCTGATCGAGAATACCTATGAAGAGTGGCGTACAAGCCCGGCTGCGGAGAAGGGGTTGGCTTGCCAGAATTGTCACATGCCTGGAAAAAAACACCTGTGGCGCGGGATTCATGACCGCGAAATGGTCGCCAAGGGAGTTGAGAGACAGCTGGAGGTTAAACGTGTCGACGGAACACATCTTTCGATCAAGGCCATTATCAGAACTTCCGGGGTCGGGCATTTCTTCCCGACTTATATCGTACCCAAGGTGACGGTCAGCGTGCATATGCGGAACTCTGCGGGTACGCGAGAAATAGCGCGTCACGAGATAGGGAGAGTGGTCGGCGTGGATATGGATCAGGAGTTGTCCGATACGCGTATTCCCCCTGGGGGCGAAGCGGTGGTCGCAGCTGAGGTCGAGGTGCCGACCGGGGTAAATTATATTGAGATGCGCATGGCCGTTACGCCAGCCGAGCATTATGCGCGCATGTATCAGTCCATGCTTGACCGCAATCCCGATATGGATGCTGCCACGCAATCTTTATTGCGCAGTGCTTTGCGCGAAGCACTGGCTACTGCATATCGGCTTGACGATCTGGTAGTGGTGGCACCGGACAAGCTTGGGGAGACGAAGCACGTGGTTGCAAATTGAAATAAAACGTGGAGATCGATAAATTTTGCAATGTGAACAACATTCTGGTTTTTTATAACATCATGAATATTATTAATATTAATTAATGGCACGCAATATGCTTTAAACGCATATGAGATTGCGAATATCGACTTGAGGATATTTTTAAATGGGGAATTTGATGCGATTTGCGCTTGTATTTTGTTTGACGATTGCGGTTGCCCATGCTGAACCAGCAGTATCGCCGGATACGAATATGCGGGAAATAAAAGGACAGAGTGAGGTTCCTCTTGTCAGAGCTCGTCTCAAATTTAAATCTTCTCGCCCTGTATGCATGTGTGCCGAGGGAATGAGCGAACGTGATATCGAGCAAGGGTTAGCCAAGTTTAAACAGGGTCATGCAACGCCGGATTCAGACACAAATCGTAACCATGAAGCCAGCAAGGAAATAAAACCTTAACTTGAGGAGTTGCAAAATGAGTATGACAGCGATTGTAAGCCAACTGCGTAAACATAAACGATGGGTAATTGCCACGACTGCGATGTCTGTACTTTTCGCCGTATCGACTATTGCCTGGTTATCGCTTGTGTCGGATGACCAAAGTTATATTGTGCCGGTAAGTTTTAATAATTCGGGCTGGGGGCATGAGGCGGTGGTTGATCTGCGCGAATATGCTGCGGCGCTTTCGCCTATTGCCAGTGCCAATGCCTGCGGAATGGGTGCTTCGTCGTGTTTCAAATGTCACAACGGTAGCCGTGCTGCAGCACCGAAAATGGATGCCAAGGTTGATCCGTGGCATACGGATCACAAGACGGTAAACGGTTCTTGTGCGGGTTGCCATAAAGGGCAACAGAGACTGATCAAGAAAGAGCTGGCCCATGAAGGGTTGATTAAGGATCCGCGCATGAAAATTGCAGAAATTTGTGATGCCTGCCACAAAACGGGAAATTCGGCTGAACTTCTCAAGCGTTATCAAAAATAAATCAGGGGGATGCTAAAGATGAATACTAAAATTAACGCAAGAAAAAACGGCCATGCAGGGCAAAATATTGTGCGTGCAGGTGCGTTCCTGTTGGCGGGTTTGAGCGCTTCGGTGCAGGCGGGTCCGACCATTCCATTCAATAACGAAGGTTTTCTGACGATAGGCTATTCCGCGCAGTTTTGGGGACAGAGCCGTGGATACACATCGAGTACAGACTCCGGAAGCATAAGCCAATTCTTTTTACGCAGGGATCGTCTTACTTTCAGCGGTCAGGCCAATGATGCAGTTGGTTTCTATGCACAGATAGAGGCAGGTAATGACGGCAAGGATGGCAGTGTTGATAAAAGCACTTACTTCCGCGATTCCTATGTCACCCTTGACTACACTGATCCGGTTCGTTTTATTGTGGGCCGTTTCAAGAATACGTTTACCCGTGAAAATCTTGAAGGTTGCCTGGATCCGTTGACTCTGGATAGGGCTGAATGGCTGGCATACTCGCCGTGGGGCGGAAGTCGCGATACCGGTGTGGCGGTATGGGGAAATATGGCTGAAGGTAAATTTCAGTATCGCTTCATGATGGCGAATGGCCGCCAGGGTGACAATATTCCGAACAAGAACTTGCGTTACACAGGACGCGTGCACTGGAGTTTCATGGATCCGGAGACCGATTACGGATATCTGGGAACTTATCTGGGAACGAAAACAGTGCTGACCGTCGGTCTTGCGCAGGATTACCAGGGCAGGGTTGCCTACGGAGACTTCCAGAGCAAGACGTTGCCGAAGGATTACACTGCTTCGACCGTGGATTTCTTCTACGAGCAACCTTTTTCCACCGGCACTTATACCTTGTCTGGTGCGGTGATGAGTTACAAGACGGGAAATGCCATCAATGCAGTGTCAGTGGATCCGCTCTTGCCGCAAAATACCGAGCTTGAAGGGGGGTATCTGAAGGGCGCTTACATGTTGCCGGATAAAGTCGGCATAGGCCGCCTGCAGGTATTTGCGCGTTACGAAAAATCCATGTATCACCTGGATACCGGTTTCAGCGACAGGCAGTGGAGCAGTGCCGGTGCAAACTTTTATATAGATGGACAGAAACTGAAAGTCACGGGCGAGTTTGCCAAAGTCAGTTTCGACAAACAGAATCCGAATGATCCCTCGCAACGAGACTATAACCAGACCACCGTCGGGTTGCAGTTCGAGTTTTGAAGGACGGTCAAGTTACGTGAATCCATGGGTTTCAGAAAATGCACAACATGAGGGAGGGAATATTAATGAGAGAAAACGCTTGCTCGACCAAATACACGAATATAACTGGCAGGGGGTTGCTTGCGCCGGTATTGCTCATGTCCTCGCTGGCTTTGAGTGCATGCAGTGGCAACAGCTCTTCTTCCGGGGCGGCAGCTGCTCCAACTGTACCTTTTGAAATTCTGTGGATGAACGATACGCACGGTTACTTTGTTCCGACCTACCACGCCGAATACACCGAAGTGGATTCATATGCCGCCACTGCGGCGACGGAAGGCACGGTCGGAGGCTATGCGCGTATTGCTGCGCTGGTCAAGGGCTTCAAGGCTAAGGCTACGGACGCGGTGTTCGTTGATGGAGGCGACACCTTCGATGGTAGTCCCATGGCGCAACTGACCCAGGGCACTGCGGTCGTGCCGGTTCTGAATGCGATGGGCATTGATGTGGGCATTCCTGGTAACCGCGATTTTGCCTGGAACAAGGAAAGTTTCCTGGCAGTGGTTAATGGTGGTACGACTACAGGCACCCAGGGTGGTCTGAATGGCTTTTCCGGCTCGCCTGGCACCACGGCTGGTGTTACCGCAGCAGGCACAACCTCTCCGGGTTTGAAGTACCCGCTCATTGCTGCCAATCTGCTGGATGCTACTGCCACTTCGCTGCCAGTGTTACCGCGCTACTACATCAAGCAGACGCCTAATCTGAAAGTTGCTTTCATCGGCATAACCTCACCCCTTGCAGGTGGTACCAAAAAGGCGGATGGCACGCAGGGCTTCGTGGTTGAAGGGCAGGCATGGGATGCCACTACGGGTGTGGCGGGTGCCAATGTGCCGGCAGGCTTTAAGATTGAAAATGAAATTTCTTCCCTGGCAGCAACCATCCGCCAGAAGGAAAATCCCGATCTGGTTGTCGTCATTTCCCACATGGGTTATTTTCAGGATCGCAAGTTCGCCTCGCGTTCCACCGGCATCGACGTGATCGTCGGCGCGCACACTCATCATAACGTGACAACCCCGCCCGCCATCCCCAATGCCGATGGCTCCAGGAAAGTGGTGGTGGTGCAGGCCGGATCGCACGGCAAGTACCTCGGCAAGCTGGACTTGCAGGTCAGCGGTAAACAGGTGGTCGGATATACCAATACATTGGTACGTGTCACCGATGCCAACGTCAAGACCTATGCGCCAAACGGTGTGCCCGATCCTGACGTACAAGCGCTGGCAGATGCGGCCTACGCGCCATTCAAGACGCAGTTTGACACCGTGGTCGGTTACACGACAACGGTGATCGAGCGGCGCGGCGATACCCAAAGCACGATGAGCAGCTTCCTGGCCGATGCGATGTCAAGCATTTTTGGCGTGGATGTGTCCAGTTTCGGCGGTATCCGTTATGGATCATCTATCCCCGGCTCTGTCGCGGCGCCGGCACCCATCACTTACGGCGACGTGGTGAACATGATCTCGCCCAATATTACCAGTGGCAATGCCACGTACGTGGGGACGACAACGGGTACTGCGATATTAAACAGTCTGAATAGCGGTTTAAATGCCGAGTATGGAGCGGATATCTACAACTGGGGCGGCGGCGACGTGACACGCTACAACGGCAATGTGCGTTATACCTATAACATCACGGCGGCAGACGGTGCTCACATCGTGGACTTGAGCGTTAAGTCGGGCGGTGTGACCTTTTCTTTGGTTGCGGCAGGCGTACAAAATGCACCAAATTTGGCCAAGATATATACCATGGCAGGCTTTAATTCATCAATTACAGGAGCGGTAATGACGCCTGCGCTGACAGCGGTTGACCAGATTGTTGCATATATCAAAGCACAGCCAAGCGCCACGGTCGGCCCCAAGCTGGATGACAGGGCCGTATGTCTGGATAAAGCTTCGCAACCAGCTGCCGATCCACAGTCTGGAAGTTATCAGTGTTACGGGCCTGGTGGCATTTGATGACCGGTTTTGGTTTGAATCGACCACTTGGCTATAAACTTAAACAGGTTCATTCGGTCAGGTAATAGCAAGAATGGTGTCTACCATTGAATTGTAGATGACGACCGTCAGTGAAAAGCGTAGCATAATTCACTGACGGGGGTGTGGCTGTTGGGGTTGGTATCCGGGGAAACCGGGCTTGCTCGGCACTGAAATGCCGCCCCCGTCATCTGCATCATCCGATACGCCTACCGGGATGGTGCCAGTCAAAAGACAGTGGCTCTGT
>Ga0315270_10001624_pt1 | contig 11954 bp, 8 predicted proteins | sample C1_bottom_MG_FD_204932 | JGI IMG/M metagenome (GOLD analysis project Ga0315270, IMG submission 204932) | Sediment microbial communities from Yellowstone Lake, YNP, Wyoming, USA - C1_bottom | ecosystem: Environmental > Aquatic > Freshwater > Lake > Sediment | place: USA: Wyoming | collected... | reverse complement strand
TGGTTGCCTGATGCGCACGTGGAAGCGCCTACCGGCGGTTCTGTAGTGCTGGCGGCCATCATGCTGAAAGTGGGCGCTTACGGATTCCTGCGCTTCTCGATGCCGATCGCGCCTGATGCCAGCCACGAGCTGGCGTGGTTGATGATCACCTTGTCGCTGATCGCGGTGGTTTACATCGGCCTGGTGGCGCTGATGCAGACCGACATGAAAAAGCTGGTTGCGTATTCGTCGATCTCGCATATGGGATTTGTCACGCTGGGCTTGTTTATTTTCAACGCCTACGGCATCGAAGGTGGCCTGCTGCAAATGGTCTCGCACGGTTTCGTTTCGGGTGCGCTGTTCCTCGGTATAGGCGTGCTGTATGACCGCGTGCACTCGCGTCAGATTGCCGACTACGGCGGTGTCGCGCACAAGATGCCGGTGTTTGCCGCCTTCTTCGTGCTGTTCGCGATGGCGAATAGCGGTTTGCCGGGAACCAGCGGATTCGTCGGCGAATTTCTGGTGATTATGGGCGCAGTCAAGGTCAACTTCTGGTACGCCTTATTGGCTGCCACTACCCTGATCTTCGGTGCCGCCTATACCTTGTGGATGGTCAAGCGCGTGTTCTTTGGCGCGGTCAGCAATGAGCATGTTGCGCATCTGAGCGATATCACGCTGCGAGAAAAAGTTATATTTTCAATACTGGCAATCTGCGTGCTGGGCATGGGTGTCTATCCGCTGCCATTCAGTGAAATGATGCACACATCAGTGAATGATCTGATCGTTCATCTGGGTCACTCGAAGTTGTAAGGGTCACCCGAAGTTATAAGTAATATTGAGGAAGATATGAGCTATTTGTCCACCCTGTACCCCGCCTACGCAGAGATATTTTTGCTGGTCATGGCATGTGCCATCCTGATCGTGGATCTGTTTGTAGTCAGCCAGCAAAAAACGGTTACCTACCTGCTGGTTCAGCTGACACTGGTAGGTCTTGCGCTGATTACCATGGCAACCCACCATATGGGCGTGACACATCTGTTCCACAATATGTTTGTGAGTGACCTGATGTCCGATGTATTGAAGATGCTGAGTTATATTACCGTGTCGATGATACTGGTGTACTCGCGCAATTATTTGCTGACACGCGGTCTGTTTACCGGCGAATTCATGGTGCTGACCCTGTTTTCACTGCTCGGCATGATGGTGATGATCTCTGCCAGCCATTTCCTCAGCATGTATATCGGCCTGGAACTGATGACCCTGAGCCTGTATGCGATGGTTGCACTGCAGCGTGATTCCGCCATCGCCACCGAGGCGGCGATGAAGTACTTTATTCTGGGCGCGCTTGCTTCCGGCTTGCTGTTATACGGCATGTCCATGCTCTACGGTGCCACCGGCACGCTGGACGTGAATGCGGTTTCCGGCGCAATCAAACACGGTGTTGCCAACCCCAATTTACTGGTGTTTGGCCTGGTGTTCGTGGTGGCAGGGCTGGCATTCAAGCTCGGCGCAGTTCCATTCCATATGTGGGTGCCTGACGTTTACCATGGCGCACCGACTGCAGTGGTGATGCTGATTGGTTCTGCGCCCAAGCTGGCGGCTTTTGCCTTCGTGATGCGCATGCTGGTAGACGGCATGCAACCGCTGGTGATTCACTGGAGCGGCATGCTGATCATACTGGCTGTGCTGTCGATGGCACTGGGCAATATCAGCGCCATCGCACAGACCAACTTCAAACGCATGCTCGCCTACTCAAGCATTGCGCACATGGGATTTTTCCTGCTTGGCGTGCTGAGTGGCAGCATCGATGGCTATGGCGCGGCGATGTTCTATATCGTGGTTTATACCCTGATGAGTCTGGGTGCACTGGGCATGATTATGCTGCTGTCGCATGAAGGCTATGAAGCCGACACGCTGGATGCCTTCAAGGGCCTCAACCAGCGCAGCCCGTGGCTCGCGTTCGTGATGCTGCTGCTGATGTTTTCGATGGCTGGAATACCGCCAACGGCAGGCTTCTACGCGAAGTTTTCGGTGCTGGAGTCAGTTGTCAATACCGGCCATATTGAACTGGCAATTATCGCGGTGCTGTTCTCGCTGATAGGCGCGTACTACTATCTGCGTATTGTTAAACTGATGTATTTTGATGCGCCGGAAAGCCATGAGCCTATCCGTATGCAGGCTGACACTGGCCTGCTGATATCGTTTAATGGCCTGGCAGTGCTTGCGCTGGGCATCATGCCCGGCTGGTTGATGACGGTATGCGGTGTGACGGTTCAGCAATCACTGCTGCTGCATTAAACGAAATCACGGTTTGAGCAGGGATCAAATAACACTCTCGCTACGGCGGGAGTATTTGTTTACGGAGTACTGACATGAAGTTACCCGGAATGGATCTTAAAGAAACGCAAATCGACAGCACGCTGTCGTACGACGGCAACTTCATCAAAGTTCGCAAAGATAATGCGCGCATGCCGGATGGCAGCGTCAGCTCGCGCGAATACATAAATCATCCGGGCGCAGTCGCTATCCTGGCGTTGCTGGATAACGGCAAGCTGATCATGGAGCGCCAGTTCCGCTATGCGGCGCAGCGGGAGTTCATCGAGATCCCCGCCGGCAAGATCGACAAGGGTGAAGATATTCTGGCCACCGCGCAGCGCGAATTGCTGGAGGAAACCGGCTATGTTGCACGCGAGTGGATACACTTGAGCACTGCCTGGCCCTGTATCGGTTATGCCGACGAGCGCCTGGAGTATTTCCTGGCGCGCGGCCTGAGCCATCAGGGCCGGCAGCTCGACGACGGCGAGTTTCTCGAGGTGTTTGAACTGAGCATGGCTGATGCGCTGGACTGGGTAAGACTGGGCAAGATCAACGATAGCAAAACCATCGTTGGCTTGTTCTGGCTGGAGAAGACCCTTAACGGCTGGGCTGCTTGAAAACAGAGAGATGTATTGTCATTGAATTTATGTGTTTGTAGGGGTCATAGATGGAAAATCTGAAAGTGGGCAGCGATACATTATTTATTTTGCTCGGTGCCATTATGGTGCTGGCGATGCATTCCGGATTTGCATTTCTGGAACTGGGTACGGTGCGCAAAAAAAACCAGGTCAATGCGCTGGTAAAAATCATCACCGATTTTGCGATCTCCACCCTGGCGTATTTTTTCATCGGCTACAGCATCGCCTACGGCGTGAACTTCTTTACCGGAGCTGAAGAGCTGGCGCAGAAGAGCGGCTATGAGCTGGTCAAGTTCTTCTTCCTGCTGACCTTTGCTGCCGCGATCCCTGCAATCATTTCCGGCGGCGTGGCCGAGCGCGCGCGTTTCAATCCGATGCTGATCGCCACCTTTATGCTGGTGGGTTTTATCTACCCCCTCTTCGAGGGCATCGCGTGGAACCACCGCTTCGGCATCCAGGACTGGTTGCTGGCAAATTTTGGCGCGGAGTTTCATGACTTCGCTGGCTCGGTGGTGGTGCATGCCGTGGGCGGCTGGATCGCGCTGGCAGCAGTGCTGGTTCTGGGAGCGCGGCGCGGGCGTTACAACAAGGAAGGACGCATGTCGGCACATCCGCCGTCCAGTATTCCCTTCCTCGCACTGGGTGCGTGGATACTGACCGTAGGCTGGTTCGGATTCAACGTGATGTCTGCGCAGGAAATAAGCAAAATCAGCGGCCTGGTTGCGGTCAACTCGCTGATGGCGATGGTGGGCGGTACGCTGGTTGCATTGTGGGTCGGCAAGAACGACCCCGGTTTCGTGCATAACGGCCCCCTGGCTGGATTAGTAGCCGTGTGTGCAGGCTCTGACGTCATGCACCCGCTGGGCGCGTTGCTGACGGGCGGTATCGCGGGCGGCTTGTTCGTATGGATGTTTATCCTCACGCAAAACCGCTGGAAAATAGATGACGTGCTTGGCGTATGGCCGCTGCACGGCTTGTGCGGCGCATGGGGCGGCCTGGCAGCCGGCATCTTCGGCATGAAAGCGCTGGGCGGTCTGGGCGGCGTCAGCTTCATGTCGCAGCTTAGCGGCACCTTGATGGGTATCGCCATCGCTTTTGCTGGCGGCTATGCGGTTTACTTCGTGATAAATAAAGCCGTGGGGATACGCCTGAGTGCCGAAGAAGAGTTTAACGGCGCAGACTTGAGCATACACAAAATTAGCGCAACGCCTGAGCGCGAGTCTGGCTGGTAAAAACCTGCGGCTTGCAAAAATCCATTAACAGCCCATAGCTACCTGTATGCTCAGGTGGCTAAGGGCCATTGCCATCACTTCTTAGTGTTGATTGCCGGATTCTTTGCAGCTTTCTTGTATTTCTTTACAACAATCAATCTCTTTAAACTTTCGTAAATCCCTCTGTCGATAATATTGTGGGTGACCAGATTGGCCTTGGAGAGGTAGGGGCGACCGGCAATGATCTTGTCGGCTTCGGCGTCACCGATGCCAGGCAGTTTCTTCAACTGTTCGCGCGTGGCGTTATTGATGTCGACCGGCTTGCTGTTGGCGGCGATATCGCTTTTGGCAATACTGGGAGCCGCTTTGGCCTTGCTGGTGCCTTCCGGCGCTACCACAGTGCTGGTTGTCGCAGCGCAGACCAGGCTGCTACTCAGCAGCATAGCTAAAGCAGTCAGTGCAGCGGAGATGAAATTCTGTTTCATATAATTCCCTTTCGATAGTATTGCGATGTGGTTTATTCAGGCATGTCTGGCGTGCCAAAGAATAACCCGGATACGTTGCCGCATCCGGGTTAGCTTTTACTGCGATCCAATTTCGATCACATTACTTCTCATGCATGGCTTTGATATCTGCCACTTTGCCGCTGCCATGGCAAAGCATGCATTGCTCATTGTTGACGAGAACGCCGCCAACAGTTTGACTGGTTCGAGTCTTGTAAATGGCACCACCGTTGCTTTCCATGTGCGTTTTCGCCAAAGCAGTGTCGTGGCAGGCGAAGCAAACTGTCGAAATCGGTGAGTCCACCAAAGTTGCTCCATCCGCAGGGTAAGTACCTCCTGCCGCAAGCGTTATCACAGCACCAGTATCAGGGTTGCATAACTTGCTCGACGTCGTCCCTGCGTTGAAGCTAAAGCCCAAACTATAGCTTGGAGTTACTCCGTTGTCCTTAATGACGTCAGGGTACAACGCAAACGCACCTTCAGCTGTCTGTGCCGTTATCCCTGCAACACAAGTGTTGCCGGAATATGACTTGGTAACCACACCTGCTGTGCCATTGAAAATTCCAGTGGCCGTTGTCCTGAACAGACGATTAGGCAACGCACCGGCTGAGGCACTCGCGCTAAAGTCATAGGTGCCGGGCAAATGGCAAGATTCGCAATTTTTCAGAACGCCCGGATACCCAATATCCCAAAATCCATCAGCAATTGACGCAGCATGCCAGGTGAACTTAACAGTACGCTTGTTTTTACCTCCACTGCTAACACCTGTAGTGCCGAAGCCTGCATGAATCCCGTGAATGAAGTTCGTGGAATCCGCAGCCCAACCTGAACTGGTTCTGTTAGGGTTGTGACACCAGGCACAGGTCGTGCCATCGTTGCGCTGCCCACCATGGAAGCTTTCTGCAGTAAACACACCGAGCTCCCGATGACACTTGTTGCAGCGGGCATCTTCTACGATCGCACGGCGGCCAGAATAGGCACCTGTCGTACCACCTGCACCAGCACCCGTGCTGCCAACCTTCTGTGCATCGGGTGCAATGACGATCAGACCGCCAGTCTTGTTAGGCATACCTGCGGTCAACCCGGTTCCTGTTGCCGTCGCAACCGGATAGGCAGGCAGATTGATCTGGGTAAGTGGCAATGTTGTCTTTACACTATACGTATAACCCAAACCTCCTGTAAGCATCACAGCATTGTCCGGAATGACCACCGTCGTGAGCGTTGCAATGTAGTAGCCGGGGTTAGCTGGATCGGGTAAAAGTGTGCCTTTTGATCCGTTACCGTTCCATAGATCCCTCAGGTATGCGGAGGCACTCGCATTGAAATCAGCCGGTTTGGCGATGCCATCCTGCGGCACCGCAAACACAAAGTACACGCTGGGCGCACCCATGAAGTTGTTCCAGATCTCCGTCGTGACTCCTGCAGAGTATGTTTGGAAAGGCACTGCGACTCCATCTTGCAGCATCCTGAAGACCATCACCGGCTGCATGCTGGCATTCCTGGATACGGTCTTGATATCGTAGGTAACCTTGATCGCACCCGCTGGCAGATTGCTTGTGTTAGACGCAATCGAGGCCGCATTGGTATTGCTGTTGGTTCCACCCGATAGAAGTGCATTGTTCTGATCTGGTGGTGTCACAGGTACGTGATACACCGGAATATCCGCTGCGGTATGGCAATTGCTGCACAAACTGTCGTTTGCCTGTGCTCCACCGAGACTTGGCGTACCATGGCCCGATTGTGTTGTACCGACCGGCATTACTGCTTTAGCAGCACCTAACGCGTCAAATCTACTTTCATCGTAAGCCTTATCAGCCAGTCTTACACCTAAGCCGGTGTCAAAGTCGATACCGTCGTGGCAGGCGCCACAGGCTAGTCTGCTGGGCACACTCTTCCAATTGTCACCATTGGCTGTTTTGTTGACTGCACTGGCTGAACCGTCGTGGCACTTGGTGCAGTTGCGCTGATCCTGGGGGAATTTAACGTTGTTAAACCTGCCGGCATCGTCGGCGTTGAAGTAATAACCCGTTTTGACCAGTTCCTTGCCCATGTGCATCTTATGGATCAGATTGTTGAAGGTACCAACGGCCCTGCCACCGACGATTGCTGTGTGGGGACGATCGGTTCCGGTCAAGACTAGACCACCAGGTGCCTCTCCTGCATTAAAGCTGTAAATAATCTGGTCAGTGTGACAAGTCACGCAAAATCTCGGATCCTTGCGGCTACCGTGGGCCAGCACTTTGCCTTTGTGGCAATCAGCACAGGAATCGATTTTGACAATCTCGCGCGTATCGCTGATTGCACCGCCATCAGGTCTGAAGTCATACACAACGTTTGCGACATTTTCCATATTAACGCCGGGTATTGCTGTCACGCCATTAGGTGTGTTGCTTCCGGTGCCGGGGGCAGACCCGCCGATTACAATTCCCAGGCGATGAGTCAGGCTCCCATTGAAACTCACATCGCCCAAGTCGGCTTTTTGAGAGTAATGAATGGGTAATTCGGTAGAGTCTGTCAGGCCAAGACGAATAGTTTCGGCCTGCTTGGGGTCACGGTAGAAAGTGTACTGGTAACTACCATCGCCATTATCGACCAGGCTGCCTTCCTTATCCGAGGTAGGGTATGTACCCAGCCAGGACACTCCACCGTTTACCACTGCTTTGCTTGTGCCAGTCGCTACCGGCTTAGTTACCAGATAGGTGACCCACTTGCTGGGGCCGCCGGCAACAGGCACCAGCTTGGCCAGCGTGAAGTACATATTGGTCAGTCCGGCAACTACGGCACTGGAGCTTTTGGATTTATTACCCAGGCCCACAATCGCGTTGCCGGCGGCATCTTTTACCGTAAAACTGACGACCGGCGGGCTGGCGATGCTGACGCCCGTAACCGTAACCTGCGGCGCAAGCGCTTTCCAGGCAGCAATGGATGCCGCAGTGGGAGAGACTGAGTTATCACCCACCGGTACCGCATAGCCACCAGCACTCGAACCCGCCGGGCCTGCAGCGCCATCTTTGCCGCTGCCGCCACAGCCTGCCATTACAGAGATCATCAGGGCCAGGAGACCCAACAGACCCAGCCGAATAAATGTAGATTTCATTTTTTTTCCCTCGCTTTCAAAATTACATTGCGTAATTACTTCAACCTTGCCTTTAAATTGCTTTTGCCAAATTGTTTCTCTGGGTGATCACCTGAATTTGTAAATGTAACTTGCCCCAAGGAACGTCACGTTCTGGTTTTGTTGCATTGATACGGTCGTGTTGTCGGAGTAGCTAAAGGGCGTGCCGTTGTATCCCCAGGTCCATTCGTTAAATTCCACAATCTGTTGTATCAGGTTGACACGAATGTCGGCATTTTTCTGCAGCGCATACTTGCCGAAGAGCTTAAGGCTGGTCACGCAATACGTGACATCAGGCAAGCCGCCGCCGACTATCGCAGCACCGTTAGCCATGCTTTGCTGATAGCGGTTGGTGTCGTCCATATACGACAGGTCTGCACCCATTTCGAGCTTGCTGGATGGCCTGCCGACCACACCGAGCCCAACGCTGGTATTGATGTTTTTCAACTCGGCCAGGTAGCCGACGTTGTGGTCTACGTGCAGAACCTGATTGCCCTGGTTGACATAGCCCGTCAGTTTCCAGTTCTCGCTCAGGCTCAGTGCCGCGTCTATGCCATAGGAATTCATACCGGTATCGCGCAAGCCCTTGTCAGTCGGGGATGTGTAGGTATCCTTTCCGTCTTCAAACATGAACTGTAGCGACAGATTGTCGTTAGGTGTCCAGTCCGCTGACACTCTTATCTTGTCACGCTTGCGATCCGTCAGCGTCATAGGGTAGGTGCCGGTAGAGGGATTGCCTGTCGTGTTGGCGGGACCGATACTCAGCCAGCTTCCCCCGTCGCGCCTGCTCTGCCCGTAACTGATGGCGGCATTAAGTGTTTCAGACAATGAGCGTCGCAGTTCGGCCCGGTAACCCAGTTCCCGTGTTTCCTCGCGCAAGCCGGCAAGCGGTGAGAGGGTCGTGTTCATGATGGAAGAAGTGCTTGCAGGCAGGTTGCGATTCACCGTTGCGTAATCAACACCCAGGGTCGCACGATAGTTACCCGGTAATTGATAACTCCCTTCCAGTTTGCCGTTCAGTTTTTTCGACGAATTTAAACTGTTGGTATACGCGCCGTTATATAAAGCCAGCGGTGTTTTATCTGCTTTGTCTTCATAACGCAGATTGGCCAGTGTGGTGAGCTTCGCCATGGGACGCATCGTCAGGCCAAGCTGAACAAGGTTGCTATCAAGCACCCCGCCCAGGTTGCTGACACCAGCGGGTGCTCCCGTCAGGCCCATGCTGCTGAATTCCTCGTTTTGCGTGGCGTGGGTATAAGCGTATTTGAAGGTTGCGTGGGTAGCCTGTGTGAAGGCGTAGTTGCCTGAAGCATAAAACTGGTGCGCCTGGTTGTCTGGGGGCAAGGCCACAGCTTGCTGCAGGTAGCCTGCCAGGGTGCTGCCGGGAGCGATACCCGTATTAATAATCGTGCCGTCCGGATTATACAAATTCCCGCTCACGGTCGGATTCAATGATCCGTTTGCGTTGGTGAAAAACGAGCCGTAATAGCCGCCGCTCACCATATATTTGTCGCCTGAATAATTCAGCTTGGCTTCGAACTGTTTGGTGGTGGAATTGATAGGCTCGGGCAGCATCAGCAATGCCCCAGTGGTGCTGCTACAGGGGAATGTATAGCCTATGGCGTTGGAACAGGCGAGGCCTGTTCCGGACAGGCGTGCCCCATTTCTGTCTTCGTTTTTGAAGCTTGCCTCGAACATGAGGTTGGGCGTAAGCCACTTCTCTCCGCTGATACTGGCCGCCTTGCGCCGGATATCCAGATTCAGGTTCGCGCCAGCACCGAGGGTGGCCAGGCTCACTATGGTCGGCGTGGTTGTTCCGGCATCCAGCATGCCGGTATTGATAGTGCGCAGATCACGGCGGACCAGTTCGCTATATTCCACAGCGTACTTCCAGTCGCCCTGTTTATTCTGCGAGAAGCTCAGTTCCTGATTATCCAGGCCCAGATTGCTGCCCTGGAAGTTAGTCCATAGCCCCAGCGCATCGTCGCGCTTGACGACATCAATATCCAGCAGCAGATTGCTGCCATCCAGGCGCCGGCCGTTGTATTGGCCGTAGATCGCCCTGTCCTTGCTGTCGCCAGTAGCCGCGCCCAGCCCTGCACTAACGGAGCTGTCGGGTTTGATGAGTTGCGCGATTTCTTCCTCGTCGGCGTGTGCCGAGCCAAAGGCCGCGAGCACAGACAGGACAATAAGTTTTTTGCTGAAGCCAAATTGCTGTTTGGGTATTTTCATGATCATGTCCCCTTATCATTTATCTCAGCGGAAACTGCCCTGCGGAGAGGGATTGGCCGAACTAGGGTTGTTGCTTCCGTGTACCTGTGTATGGCAGTTCATGCAACCTCTGCCCTGGGTGACGGCTGCAGGGTTCCACCAGCCCTGAGTGCCGGGTGCAGGTGTCTGGCCTGCCAGCGAAGGCTGTATTGGCGCATGCGGTGTGTGGCAAGAGTTGCACAGGAACGGCGGCCGCATCTTCAACATGCTTTCTGCCGTGGTGCCATGCGGGTTATGGCAGTTCGAGCAGTCATCATTGACAGGCTCGTGGTTATGCACAAACGGTCCGCGTTTCTCCATGTGGCAGGTGTAGCAGGTGTCAACCACGCTATCGCGCTTCATCAGTTTTGGGCCAACCGATCCATGCACATTGTGGCAGTCTGAGCACGCCATCTTTCCTTCCAGGATGGGGTGGTGCGAAGGCTTGTTTACCTGGGCACGCTGTTCCTTGTGGCAGGTGAAACAGAGCTCGGTCTGGGTGCGTTTGTCACGTACCACATCTTTTGAGGTGTGAACCTTGTGACAATTGGTGCACGCCACATCGCGAGCCTGATGGGTGCTACCCTCCCAGTGGGAGCGCTTTGCATCCTTCTGGTGGCACTCCAGGCAAGCACCATTGCGCTCGTTGACCGGGGTGTCGGTTCTCTTGCCCTGAATTCCAAAGTAGTGATCAACCCGATCTTCGGACGGAATGCTGCCCGGTGCCAATTGCCCGGAAAAAGTGCGCTCGGGTTTGGGACGGATCTTGGTGTCCTGGGCATTCAGTAAATGCGCTTCACTTGCGCCATGGCAACTGGTGCAGGTCGGCGTGCGGCTGTCTGCGAGAGTTCCGTGCCTGGTCTTGCCGATAGCAAGCAAACCCGGGGCATCAGCCTCATCGTGGCAGGCTGTACATTTTGCATCGCCTTTGAGGACGAGGTCTTTCAGTACTTCCTTGACTTCTGCTTGTGGAGTAGTCATTCCGGTTGCAGTTGCTGGCGCATCCGGGGTTGAAATGTCAGCGGTCAGCGCGGAGGTCATCCACCCCGCAGCGCCGATGAACGCACACAATGCTAACGATTGTCGTAAGAATTTCATTTTTATTCCCCTTGGCTTCCCGTCCGACTAAGGTAGTTGCTGTTTGAAAATTGTCGTAATAGCTGACAATAAATTTCAATACACCTTAAAGCGAGAGTATCCAGTCAGCCAGATTTTTCATTTCGTTCATGTCTTTGGTATCGATGATCTTGTGCTTCTCTTCCTTGCCGTCTGAAAGTTTGACCATAGGTTCGGTGGTGAAATTGGTAATCAGCTTGCTCTGACCGTCTGGTTTTCCCTTGTATTTCTCGGCAATTTTCTTGTAGGAAGGCCCTTTTTTGGACTTGTCGACAGCATGGCACTTGAAGCAATCGTTTCTCTTGGCCAGCGCTTTTGCCGCGTCCTCATCGAAGGCCGATGCCTGGGACGACATAAGGATGGTCGCGGAAAAGCTGATCAGCATGGCGGCGATAGTTTTAAGGTTGGATTTGTTTTTCATGTTGTTCTCCATATGCAAAAGTTAATTTAAAAAATATTTTCCGGTTTTCTGCAGCAAGCGTCTATTTCACTCATCCGCATTGCTTATTTTATTTGGCCCCGCCACTCAAGAATCCGATGATTACCAGAGTCAGCAGGATCAGGCCAATGGCGATCAAGGAGAGCCCCAATATCTTGGAACCCAGTGTCATCGGACGTGACGGCCCATCAACCAGATACTTGTCCAGCTCGCCCGCATCTACCAGCCGCTGATACTGCGCGGGGTGATCAGCGCGGAACTCTTCCAGCGACTGGGTGCCGGTGAACATGACGATGTCTGGTGGCGGCAATTTGTCAGGCCTGAAATGGTTGTTAAAGAAGTGCACGGTAAAGAGGAACACTGCCGCCAGGAAGGCTTCCTCGCCGT
>Ga0315270_10001623_pt1 | contig 11955 bp, 15 predicted proteins | sample C1_bottom_MG_FD_204932 | JGI IMG/M metagenome (GOLD analysis project Ga0315270, IMG submission 204932) | Sediment microbial communities from Yellowstone Lake, YNP, Wyoming, USA - C1_bottom | ecosystem: Environmental > Aquatic > Freshwater > Lake > Sediment | place: USA: Wyoming | collected... | reverse complement strand
CAACTTTACCATCTTTCCGCACCATCCACCTGAGAAACATGTTAATACGGATAATAAAGGTAGCAAATTAATTTGGTCATTATCAGTATTTTTGTGCCGCATAAAGATAGTCAAATGGAATTTAACCTTGATGAACTACGGGGATTTCTTGATGAAAAGGTACTTCAATATAACACTCCTAACTTTATTGAATTAGATCCTATTCAGATACCTCACATGTATACTGAAAAGGAAGATATAGAAATTTCCGGTTTTTTAGCAGCTACTATTTCCTGGGGAAATAGAGTCTCCATTCTTAAGAGTGCGAAACGAATGATGGAACTCATGGGAAATTCCCCCTATGATTTCATCATGAATCATAAAGATGTACACCTAAAAAAAATTGATGGTTTCGTTCATCGTACATTTAATTCAACAGACTTCCTTGTTTTTATTGAAGCATTAAAATATTTGTATCAAAACAGAAATGGATTAGAAGGTATATTTAATGACTATAAAGCATATGATTCCATTCAACCGGCCATTCATTACCTAAAAAAAGAGTTCTTTTCTATTCCACATCCTATTAGAACACAGAAACATATTCCAGACCCATTTAGTGGTTCGGCAGCAAAAAAAATGAATATGTATCTCAGGTGGATGGTGCGTAAAGACAATGCAGGTGTTGACTTTGGAATATGGGAGCATATATCACAGGCAATATTATCCTGTCCACTGGATGTCCATTCTGGCAATGTAGCGCGAAAGCTTGGTCTTCTCAACCGGAAACAAAACGATGCTAAAGCTGTTCAGGAACTTGATATAGTGCTTAGAATACTCGATAATAAAGACCCTGTGAAATATGATTTTGCGTTGTTTGGATTGGGCATCAATGAGATATGTTAGAATTATCTGCAAACAACATGCATGGGAGCTGAAACCTAAGTATGCATTGAAGAACTTTTAAAAAGCTTGACTGCTATTTTATTAATTGCATTTTCAAAATTTTTAGTTTTGTCAATAATTCGACCAAGAAAGGATTAATCAAGATTTATCGTTTTTAAGATTGTCAATTTTTTTATATGGAATTTTTAAAAGGTTAAATTTTGAAGGACTTTCTATATGTTTGAGTTTATAATTTTTTATTATTTTTTATAATTTAAATAATTGACAATCAATCCCACTTTAAAGATTTTCCTTTGGTTGACCCGTAGCAGTTATATGCCGACATACAAGGGTATGGGTGGACCGGAGGATACCTTGTACCTATTCCATGGACATGAGTATTTATATTAAACTGTTCACAAATGAAGTTACAACCACTTTACAAATATGATAGTGCCCTATATGGGTTGTCAAACACATACACACCAGTTGGCGACAATGCCTTCTTCATAAATTATCAATCCATCATTTCTTATGACCACACCATTTTCACTGGGCAGTCATACTTGGTTATAAAGGCCAATCGAGAAGACATTATAGCAAAGCAAGCAAAGTTGATCGATGTTTTTTGCGATGGCATAGTGATTAATATGTTAATGCAAGATATCGCTACAGGTATGTCGTTTACAATCCAACAAAGCCTGGATTATAAAAAATATCAATGTCCTTGGGTGGTCTTGGACATAAGGTATTTGAACAAAGTAATTGAAAAGCAAGCCATATATGCGTATTGTAATTCCAAGTAAAGTGATTGTACGAATAACTTAATGTACGAATATCTTGTTGGCGTTGATCACATAAATTCCTTTCCCAGCATGTCATGATATCACTCAGGATTGATTGTTTTCTTATTCCCAGACCATTCTGTTATTGGGGATTTAGTATCAGCATACTCACTGATATCGATCTTCTGAGCTTATTCGCTTTTATGAAGTTTATATTGTACAAACAACAGTATTTATATGAAACCACATACCATGAATTTGAAAGACCAAATCCCTGCCAAAAATTCTAAACATAATATCAGTGATAAGTTTTTAAGACCTGATAGGGTCAGCTATATCGTTGATTATCCAAACATAATAGCCTACGAAAGTACCATAACTAAAGGCACAACCTATATTCTGATGAATAGCATTTACTCCGAAATGACTATGAATTGTGTTCAAATAATGGATGCATATTGGGATGGCTACGTGCTAAGCCTAATTTTTAAAGACTTGGAATCGAAGAGAAACATTCATGTTGAGTTTGATATCTTCAAAGAGCAGACCGAATGTACGTGGATGCTTATTGATTTGCCATTTCTAGAACAAAAAGTGGATATGCTTAATATAAATGGTTATTGCGAGTGTAGAGAATAGATTGTCCAAATATAATGTAATGTGCTTCCAGATGATTTTTCATTTCGGTGGGTACTAAGCATAATATTTGATATTATAACAAAAAGAAAGAAAGACTTGTTTTCAAGTCTTTTCTTCTTATTAATCCTTTGCCTACGAATTAATCACTATCTTGAATTCCAAAGTTTGTGACCAATATCAAAATGTTAATGAATGTCAGCAAATGTCAATTGAAATGGCTCCAAACAGAAATTGGTTGACATTTAATATATGCAATTTGAAATTGATAATGTAAACGCCGGTCTTAAACTGGTTGCGATTGATTTTTTTACCAAAAAAGACGTTCCCCTTTTTTGGGTCTGATAGCTTTAATTTTTACAGGGGAGGATGGAAACGAAAACACTGGGTTTTCTATACCACTTTTCATTTACGAATTGTTTGCTGGGAGGTCTATTTGGGTTTGTACTAAATTCCGCTTGTTTGCTTCCCGGTCAAAATATCCATTCGTCTTTCGCTTCTTCAGATCTTTTGCTCCCTTAGGTCTGCCTCTAAATATATATCCCTGAGCCTTCTTTCTTTGCAATGCGGAAATTGTTCTGTCACGAATCAGGTCTCTCTCAAATGATGCGAATGCTGCCAATATATGAAATTGCAAGCGCCCAGCAGCCGTGGTGAAGTCCAGGTTATCGCTGATACTGATGAAGCCTATTCCTTTATCAATAAGTTCTTGAGTATCCAGAATCAATTCTGTCGATGAGCGGGCCCAACGATCAAGTTTGTATACCACAACTGCATCATAATGTTTTTGGCGCAATTTGGCAAGCAGTGTCTGTTTAACAGGTCTTGTTTTTCTTGTGCTTTCAGTTTCTTCATAAATATCATATGAAAGCCCAAGGTTATATACGTATTCAAATAGTCTTAGCTTTTGGTTTTCAACGGTTTGGTCTGAAGTTGAGACCCTAACATATATTGCAACGTGTTTCATGTCTGTTTAATTTAAGATTAAATGGTATCTGAATGCAAACAAATATCTTTCAGGAACCCTAATTATAGATGTTCCAATAGGGATTTCGCTGTCTTTGTCAATTTCAATCAAAATCATATACGAAATTGGTTTTTCATGACTAACCCAAATTATTTTTTGTAAAAACCTCGAATTATTTTTCATAATACAAAATTATGTATAATTTATGATACAAGTAACAAATATTATACATTTTGTATCTTTTTATATCTTTGAAAAAAATATTAATCGTGAAAAGGCAAACTAAGGATCTACCTGAAGAGGTGGTTCAACAACTGAAAGAAATTGGACAGAAACTAACGATCCTTCAAAAAACTAAAGCCAACAACTCCAAATCATTTACAGAAATCCATGCCATAAACAGAATGACCTTATGGCGCCTACAGAAAGGAATGGACTTTCAATTGAGTACTTTACTCATAATACTGAAAGCACTTGACATAAGTCCAGAAGACTTCTTCAAAGGAATCCAATAGCACAATTGCCGGTATGGTTATTTTAAAATAATAAAAATGGCTCGAAAATTCATGCGAGGGCACCCCAAATGATTGTACTGGTTAAAATCTTATTGTTTTAGCGTCATATTGGCCTAATCAGCCTAATAATGTACATTCCAGAGGTACATTTTCTCACTGTTTTTAATGTTTTCAGACATCATTAGACTGATTTATAGTTCAGCCTAATTCATATTTTCTTGTGCTCAGTATTTATAATTTTTAGAGCATCATAAACTATGAATATCAAAACCATTTCAAAATTAAATAGCAAGCGATTAGAATACATCGGTATTTTCTTGAGAAATTATCGTCTGAATGAAGGGCTTACACAACTTGAAGTAAGTGAGGAGGCGAAAATTCATCGTAATACAATCCATCACATTGAAACCGGGAAGAACGTAACCCTTACAACATTATTTGACCTTTGTGATTATTACGCTATCAGTTTGGCTGATGTTATTTTGGATATTGATTAGACTTCATATTATGACAGTCGGGGTTATTTGTGATCTTTTTGTTCTTTTTTTTATGCGGTGGACAAGGTGACAAGATAAAATGCCATTTTTAAACATTTACAAGACAGTGACAGTCAGAAATCCAGAGTCTGCTTTTTTCACTGTCACTGTTCCAAAAAGTCTTCAAATAGTAGGTTTTATCTTGTCACCTTGTCTACCCTGAACCTAAAAATAAAAAAAAGACTGATTAGTTGAAAAAAAAATGGCAAAAAGTGGTGTTTTGCTTTTTGAGATAGTATTTAGTTTTAAGTCGTGACAAATTATGGCACGAAAAAAAATAATATTATTTAAATCCTACTTAAAAATGAGAAAACCAAAAATCAATCCAAAAGTAAAAATGAACCTGTCATTAGAGAAGGACTTTTATGAGTTCCTAAAATTACAGGCAAAAAATGACTACGTAAGAGTAGCCACATGGACAAAGCAATATCTGATGAGAAGCCTGCTTGGTAAAAATAACGATGATAATAATTGGTCAGACATAAATGAAAATTGACAGCATAATCGACCAAAAACTAGATTTTCCAGAAATTGGCTTATCAATTATTCCGGTTGCATCTAATAAGATTCCCTTCAAGCCCTGGGCCAAATACCAGCATAATATTGCCCCTTCATCACTCTGGCACTCACATTTTCAGAAAAAGGGTACTATTGGCATAATAACAGGTAAAGTGAGTCAGAACCTTGAATGTATTGATGTGGATGTCAAAAATGACCCTGGCAAAACTATTATGACAGAATATACTAACCTTTTTCCTGATGACCTTTTAAATAGATTGATTATTCAGTCGACACCAAATGATGGATTCCACTTAATCTACAGATGTCCAGAAGTGGTTATTGATGGTAACCAGAAACTTGCACTTCATACTGATAAGTCTGTTATAATTGAAACCCGTGGTGAAGGCGGGTACTTTTGCACTAATCAAATCAACAATAAGATATTGAATGGGACTTTTGACCTGCAGAACTTAAATGTTGATATTCCAGAAATCACTGCTGAGGAACGAACATTCCTATTGGAAACTGCTCGAAGCCTGACAAGGTACTTCCCAACAGGCCATGACAACATATCAAAGAACGACCAACCTTTTGCTTACAGCGAACCTGCAATTAATCAGTTCAATAATAAATACCCAATAATTGATTTATTTATTAAACACAATTGGTCCGTGGTTAAAGAAGATGACCAAAAGTTATACCTGAAAAGAGATGGGTCATTGGCTGCTCATTCAGGTTATTATTTTAAAGACACAAAAATTTTCTTTTGCTTCTCTTCATCAACCGTATTCAAACCAGAAAAGCCATACAATCACTTCCAGGTACTTCAGTTACTGGAAGGCAAAGATGATTTCAAGTCAACTATGCGTCTGCTACCTATCTATGGTTTTGCTATTGAAGCAAAAGCTGACAAAGTAACTTCAGATGGAATCGCTGATTATTTGAATGGCATTGGAGTCCGATATGACAGTTTTGTGCAGGACCTAACGCTTGAAGGCAATATAATTGATGAGCGTTCCTACAATACCCTATACATCAACATGAAGAAGCATTTTGAGAAGGAAGTCTCCCGTCAAAGGTTTGAAGAGGTCATTAAATCAAATTACATAGAATCGATTAATCCAATTCAAGATTTCATTGATATCAATATGGATAGGCATCCTAAAGGTACATTTGAACAATGGCTGGATTGCATGGAGCTTAAAAACAAAGCCATTAAAAAAACTATTGTTCTGAAATATCTAAAGAAATGGTATGTGGGCATGGTTGGCCAGGCATTGAACTGCGAATTTCCAAATGAATTTTTTCTTACACTCCTTTCAATCGAGCAAGGTGTTGGCAAGACGACATTGTTGCGCAAGTATACACTTCCTAAAGAATTGCATGCTTACCGTAAAGAACATTCACTCAGCTTTGATGATGATTTCAAGGTATTGATGTCACAAGCATTGCTGATAATTGATGATGAAATGGATGGCAGGACTTATGAGGCGGATAAAACATTCAAGACAGTTTTAAGCACCAAAGAACTGACCACTCGAAGGAAATATGACCGCAGAATCAGTACTGTTAAGCGCAGATGCAGTTTTGCCGGCAGTGGCAATAATCTTGCTGTGGTCAGAGAGCAACAGAACCGCAGAATTATTCCTATTGAGATTGAGAAGATATATTTTGACAAGCTGGAACAGGTCAATTATACCGATTTATTTATGGAGGCATATCATCTATTGATTGAAGGCTTCAACTATTCCTACCAGCGATCGGATATGAATCATCTGAAACATCTTTATGATGATTATGTGCAGAGGGCTGATGTGGACTTACTACTTGATGAGTTTGTACATGTACCGGAAACAGATAATGATATCTTTTACATTTCGAACTTAGACCTGGTCAGTTGTCTTACTGGCAAATATCCACACTTCAGCAAGCGAATCAATGTACCCACTATCGGCAAACTGATGAATGAACGTGGATATAGAACTGTGCGTAGGGGGAAGAACAGGATTTCCTGTTATGCCATAAGTAAAAACAGTCGTATTACGGAGCTCCTTGAAAATAATGCCCAGACATGGCACTTAATGCTCGAAGCCCAGATTAATGGATTAGATAAAAATAATATTATTAAAAAATAGAACTAAAATGGCAAATTACTATATGACTAGCCTTGAATGCTTGACAAATTGTGAATTATTAAAATTCATTGACCCTAAAAAAATAATTAGGATTACGGATTCAGAATTAATTTATTCTAACTCTTTCGTTATGGTTTTTATGTCTCGTAGATGTCCGATGCATGATGATATCACGCTACTCTCGAATAAATTCCCAAATGAAGTCTTTCTGGCATCTTATTGGGATGCCCATGGATATGATGGTACTATAACTTCAAGTTTTAGATATGAAAACGGGGATAACAAATTTATCGGATATAGACCTAATTACACTCTTATAGATGATGAGTTCATTGAAAAAGAGTTTGGTGAAGATGTTTACCAAAGACTCCTGAGTAGGATTAGAAAGTACCTACGCAGACTCGACCGGACAACCGAAAACCTTTTAGATGGAGAACTGCAATGTGATATTCTTGAACATTATTATGATGGCAGCGTATCTTCCTATGTTACAATTCATGCTGAATATGAAAATTATAAATTGTCTGTCGATAAATTTCGAAATTCGGAACTAAGATTTCATGGGTACAAAAGAACTTCAGTGTCTGAAGAATGGCAGGAAATTGCTGATAATTCTTCTCAGTAAAATACGGATATGCCATAATTGATCCCCTAAATCCATTTTCAAAGGGTATGAGACGTCCGAAATACAAAAGATTAACATTACAATAAAAATAACATTATTTAAATATTAAATACAATGCCAAACCATTTAAGAAACAGACTAGAAATTCATTGTGAAGACACAAAAACAATGGATAAAATTAAAATGATGATATTTGATGAAGATGATAACAAAAATCAAATATTTACGATGAATAAAATGTTACCTAGACCTGCAAGGTTTTCAGATTCAGAAGGATATAATGATTATGGATATGAATGGAGCCGAGCAATGTGGAGTACCAAATGGGATGTCTATGAATGTGATATTTTTGAGAGCGGAAATTCTATCACGATTTATTACCACACAGCCTGGAGTCCAAACGCTAATTGGGTAGAACTTCTATGTCTTTACATACAAGAAACCTTATGCCTCAGAAAACGTGAAGATGTCCCTCCCATATCAATAGAACTTCATTACTATGATTATCCTGGAGATTTTGGCGGGATATTAAAATGGGTACCATTTTCAAATCCCACAAAAAAACATTATTCGTTCATGGAATATGCCAAATTATATGATAAGGAACTATATGAGTGCTTCTCTGATGTGGAAGATAAGATGAAGCAAGGCAATAACGATATTATTGTAATTAAGGGCTACTAATACATTGAACTTATTCTGCTAGATTTATTTGTTCAAAGGATATGGGACCGGATTTTTATGTCTCCAGTCTCGTATCCTGAACTTCAAAAATAGATCAAGTGGCCAAAGTGGATATTACAGAATTAAAAAAAATAGACAGTCACTAAAAATAACTTAAAAAATTTAACATCAAAAAATTATGGAAAAACAAATTTTAACTAAAGAGAAAATTATCGGAATCATTTACCAAGCACAGCAAGTACGCTATGATGGAATAATTAATATTGATGTCGAGCAAGCCTTATTGATTATGCTGAAAATCACTCATTATTTTAAGTTTCACATGGACTACCAAATTCAATGGTTTACCAAACACAAAGAAAGAGTGGACAAAGAACTTAAACAATTTAAGGCTGAGCAAGGCATAAAAAACTTTCAGGATGACATGGAATGGGTTCACAAAAATGGAGCATTACAATATCATATATGCATTCAGGACTTAGTATTTCATACCCTGTATGAATTAAACGGAACGCATTTTCGAGACAGGGACCGTGATTATGACTGGGAAGATGAATTCGATAAGATATTTGTTGGAATGCCTTATGGGAAAGAATTCGACGAAGCAATCATAAATTTCTTACTACTGCCATTGTATAATAGAACACATGGTACTAAATACACGGTCCATGATAATTAACTGATGTATAATGGACTATATCCTTATTGATATTATAAAAATAACTTGATTTAATTAACAATAATAAAGATGAATAATAATGAACATAAAAAAAACGCAGGTAATAATCCTGGAATAAAAATATTTACTACTTCAGAGCTAAGCTTAAAGATTTATGGATACTTAATGAATCATAATGAAACTGCAGACCGGATTAATGAATTCACGGATGAGTCTTTCGACCGATTCGAGAAAAGTTTAAGATTTCAGCTAGCCAAGTCAATTGTAATGCACTCCAATCCAAAGCAAATAATAGAATGCAATAATGCAGTAAATGATAAAGAAAATATTAACGACGATAACAATGAAGAATCGTCAGTAGAAACGTTAAACATCATTAATGATTATTTGGATGCTCAAAGTAATGAAGCTATGAAGAGAATTTTAGTATACATTGATTTAGATTTTTGTGGAGAGATTTTAAAAAATGCACCAAGCCATGATTTTAGTATTGTTTGTTCTATGAAACAATTAAGTGAATACACATCTGTACTTTTCAGTAAAGAAAATCAGGAATATGTCATATCATGTTACCTGAAATATCTGTACATGTTCCCGGTGGAACTCAGTGAATTCGAGAAAATTTTCTTCTACTACTTGACTTTAATAATTAAAGACGATTTCATAGACTCTACCGAACTTGATTATACAGATAAATATAAAATGAAAATAAACAATGTCTTAAAAATGCGATATATTGATATCAATGACAGGTTAATACTTACCCTTCTTTACATAATAAGTATAGATGAGGAATTACAGAGGTCCTGTAATAACATTTATACAATTATAAAGAATCAACAGATGGAACAATAATTCAATTTATGAACAAATCTTGTTAAAATCAAAAAATAAATGGTTCGGGACCTCCCTGATCAGAAATCCAAATAATATATGATAAAACATGAAAAATTTAAATTTAATAACCTCAATTAGCAACGAAGAACTTTGATAAGATGCACTCGCCGATTAAATGAACCAGTCTTCGCCGTTTAAATTGACCATGCTATCTTAATTTGTAATCAGGAGTTTGTGATGAATTATTTCATGCGCCATAGATTGGTAAACTAATTAGCTTGGTTCACAATACCATCCCAAACATAATACTAATTAATAGAACCAAAACAATGAAAAATTTACATTCCTCTACACCAAAAGATACTGCAGTAGCTGATCAGAAGCTGATTCGACTAAAAAAGCTACTTGATAAATATAAATTGAACCAAGCAATCACTAATGATATTGATGATGATTATGCTGAATTGGCTATGATGAACTATGACGACCACATATACTATACAACAGAGTTAGAAGAGATTTTTATGGCTGATTATTATTTCAATCCAAGAGAAAATTACGATTTGAAGGAATTCTTTGGTTTGCTTACTGAGCATGAAAAACTTGAAAAATTTCGGCTAATGGATTATCAATGTGATTTTATGGGCGGATTGTTTATTGATTATGAAACGTTACAACAACTTACTGATGATGAATCTGAAATTATTGAATTCCAAGATGAATTAATTTATAATACCAGACGAAAAATACTCGTCACTGTTTACTCAAATGTTTACCAGGCTTATAAAATTGGTTCAACGATTGACGATTGCATATTCATTGGGTCTTGCGCCAATAAAGAAGAATTTTATGGATATTATTTTATTAATGATAGTATTATTAGGTATCTAAATACAGGGATGTATGGCTTTTACGCATAAATAACCACTGAAATCAAAGATACGAGGCATGATTTAGGGATAAATAATAAAAATGTTTTGGCTCAAAGAGAAAAAAGTAAAATCGAACTAATAAAAATTTCTGGAAAGCTCGCCAATTATGAATTACCTCAAAAAATAGTCAACATTGATGTCTATTGTAATAATCTAAAAATCAATAGCAGCTATAGCGGTTAGGTGACTTTTTTTCAGTTTGTATGGTGCTTTTTTTGTTTTTGGGAGAATGTGATCATTTTAGTCAATTAGCAGATTGCTTATTTGATGTGATATTGATTTATTGATTTACCTTAATATTTTAACCATTACATTGTTGTTAAATATTAATGATTTAAATTGGATCGCGAACCAGATTGATTGTCGTTCCGAGGTTATACCCAGATATTCAGCTACAACTTTGGCTTGCTTAACAACTGATTTCTGAAATTCTTCTGAGAATTTTGATTTCAATCCTTTCTCCGAAATTTCATCTATACATTTTAGAATTTTATTTATTTCCTGTTCCATGCCACAAAGGTAGGATCGCATATTTTATAAAAAAAGCCAAAGCCTGTAAATGTGAAATATACGAAATTTTTATAGTTTAAATTGTATCCTCATATACCTGTTCGTCACTTGCAGAACTCATAAGTAAACACATTTTTAGCGGCTTATCTGCTTGTCCGATTGGAAAAGGAGGGTATGTAGGAACAGCTGATGATTATGCATAAATGCCGGAACAAATTCTTTAACTTGTCTACTATTGTTACTAATGCAAATAATCTTTTATAGCAGTGGGGCAGTGAAAGGCATGAAATTACGAGGGACGAGTAATAAGCTGCTTGCAGCTGCATAGGAAGTGGGTGGAGTGGGAAGGTAAGCAGGCTGTGGCTGCTTTGCATAGTGTGCTTATGGGCTTTCTACCAAGACCATAAGAGCACATTATGTAAATGCAAGCTTGTGCGACACGAGGGCGCGTGGATAAGTGTTAGACAATGATATTCAATTAGTTCTGTTGTTTATCGTTGATCTAACCTTGTGTTCCCTCACAAGTAACCTACCGGCAAATGCGTCTTGCGTGAGCGAGGGGTATGAAGCTGCCGGGACAAAAGTTCGTAACGATAAGCCGTGAGGTTTATTCATTGTCAGAAGTATCTACTGGCAGGGACTTGGTTTGGATGGTATGGTTAACATATGCTAACTGCGTATCACGTCGTAATTTACAAATAGCGAAAGATACTGACACGCTATGACCAAAAGGTATGAGGACAGGTATG
>Ga0315270_10001622_pt1 | contig 11958 bp, 10 predicted proteins | sample C1_bottom_MG_FD_204932 | JGI IMG/M metagenome (GOLD analysis project Ga0315270, IMG submission 204932) | Sediment microbial communities from Yellowstone Lake, YNP, Wyoming, USA - C1_bottom | ecosystem: Environmental > Aquatic > Freshwater > Lake > Sediment | place: USA: Wyoming | collected... | reverse complement strand
CCGAGAGGATGGTTGGGGGTGATGGCATTCAGTGCTATGCCCAACCACCAGCGCAACCACGCACCCAAAGCGGCGCCGACGCCAACCGCGATGAAACCCGACCCGCCCATTTGCCGCTCCGCCTGCCAGTCGAAGCGGCCAATGATAAACCTATCGATGCCGGCGTCGACGAAAACTCGCAGCCGCCGAAATAATTCCGCCTCCTATTACCGCGGCGCATCCGTAACGAGGGTGACGTCGTCTTCCGCGAACCTGGGCTTCGGCACGCCACGGCGCCGCAACAGGCTGAACACGACCGGAACAAAGAACAAGGTTGCGATCGTAGCCAGGATCAGCCCGCCGATCACCGCACGACCCAGCGGCGCGTTCTGCTCGCCGCCTTCGCCGAATCCGCTCGCCATCGGCGCCATCCCGATCACCATGGCGGCGGCCGTCATCAGTACCGGACGCAGACGCGTGGAGCCGGCTTCCAACGCGGCATCGATCGGAGTCATGCCGTTGCGCAATTGCTCATTGGCGAAGGACACCATCAGAATACTGTTCGCCGTGGCCACCCCCACGCTCATGATGGCGCCCATCAGCGAAGGCACGCTGAAACTGGTTCCGGTGAGGAACAACATCCAGATGATTCCGCAGAAAGCGCCGGGCAGCGCCATGATGATGATGAAAGGATCCGTCCAGGACTGGAAGTTGATGACCATGATGAAATATACCAGCAACACCGCGGCGATCAGGCCGATTCCCATGCGCGTGAACGCGTCGTACATGCTTTGCGCCTGCCCGGCAATCTCGATACGGGTGTTGTTCTTCTGCTCGCGCGCCTTCGGGATGAATTCGTCGACTATCTTGCGCACATCGGCAGCGACCGCGCCGAGATCCCGGCCCTGCACGTTGGCGTAGACGTCGAACGCCAGTTCCGTATTGATGTGATTGATGATCGCGGGCAGCTCCACGTGCTTGACCGTTGCCACGTTGCCCAGTGTCTGCGTCGGCGACTGGCCTTTTCCCGGCAGCGGAATGTTCAGCACCGCTTCGATCGAATTGAGCGCCGTCTCATGCGGTTGCACCACGACGACCTGGTAGGGCCGGCCGGTCTTCGGATCGTTCCAGTAATTCGGCGTCACCACAACGCTGGACGATGATGCGATCAGGAAGTTCTCGGCGATCTCGCGCTGGGAGAAGCCGAGCTGGGCGGCGCGCGTGCGATCCACTTCCACCCGCAAAGCGGGCTGGTTCATGATCTGGTGCACGTGCACGTCCACTGCGCCGGGGATGCGTTTCATGCGCGCTTCGATTTCCTTGGCAAGATGGAAATTCTTGTAATCCCCGCCGATGATCTTTACGTCGATCGGCGCCGGCAAGCCGAAGTTCAGTATCTGGTTCATCATGTCGCCGGGCTGGAAGTAGAACGAGCAGTCCGGAAACTGCTCCGGGAGAATCTGGCGCAACCGCCGTATGTACTCCCGGGTCGCGATCCTGTGCTCGGGTTTCAGCGACACCAGGATTTCGCCGTCTCCGGAAGAAAGCGTGACGTTGTCGCTGTACGCGAGGTTGGTCGACGGCGGGATGCCGATATTGTCGATGACGACGTCCAGATCCGCCGCATCGATCGTGCGACGGATCTCGTCCTGCACCTTCGAGAAAATCGCGCCCGTATCGTCGATGCGCGTGCCGACCGGCGCATTGACGTGCAAACGAATTTGTCCGGCATCCACCACCGGGAAGAATTCCCAGCCGATGAACAGCACCGCGCCCGCCGAGCCGATCACCATCACGATGAACAACGCGAATACCGTGATGCGGCTGGAAAGCGACCAGCCCAACGCGGCGAGGTAGCCGCGGCGCAGACGCTCGAAGTTGCCCTCGACGAAGCCGTGCAGTCGAGCCATGGCGCCGCGACCGCCCTCGCCGTGCCCGCTTTCGAGCAGCAGGTGACGCGCCATCACCGGCACCAGCGTGCGCGATATTCCGTACGACGCAAGAATCGAGAACACGACCGCCAGCGCCATCGGCGTGAACAGGTATTTCGCGGCACCGGTGAGCAGCAGCACCGGCAGGAACACGATACAGATGCACAACATGGAGACCAGCGCCGGCACCACGATCTGCTGCGAACCATCCAGGATAGCCTGCTTCAGTCCTTTGCCCATCGCCATGTGGCGGTGAATGTTTTCGATGGTAACCGTGGCATCGTCGACCAGAATGCCAACCGCCAGCGCCAGTCCGCCCAGCGTCATCAGGTTGAGCGAATACCCCATCAACGAGAGCATGATGATCGAGAACAGGATTGCCAGCGGAATCGAGGTCACCACCACGACCGTCGAGCGCCAGCTGCCGAGGAACAGCAGGATCAGCAGGCCGGTCAGCGCCGCCGCCATCAGGCCTTCGACGACGACCGCGCGCATCGCATTGGCAACGAACACCGATTGATCGAACAGGAAGGAAAGCGACAGGCCCTCCGGCAGCGTCACATTGGACAGCCGCTGCCGTACGTCCCGGATAATGTCCAGCGTCGATGCCCCGCCGCTTTTCAGCACCGTGATGAGAGCTGATTTGCGACCGTCGTGGCGTACCAGGCTGGTCTGCTCGTTGTAGCCGTCGCGCACGTCGGCGACATCGGCGATGTAGACCATCGCGCCGCCAATACTCTTGATCGGCAGGTTGCCGAGTTCGGCAATCTTCTCCGGACTGTTGTTGATGCTGAGGATGTAGTCTCGTGAGCCGATCTGCGTCGAGCCGGTCGGCAGATTCACGTTCTGCCGGTTCAGCGCGTCGTTGATATCCTTGGCCGTGATTCCCTTGGCATGCATGCGGATGGGATCGGCATCGATCATCACCAGCCGTGGCCGACCGCCGTAGGGCAGCGGCACCGTGGCGCCCGGAACCGGCACCACTTCGTTGCGCACCAGCCACAGCCCCTGGTCGTAGAGCTGCTGTTCGCTCATGGTGTCGCTGCCGAGCGCGATCTGCAGAATCGGTACGCTCGACGCGTCGTACTGCACGATCTGCGGCGGCTGCTGCCCCGGCGGCATGCGCCGGATAATCGTTTGCGACGTCGCCGTGATCTGGCTGACCGCCTGGTCAATGCGTACCGAGGGCTGAAAGTAGATGCGAATGACGTTCTTGCCGTTGATCGTATGCGACTCGATACGCTTGACGTTGCTGACCGTGGTACTGATCTGCTGCTCGGAAAAAATCGTGACCTGCTTTTCGAAGGCATCGGCGGGAATGCCGACGTACTGCCAGATCAGCGTGACGATCGGCTCCGCGATTTCCGGGAAGATGTCCTTCGGCATGCGAAGGATGGAGACGATGCCGAGCAACACGATCAGCATCGCGAAGACTACGAAGGTGTAGGGCCGGCTCAGCGCCAGCCTGACGATCCACAATCCTTTCTCCCTGTCGGTGATTGTTGCAACTAGGTTGCTTTGATGTTACAAGTTTGTGCACAGTGCTTACAAGAAAAAACATTACAGAATAGGTGTTCCAATCTGACATCCATATTGCAATCTGCAATATTGTGAAACGTGAATCAGGTTCTGGCCGCGCAGGAGCAGGAATGAAATGAGTACACCTTCAAAATTCGACTTTGCACGCCACAACAGCGCGCGGTCCATGCGGGGCCGGATCTCGGCAACCGCTCTGGTGGTCGGGCTCGCCGCTGTATTGGCCGGCCTTTTTGCGATTGGACTGTGGCCAAAGTGGAATGCGCTGAAGGCCGCGCAGGCGGACGCCGCCAAGGACGACCTTCAAACCGTGGTGTACGTGACGGCCAAGCGCGGCAGCCCGAAGGCTGACATCGCGTTGCCCGCCAGCCTGTATGCAATGCAGGAAACGACGCTCTATGCGCGGACCAACGGCTACCTCAAGCGCTGGAATGTCGACATCGGCGACCCGGTGAAAGCGGGACAAGTCCTCGCGGAAATCGAGGCGCCGGAAATCGACCGCGAGCTCGATCAGGCGCAGGCTTCGCGCGCCCAGGTCATTGCTCACCTCGAACTGGCGCGCGTTACCGCGGAACGCTATGCGGCACTGCTCAAGGCAGACGCCGTCTCGCCGCAGGAGGTCGACGAGAAGCGCGGCGTGTACGAGGTGCGCAAGGCCGACTACGCGGCTGCGGAAGCCAATCTGCGCCGGCTAGAACAACTGAAGTCGTTCCAGCGCGTTACGGCGCCGTTTTCGGGCACCATCGTCGCGCGTAACGTCGATGTCGGCTCATTGATCCAGGCCGGGAGCGCGTCTTCCTCCGGGTGGCTGTTCAAACTGGCGCAAACGGACACGATTCGCGCGCATGCATCCGTTCCACAAAGCAGCATGCGCATGATCAAGCCCGGAATGAGCGTTGACCTGGTCGTGCCCGAACTCGGCGAGCGCGTCTTCCCCGCCAAGGTGATGCGCAGCGCGGGGGCTTTCGATTCGGCCACACGTACCATGCTGGTGGAAATGTATGTGCCCAATCAAGGGGGACCGCTGCTGCCAGGCATGTATGCACAGGCAAAGATCAAGCTGGTCAATGCCGAGCCGACTCTTCAGATTCCGATCAACGCGCTGATGATCGGCGGAGAAGGCACCCGCGTGGCCGTTGTGGATGCGGGCGGCGTGATTCATATCAAGCCGGTGAAAGTCGGGCGCGACTTCGGCAAGGAAGTGGAAATCCTTGCCGGCCTGACGGACAACGAGCGCGTGATCAACAATCCGCGTGACAGTCTGCTCGAAGGCTCCAAAGTGCGCGCGTCCGAAATGCAGGCGCATGGCGAGAAGAAGGACACACCCAAACCGGCCGCGGCTCCGACAGAAAAACCCAAGTCCTGATTCGATGCCGATGAATTCGCGCTCTCTGCCGACATTGCTCATTGCGATACTGCTTTGCGGCTGCATGCGCGCCGGCACCGACTATGTTCGTCCACAGGCGACGCTGCCGGCCGCCTACATCGAAGCCGGCCCTTGGAAAGAAGCCGCGCCGAGCGACGAAGTCATTCGCGGCCGCTGGTGGGAGATTTACGGCGACCCGGTGCTCAACCGGCTTGAAGAGCAAGCCCGGATAGCCAGTCCGCGCGTGCAAGCCGCCGCCGCGAGAGTCGACCAGGCTCGCGCCGTGCTCGGTTTTAGCGAAGCCGGCCGCTATCCGACGCTGGAATTTGCTCCCGACGCTGCGCGCTACGGCGTATCGGGGAATCGCCCCGATCAGCCGAACAAGGTACCCGGCAATGTTCCCTATACGACGGATCGCTTCAAGCTGCCGCTGTACGCATCCTACGAAGTCGATCTGTGGGGCAAGATTTCCCGGATCGAGGAGTCCGCAAGCCGGCGCATGGAGGCGAGCGTCGCGGCCTACTACGGCGTTCTGCTGACATTGCAGAGCGATCTCGCACAAACCTATTTCCAGTTGCGCGCCGCGGACGAGGAACTTGCGCTGCTCACGCGCGGCATCGAATTGCGCGAGCGAGCCCGCGACCTGGTGGCCGCGCGTAAACGCGGTGGCCTGGCCAGTGAACTCGATCTCGCCCGCGTCGAAACCGAGCTTGCCGCCACGCAGTCGGAAGCGCAGGGAGCGCTTCGCCGCCGCAATGATTTGCACTACGCACTGTCCTTGCTGACCGGCGCAACGCCTGGCCCATTCGAGATCAATGTCGAGCCCTTTGTGCCGCAACCTCCCGTCATTCCTGTCGGCATGCCCGCCGATCTTCTCGAGCGGCGCCCGGATGTGGCGGAAGCCGAACGCCTGCTCTCGGCGCACAATGCCGACATCGGTGTAACGCAAGCCGCACTGTTTCCCTCGATCAGGCTGACCGGCGCGCTCGGGTTCGAGAGCGCGGAGCTGTCCGATCTGCTGAGTCCAAACAGCCAAATCTGGCTGCTCGGCGCAGCACTGGTGCAGCCGGTGTTCGACGGTGGACGCTTGCGCTCGAACGTGGATCGCGCTCGCGCCGTCTACGCGGAAAATCTCGCCAACTATCGCGAGCGCCTGCTGGTCGCGTTCAAGGAAGTGGAAACCGCGCTGTCAGCGCTGCGCATACTGGACTTGCAGCACCAGAGCCAGTCGCGCGCGGTGAAAGCAGCGGAGCGCGCCGAACAACTGGCGACCGCACGCTACAAGGCCGGATTGGTCAATGTCCTGGAACTGGTGGATGCGCAGCGCACGAGCTTGCAGATCGAACGCGGCCGCCTGCTGGTGCGCCAGCAGCAGATGTTGGCCAGCGTCACACTGATCCGCGCGCTCGGCGGCGGCTGGGCCGAACGGCGCGATGCGTCCGGCACCGCCTGGGTGATGCCGGCACGGCAGGCGCCCGGCGGTTAGTAACCGAACCGCGAGGTTACTGAGGCAATACAAACCCATATTTCTCGAATATCGAACGGGCTTGTCGGCTTTTCAGGAAATCCAGATAGGCTCTCGCCGCCGGGTTCTGCGCGCCCTGGTTGGTCAACACGGCGCCTTGTTCCAGCCGCGGGTGTGCCCCTTCCGGCACCAGAACATAGCGCCCGACGCCCTTCATTGCCGGAGCCATCGCCAGGGACAGGGCGATGATTCCGATCTCCGCATTTCCGGTCTGCACGAACTGGCGCGTTTGCGCTATGTTCTCCGCCATCACAACCCTTGATTCGACGTCTTTCCAGATCCCGGCATTTTCCATTGCCGCCTTCGCCGCCCGTCCATAGGGAGCGTGTGCAGGGTTTGCGATCGCGATTCGGCTGACCGCCGGATTCACAAGTGAGCGAATCCCCGCCTTGATGTCCAGATCGGGGCGCATTGTCCATACGACAATTCGACCGATCGCGTAAGGCGTCAAGCTGTTTGCGTCCACTGCCTTTTCCGCTATCAACCTGCGCGGGAAATTCATGTCCGCCGACAGGTAAACGTCGAATGGCGCGCCGTTTCGAATCTGCGCGAAGAATATCCCCGACGAACCGACACTCGTGGTCACATCCGCTTCAGGCCTGATCCCGGCGAACCTCGCATTGAGTTCCGGCATGCAATACACCAGATCCGCCGCCGCCGCCACCGTGACAGACTCGCGCGAGTGCGCGCTCAACGACGCAACGAACATGGCGACGAGTAGCAAGGTATTCTTCATAGACATTCTTTGCACTCCAATCTCTAAAAATCAACCTGGAAGCGCATCATGACCGCGGCTTCGTGGTCGTACGGCTGTCCATTGGCGACCACCGGTGTCTCGAAATTCGTGCGTACATAGTCCAGCAGCACACGCGTGTACGCGTTCTGGATCCACTTCACCTGCGCGGTGTAGGCGGTCGCTCTATTGGCGGAAGTCGTCACCACCGGCGTCACGCCGGCCGCAGTGCCCGCAAGCTGTCCCGTACTCACCGGATTGACGCTGTTGAAATCCGAGGCGTCCAGGAAGCTGTAGCGCAAACCAACTTCCCATGCGCCCATGCCGCTATCCGGGCCCCAGTCGAAACGATTGCGCGGCTTGATCTTGCGTATGTACGAGTCGAAATAGAAGTCCGCATAGGATTCCCCCGTGATCAACCACATCGCGCTGACGTAGCCCGCGTTGATCCTCGGCGAGTATTCCACGACCGGCCCCGGAACAGCGCGGGTACCCGCATACTCGGCGATCCAGTACTCGGCCTGCAGCTTCGTCGGACCACGGGCCAGCAGCAGTTCGAAAGCCAGCATGCTGCGATCGATGTTGCTGGCCTGGCCGCTCGTGGTATTGAAAGCGGCGGCGTTGAAGAAGGTCAGACCGCGCGCCTCCGTGCGAGCGAACGGCGCGGCAAATGGACTGGTCGGACTGTTTGCCTGCTTGCCCCATTTGTACCCCGCACCGATATGGTAAATGTTGTCGCTCGCCGCGAACATCTGCGCAAAGTCGAGAACCCCGCGCACCGTGACGTCCTTGGTGTCGGCACTGATGTCCTGCGCGTTGCCCTGCTTTTCTTCCAGGTTCTGCCCGGTGCCGTTGGTGACGGCCACCGCGTACCAGGTACCCGGCGTTGGCGCACCGAACAGCATGATGCCGCGATCGTAGTTGATCCCGTTGCCGTCCAGAATGTTCTGCTGCAGTCCGCGTTCCATGAAATCGCTCTGCAGATCGAGCAGTGTCTGCTCGAGGCCGATCTGCGGCTTGAACTGGCCGAGGCGAAGCGTGGCGGGCGGTCCCCAGGTCGCCTGCAGGTAAGCGAGCGTCGCCCTCGATTGCTGCTGCGTCGTGCCGGTCGCATCGCCTGACGCGAAGTCCCCTTCGACATAGACGCTGTAGCGTTTGTACATGGTCGCTCCGAGGCCGAGGCGAAGGCGGCGCGTGCTGAAGGTGTCCGCCACGATCCCGCCCGGATAGTAATGACGCCAGTCGAGTTGCGCCCTCCCGCTGGCGCGCACGGCCCAATCGCCGCGCGCATCTTCGAATGTCACGCCGTCAACAAACCGGTATTGCACGCCTTGCGATTGCGCACGCTGCTCGGTCAGCGCAGCCTTGTTTTTCGCATCCTGCACCTGGCCCTTGATCTGCTCCAACTGGCGATTCATGGCCTCGATGCCTTGTTCGAGCTGGTGAATTTTCTCGTCCGCATCCGTCTGCGCCAGAGCGGCGCCCGGCACCATGAACGCCGCTGCGATCAGCAGCGCATGCGTGCCGCGGAATAAACCGGAGTCTGTTTTCAAAGCATTTCCGCTGCACGTCATATTCCAATATATATAACGCGACACAAAAAAACTCATTTCACCGCGCGCATCGTCGGACGCAGGGGCGGCAATTCGGCCTCACCGCTGCTGGTCAACAGTACCCGTATCGATCGCTCGCTGGCCCGGCCCTCCGCGTCCCGATAGGGCGCCGTCTTGAGATCAACCGTTCTTGCGACGCGCCCTCGCTCGAGGACCACCAGAGTCTCAGCCAGCACTGCAACATCTTCCGGGTCGTGGGTGATCACGAGCATCGGCACCTTGAACAGCGCGCGCGTATTCACCAGCTCGCGGCGCATGCGCTCGCGCAGCAGAGGGTCGAGCGCGGCGAACGGCTCATCCAGGAGGAGCACATCCGGGTGACGAATCAGGGCACGCGCCAGTGCGACGCGCTGGCGCTGCCCGCCGGAAAGCTGCCACGGGAAAGCCCTGCCCAATCCGCGCAACTCGAATAGCTCCAGCAAGTCGCCGACGCGCCGCGCCGCGTCGGCGGGCAGTTGACGCTGCCACCAGCGCTTGACGCCGAAGCCGATGTTTTCCCCAACCGTCAGATGCGGGAACAACGCGTAGTCCTGGAATAGATAACCGACTGCGCGCTTGCTGGCCGGCACGTCGATTCCCGCTGCCGAATCGAACACCACCTTGCCGGCAACCACGATCCGGCCATAGTCCGGCTTTTCCAAGCCCGCGATCGCGCGCAATGTAAGGCTCTTCCCGGCGCCCGACGGACCGAACACGACGCCAAGGTCATCTTCACAGGCAAATTTCACGTCCAGCGTGAAGTCGCGCCCGTTCGAACGCAACGCCTTGCCGATATCGACTTCGATGCGCATGGGGTGTGAATCAGGCCGCGTGATGCGGGCGCAACAACCGGCCCGACGCCAACAGAATTGAAATGCAGACGATCGACGTCACGATGACCAGGAAATTAGCGACATCGTCCTTGCCCGCCTGCACCGCTTCGTACACCGCTATGGCAAGCGTCTGCGTGCGGCCCGGCAGGCTGCCGGCCACCATCAACGTTGCGCCGAATTCGCCCATGGCGCGGGCGAAGGCGAGCATCGCGCCGGCCAGAATGCCGCGCCACGCCAGCGGCAATGTCACGCGCAGGAAAACCTCGATCTCGGATTGGCCCAGCACACGCGCGGCCTGTTCATACTGGCGCTCGACCCCTTCGAAGGCCGCGCGGGCCGCTTTATAGACCAGCGGAAAGGCCACGACCGCCGCCGCGATCACCGCGCCCTGCCAGGTAAATACCAGGGAGATACCGAGCTTGTCGTAGAGCCATTCGCCGATAACGCCACGCCGGCCCACCAGCACCAGCAAGTAATAGCCGAGCACGGTCGGCGGCATCACCATCGGCAGGGTCATCATGGCGTCCACCATTTCCCTGCCGGGAAAGCGCAAACGAGCGACGGCGAAGGCGATGGCAATCCCGAAAACCGTTGCCAGAAACGTTGCCCATCCCGCAACCTTGAGGGTCAGCAACAGGGGTACCAGGACTTCCTGTGATGTCGGCATGTCGATCATGGGGTCAGACGCGGCTCGTCGTATATCATTCTATATAACGACTCCGGGCGAAGCCTAACGACTCGCCCCGACTGCGTCAAGGCAATGTACCGGCACAGCGTTTCCGGCGCGGCACAAAAAAAACGGCAGCCCTGATCGGGCCGCCGCCGAATGCTCGACAGGAGGTCTGCGCGCGGAACGAACTCGTTTATTTTCGTCCGGCAGCCTGCCACCTGTCGCTATGTTCTTATGTATATAACGATTTGTCAAGACCGTTGTGGAACAGGCCGTTGTGGAACCGCATCTGACTCGCGGCTTTATTTGTGGAGAGGCGGCCGGGATGCCCGCGTTCGACGATACGAATGCGGCAATCAAACGCCCTTCATCATGTCGGTGAAACTGCGCAGCTCGCGGGCGACACTTGCGCTGGCCTTCGCTTCCATGGCGGTGTAGCGCCGCAACACGTCCTTACCGAACTCGGTTACGGCGGCGCCGCCTCCGGCCCTCCCGCCAGTCAGGGTGACCACCACGGGCGATTTGAATGCCTGATTCATGGTGTCCACCAGCAGCCACGCGCGACGGTAGGACATTTCCATGTGCCGTGCGGCGGCCGAAATCGATCCGGTTTCGTCGATCGCCCGCAACAGGTCGGCTTTGCCCGGTCCCATCGCGATCGCTTTGCGGAACAGGATGCGGATCTGCGGTTTGAGGTCCTGCTTCGACAACTTTCGGGAGGGAGGAGACTTTGCCATGCGTTGGGCCTTCAGGACCAGCGATCAGCGGCCGCATCATCGGCCGTGCGCGCATCGACCCAGCGCCCGCCTTCCGGCGTTTTCTCCTTCTTCCAGAACGGGGCGCGCGTCTTCAAGTAATCCATCAGAAATTCACAAGCCTGGAAGGCTTCGCCGCGATGCGCGCTTGCCACCACCACCAGCACGATCTGGTCGGTGGGCTTGAGTGTGCCAACACGATGCACGACCAGGGCGTCATAGATATCCCAGCGATCTCTCGCTTCTGCGACAATCGTCTCCAGCGCTTTTTCGGTCATGCCGGGATAGTGTTCGAGTGTCATCTCCGCAACGTCCGCGCCTTCATTCAGGTCGCGGACCACGCCGACGAAGCTGGCGATGGCGCCGATCTTCGGATTGCCGTGACGCATAGCGGCCATTTCAGCACCGATGTCGAAGTCCCCGGTCTGTACGCGCACGGCCATGTCAGCCTCCGGTGACCGGCGGAAAGAAAGCCACTTCGTCGCCGTCGCCAACCGGGGTATCGGCTGCGGCCATGTCCTGGTTGACGGCAATGCGGACCGGCCTGCCGGGCGCGAGCTCGCGCTCCCAGGTCTCTCCACGGCTGCGCAGCCAAGCCGTCAGGCCACCGACATCCTGCACATTGCCAGGCAGTTCGACCTGCTCGCGCTCGCGGCCGAAAACCTCGCGCAATCGGGCGAAATAAAGCACTTCTATGGTGGCGATCGGCGAATCGTTGGGTCTCATAAAGTCAATTATCGCCGACTTGCCGGGGCAATGCAGCCATCGCATCAGGCCAGCCCCAGGTACTTCAGCATGAACCCGGCAATCCCGGTGTAGTCTTCCAGGCCGAAGGTCGGCATCGCTGTGGGGATTCTTGTGGGGATTCTGGCGTCGGTCGCCAGCGCTACGATATGCGGATCATCGGGAAACAGCAGCGCAGTGCCGGCGGCCAGCCGGTAGATCTCGATCTTGGGAATGGCCTGCCTCTTGAAACCTTCCACGAGCACCAGATCGCACGGCGCAAGCCGATGGAGTAACGCGGGCAGCTCCGGCTCG
>Ga0315270_10001621_pt1 | contig 11965 bp, 10 predicted proteins | sample C1_bottom_MG_FD_204932 | JGI IMG/M metagenome (GOLD analysis project Ga0315270, IMG submission 204932) | Sediment microbial communities from Yellowstone Lake, YNP, Wyoming, USA - C1_bottom | ecosystem: Environmental > Aquatic > Freshwater > Lake > Sediment | place: USA: Wyoming | collected... | reverse complement strand
GACGACGATGCCGGTGGGCAGGTGGGTGATGCGTACCGCCGAGTCGGTCTTGTTGATGTGCTGGCCGCCGGCGCCGGAAGCACGATAGGTGTCGATGCGCAGCTCGGCCGGATTGATCTCGACCTCGGCCAGCGCATCGGCCTCCGGCAGCACCGCCACGGTGCACGCCGAGGTGTGGATGCGGCCCTGGGTCTCGGTCGCTGGCACGCGCTGGACGCGGTGCCCGCCCGACTCGAATTTGAGCTTGGAATAGGCGCCGTTGCCGACGACGCGGGCGATCACTTCGCGGTAGCCGCCGAGTTCCGACTCGCTGGCCGAGATCACCTCGACCTGCCAGCGCTGCCGCTCGGCATAGCGGCAATACATGCGGAACAGGTCGCCGGCGAACAGCGCCGATTCGTCGCCGCCGGTGCCGGCGCGGATTTCCAGGAACAGGTTGCGCTCGTCGTTGGGATCGCGCGGCAGCAGCGCCTTGCGCAGTTCTTCCTCAACCCGCTCGATTTCTTCGCGGCAGCGCGGCAGCTCAGCCTCCGCCAGCGTTTTCATCTCCGCATCGGCGAGCATCTCCTGCGCGCCGCGCAGCGCCTCTTCGGCATTGCGGTAATCGGCATAAAGCGCCACCACCGCGCCGATCTCCGCATGCTCGCGGGTGAGCTTGCGGTAGTTGTCCATATCCCGCGTAGCACCCTCTTCACCCAACAAGCGGTCGAGCTCGGTCAGCCGCCCAGTGAGTTGTTCGAGTTTATCGCGGATGCTTGGTTTCATAATGACGAGTCAATAGTTGGCGGCGCGCACGATACAGCGTCCGCGCCGACGCGAGACCGCTATTACCCCAGAAACAACTTCGGGCACTAGTCTCCGTGGTGCAGGTGGTAGATGCGCGTGATCAACTGCGCCAGTTGGTTGCGCTCGTCGCCTTCGGCCTGGTTGAGGGCTTGCATCGGCGCATGCAGCAGCTTGTTGGTGATGCCTTGCGAAAGCGCCTCCAGCACTTGCTCCGGACTGTCGCCGCGCGCCAGCAGCTTGTGCGCATGCTCCAGCTCATGGCGGCGGGCGCGCTCGGCGGCATCCCGCAAGGCCCGGATGGTCGGCACGGCGTCCCGCGCATCCAGCCAGTGCAAAAAACTATCGACGCGCGTGTCGATGATCCCTTCCGCCTCGACCACCGCCGCCTGGCGCGAATCCTTGCCGCTTTCCACGATCTGGCCGAGATCGTCGAGGGTATACAGAAAAATATCGCCGAGTTTGCCGACCTCTGCTTCGATGTCGCGCGGCATCGCCAGATCGACCATCACCATCGGTCGATGGCGACGCGCCTTGAGCGCCCGCTCAACCATGCCCAGGCCGATGATGGGCAGCGGACTGGCAGTGCAGGAGACGACGATATCGTAGTCGGCGAGGCGTTCGGCGACTTCGTCGAGGGGGATGGCGTCGCCTTGAAAACGCCGCGCCAACTCTTCGGCGCGCTGCAGCGTGCGGTTGGCGATGGTAATGCGTTGCGGCTGATGGCCGGCAAAATGCGCGGCGCAGAGTTCTATCATCTCCCCGGCGCCGATGAACAGCACCCGCTGCCCGGCCAGGCTCTCGAAAATGCGCGCCGACAAATGCACGGCGGCGGCGGCCAGCGAGACGATGTTGGCGCCGATGGCGGTGGTCGAGCGCACTTCCTTAGCCACTGCGAAGGAGTGCTGAAACAACTTGCCCAGCAAAGTGCCGAGCGTACCGGCCTGCTCCGCTGTACGCGCCGCCTGCTTCATCTGGCCGAGGATCTGCGGCTCGCCCAGCACCATCGAATCCAGTCCGCTGGCGACGCGGAATAAGTGGCGCACGGCTTCGCGTTGCGGCAGGGTATAAATATAGGGCCTGATCCGCTCCGCCGGCAAGGCGTGGTATTCGGCCAGCCACTCGGCGGCAGCGGCAGGCTGCCCGGCGGCGCAATAAAGTTCGGTGCGATTACAGGTGGACAGGATCGCCGCTTCGCGTACCGGCTTGACGCGCACCAGATCGCCCAAAGCCTGGGACAAGCGTTCCGGCAAGAACGCCACCTGTTCGCGCACAGCCAGCGGCGCGGTATGGTGGTTGATGCCGAGGGCGAAAAGTTGCATGGCCGTAAGTGCGCAATCCCGAGAAAAATCCAGGGAAATTATAGCATTGCCCATACTCGCCACCTCCGCAGTCACAGGAGAGGGCGGATAGTTGGTGCGGCAGGTCTCGCCGGTAATAGTTGCCGGTCGGGCAGATCGGCTACGGCGACGTTGCCCGTCGTTGCCCTATTACCCTATTGCATTGGCGCACTCTGGCGCACACCCGGACTTGCGGAAACTGACACTATCCAGGCACATTATTTGCGTCCATCCCAGGCAGGCAATCAAATATTGCCGCCACAAGGAGAAATAACGATGCACAAAGGCGACATGATCCAGCGGCTGTTGAATGGATTCGAGTCGGATCGGTTTATCGCCGACCAACCCGGCGAAGTTGATCACGCGCAAATCAACCAGGCGGTCCAGGCGGAGCTATCGCGCCTCTCGGAACTGACGTACAGGGAAATCGAGGCGCTTTACTACTCTTCCACGGAAGACTTCGCCTGCGACTGAATAAGCCTTGCTGACGGCGGCACGATGATCAGGGTTTGAGTTGCGCTTCGGCTTTTCACCGCAACATGCAGGTACGGGGGGGCAGTCAGAAAAACTCGCTGCAAAGTAACTATTTTTCAGTTACAATTCCCACTCACTTCGGCGGACACGCATGACCAAGCATCGCAAAGCCCTTGAAAAGTTGTGCGCGAAGCCGCCAGCCTCTAATATCAAGTGGGCCGAATTGAAAAGCGCTTTGGAGCACTTGGGATACGAAATGCTGAAGAACAGCGGGTCACGCAGAAAATTCTTTCATCCGGCTAAGAATGCCCTAATTATCTGCCATGAGCCACACCCATCACCCAATGTAGATAAGGGCTGTATCGCAGATGTGGCCGAGCACCTGAAAACACATGGATTCATCAAATAGAGGGTAACGTGGACATTCTTAAGTACGGAGACTACGAAGGTACGGCTGAGCTAGATATGGCGCGCCGGGTTTGCCGTGGGAAGATATTGTTCATTGATGATCTAGTTACCTACGAGGCGGCAACGCCTGCGGATCTTCAGCGGGAATTCGAGGCGGCGGTTGTCGATTACATTGAAACCTGCGCTTCTTTGAATAGGGAGCCGCAAAAGCCATTGAAGGGCCAGTTCAACGTTCGCGTTCCACCAGCGTTGCATAAGGCTGCGGTTTTAATGGCGACGTCCGATAATGTTTTTCTTAACGACGTGGTGGTGCGCGCCTTGGATGCCTTTGTCAACGCTGCACATGATGTTAATCACAACGTACAAGTAACGCTCAATATCCCAGAGGAATCCCTGAAGACAATTGTGTCTAGCGCCTCTGTGAAACCGCAATGGGGAACTGCGCCAGCAGCACCACCACAATGGAAGCCTCAATATGCCCACTGACAGTGCTGTTTCCCCGGAAATACCGGTTCCTGTTGAAACGCCTCTTTCAATGCAAGAGCTTTCGACGGTTCTAATCAAACACTACGGACTACATGAGGGACGATACGATCTTTTGGTCGAATTCCTGATTGGATCCGGGCCAATCGGACCTGATCCTGCCGGTCTTGTTCCAGGGGTAATGCTAGGAGTTCGTCATGTTGGGCTGATGGTTGCTAACGTCAATAAACCTACAACCGTAGACGCAGCCGTTGTTAATCCGGCTCCAGCGAATGTGACGCGAAAAAAGGCCTCGGTGAAAACGTCAAAAGCTGCTGCGAAGGAACCAAAGCCTGCCCGTCAACAACGAGCCACCTGAAATGAGAGTATCCCGCAGAACTGCATAAACAACGCCTTCCGACCGATCAGGCGGGAAGGCGCTTAAATGCTGGTGGCCAGGGGCGGAATCGAACCGTCGACACGCGGATTTTCAATCCGCTGCTCTACCAACTGAGCTACCTGGCCGGGAAGCGCGGAATTATAGGCACGAAGCGGGTTCGAGTCAAAGAAAAAGCGGCGCCGAATTCAAAACCATTCTTGATTAGCCCCCAACCTCAGCCAGCCTGATCATAGGCTCAGGTCGCGGGCGGGTAAGCACGGCAGCACGGACGAGACGGCCCAGGATGGACTTGAGATCGAAGCGACGATTGAAACGGTACTGCACCTCGGCCAGATAGCGGTCGGCATACTTGGCGAAATTGAAATGATGATAGGTACCCGAAATAGCAGTCTTCAGATTGGAGAGTACGGTATTGACGCGGCGGAATTCCGGATGCGTCGTCACCGACTGGCGTCCCGATCCGACGACGACCGCCTGATAGTCGGCCACATTGCCGCGAAAGCCAGCAAAGCAGTTCAGGCTGTCGGAGATCACCCGCGCCGAGGCGGCCAAGGCCTGGTTTGCCCATCGCTCAATCGCCTCCTTGGTGAAAGCGATCCGATTCATCCGTACCAGCATCGGGCGGCCATCGTCGGCGGTCTGAACGGCCACCAGAAACGACACCTTGTTCTCCGAGCCTCGGCCTCGCTTGCCTGGACGCTCTCCGCCCAGGTAGGCGTCGTCGACCTCGATGCGTCCATCCAGAACCCGCGACTCCTCACGTTCGGCCATGACTTGCAGCAGCTTGTGTTTCATCAGCCAGGCCGCTTTGTACCGAACGCCCAAATGTCGCATGAGTTCCAGCGCAGAGACGTTGTTCTTGGCTTGGGTCATCAGGTGCATGGCGAGGAACCAGCGCATGAGCGGCAGCTTGGTCGCCTCGAAGACCGTTCCCGCAGTCACGGTCGTCTGGAGCCGGCAGCGGTAGCACTGCCGTAGTGTCGACGCTCTCGGACGAATGTGGTGTGCCTGTCGTCTGTGCAATTGGGGCATCGAAAACCTTTCGGCCAACGCGATGCCGCCAGCGCCGCGTGGCACTTCGCTTCCGTCCCATACCGCTCCATGAACTCCACCATCGACAGACCTTTTTGAAACTGCACGTGATTGATCGACATTTCGCATCGCCTCAGCAAAGATGCCTTCATTATCACTACCCTACTGGCTCACTACGTGAGCCTGCTGAGGTAGGGGGCTAATCAAGAAACCATTTGCCTGCAGGCCCGCCATCAGTCCAGGCAGTTGAGGCCATTCATCTGGCACACAATGCGTTTGACATAGGCCAGAAAAATCCACAGCCAGAACAGCAGGAAAAAAGTGACTACCGGAATATGCCGGTCGATCACCAATCGCGGCGTAATCAAGCGCACCGTGCGGATAACCGGCCCGGTGATTACTTGAAATACCCGGTAGACCGGATTCGTCGCGCGCCGACTGCCCGCGAGCAAAGCCAGCAAGCCTTGTCCAAACAGGGTCAATAAGGCCACCTCGGTCAAGGCGCGCAGGATACTGATGATGAGAAGCTCCGGATTTGCCATGGTATTGTTGCGCCTCTAACATTGATGCAGGATTGAACGCATGAACTACGAACACTGGCGTCATTATGCCCGCGCTTGGTTATTCCATTTCTTCAATCAGACGGATCGCGCCTACGCAGCCTATACCATTGCCTTTCGCCATGACCCGCAGGACGCCCAGTCCGCCCGTCATCTCGCCGCCATCGCTGCTCATCGTCCGGACTTTCCTGTTGCAGAACGATGGTTCCTGGAAGTATTGCGCATAGCCCCCGAGGACGCCGACAGCCACTTCAACCTCGGCTTCGTGCGCGAACAGATGAAGGCGCCGCGCCTGGCGCTCGAATCATTCAAGCAAGCGGTGCGCCTCAAGCCCTTCCTCGACCGCGCCTGGTATGGCATGGGGCTGGCTCATGCCGCGCTCGGCGAACATGTCGAAGCCGCCGCTGCGCTGCGCGAAGCAGCCCGCTTGCAGCCGATGAACGGCCATGCCTGGTACCAATTGGGGATGGCTTATCATCACTGCGGAGAACCTGAAAAACTCGAACAAGTCCTGCACAAACTGCTTAAATTTGACCCCAAGATTTCGCGCCAGTTGATCCAGGATAGTGGTCGACTTGATCTGGCGCCGTTGCTCCCGGAAATGCCCTGGTAGTCAAAAAAACACCCCCCCCTTTGTGAGGGGCGGGTGTCGAATGGGGCTGCGGGTCGTGACCCGCCACATCTCCTCCTCCAATAATCAGGTGCCGACGGTGTCGATGTCGCCTTCCAGGTTCGGATAACGGACATGGTCCACCAGTTCCTGGACTTCTTTGCTGGGCGGCGCGGAAATCAGGGTGCCGATAATCACGCCGATGAAGCCGACCGGAATGCCGAAAATACCGGCCGAGATCGGCAGGATGTCCCACCACAGCGGTGCATTGACGCCGAAGAACGGATAGGTCATGTACATGTAGTACATGCAGATCCCTAGACCGCCCAGCATGCCGAGAATCGCGCCGAGCTTGTTGGCGCGCCGCCAGAACACGCCGCACACCAGCGCCGGGAAGAAGCTCGAGGCCGCTAGCGAAAAAGCCGCGCCGACCAGGAACAGGATGTCGCCCGGCTTGAGCGAGGTGACGTAGGCGGCGACGACAGCCACCACCAGCAGCAAGCCCTTGGAGACCGCCAGGCGGCGGGTCGTCGAGGCGAGCGGGTCGATCATCTTGTAGTACAGATCGTGCGACATGGCGTTGGCGATGGTCAGCAGCAAACCGTCGGCAGTGGATAGCGCGGCGGCCAGGCCGCCCGCCGCCACCAGGCCGGTGATCACATAAGGCAGGCCGGCGATTTCCGGCGTTGCCAGCACGATCAGGTCGCCGCCGATGACGATTTCGGCCAATTGCACGATGCCATCCCCGTTGATGTCGGAGATATTCATCAGCGTCTTGTCCACCGTCGCCCATGCGCTCACCCAGGCAGGTAGTTCGGAGAACTTGCTGCCGACCAGCACGGTATACACGTCGAACTTGGCCAACACCGCCAGGCAAGGCGCGGTGAAGTACAGCAGGAAAATAAAGAACAGCGACCAGAACACCGACTGGCGCGCATCCTTCACCGAAGGCGTGGTGTAGTAGCGCATCAGGATGTGCGGTAGCGCGGCGGTGCCGACCATCAGGCAGAAGATCAGGGTGAGGAAATTCTTCCGGGCGATATCGCTGGCTTTTTCGTCCTTGCCGACGAACGGCTGGGCGTGCGGCTTGATCGGCGCCGCGCGGGCAGCCACGCCCTTGTCCGCCGTCCATTGTTTCTTGGCGACAGCCGCATCCACCGGAAAGTCCTTGACTGATTTTTCCGCCGCCGCGATGGCTTTGGCGTCGACCGGTTCGGCAGCTCTTAGGGCCGCCGCCTTGTCCTCCAACTGCTTCTTCTGCTCGGCAAGGAAACCCGGACCGCCCGTCTCCAGTCCTTTCAGCTTGGCATCAGCAGCCGCAGCACGGTCGCGAAAAATCTGCCGCACCGATTCTTCCCGGGCGCCATCCGGCGTGGCCTTGTCGTTGAGCACTTTTTCGCGGTCGGTGACTTTCTGCAAGGCATAGCCATAGGCCACCTGCGGCACCGGGCCGAAGCCGTGATGCAGGGAAAGCCACACCACCGGAATCATGTAAGCGATGATCAGGATGATGTACTGCGCCACCTGGGTCCACGTCACCGCCTTCATGCCGCCGAGGAAGGAGCACACCATGATGCCGGCCAGGCCGACGAATACGCCGATCTCGAACTCCAGGCCGGTGAAGCGGCTGGTGATCAGGCCGACGCCATAGATCTGCGCGATTACATAGGTGAAAGAGCAGATGATGGCGGCGAAAACGCCGATCAGGCGCGGGATGTGGCCGCCGAAACGGGCGCCGAGGAAGTCCGGAATGGTGAACTGGCCAAACTTGCGCAGATAGGGTGCGAGGAACAGCGCCACCAGGCAGTAGCCGCCGGTCCAGCCGAGGACGAAGGCCAGGCCGTCATAACCCGACAGGTACAAAGTGCCGGCCATGCCGATGAAGCTGGCTGCGGACATCCAGTCGGCGCCGGTCGCCATGCCGTTGAAGAAGGCCGGTACGCGCCGCCCCGCCACGTAATACTCCGACACCTCCGCCGTCTTCGACATGAAGCCGATGCCGGCGTAGAGCAGGATGGTGAAGCCCAGGAAAATGTAGCCGAGGATCTTGTTCGGCACCCCCATCTGTTCGAGGATGGCGACGGCGATGACAAAAGCAATGAAGCCGCCGGTGTAGAAACTGTAGTACTTCGTCAGCTGCTTGGTGAAAGCAGCGGTGGATTGGGTCATGGCCATTATTCGTCCTCCCCTTCATGGACGCCGTATTCTTTGTCCAGGTTGTTCATGTAATGGGCGTAGTACCAGATGATGACCACGTAGATGATCAGCGAACCCTGGGCGCTCATGTAGAAGCCGAAGGGAAAGCCGAGGATGGTGATGCCGTTGAGTTCGCGGGCGAAATAGCCCATGACGAAAGTGACCACAAACCATAGCGCCAGCAAAACGGCGGTGACTTTCAGGTTTCGGTTCCAGTATTCATGATGCTTTTGAGTAAGCTGCATGGATATCCCCTCCTTGTTATAAAAACGTGGTTAATTCCTGATTTGCTTGTATTGCCCTGCGCGGTTTCCGTTCTCAATGGCGGCGAAAATCTCATGCAGACAGACAGAATCTACCTCAACAATAACCTGTTTCGGAATCCGCTTCAACCGATGCAAAAAATAAACAAGCAACACGCGCCGCTGTATCAGAATCAATTCGTCCGGCGCAGCCAGCGGCGGGCTTTTTCCAATTCCGCAAGTCCTTGCGGCGAGCCAGCACCGACCCGTGCCGCGCGCGGCAAGGCCATCTGCAGCAATTGGGCGGTCGCCAGGGCGTCGGCCAGGGCATTGTGGCGAGCCAGCACCGGGATAGCGAAGGCATGCAGCCAGCGGTCGAGCGCACTCTGGTCGGCGTGGATGTCGGGGTACACCTCGGGCAGTATCGAAGCCAGGTCGATCCACTGCGGGCGAAAACGCAAATCCAGAAACTCCTCCATGGCCCGCGCGATCATCGCCGCATCGAAGGGCGCATGGTAGGCCACCAGCGCGCCGTCGCCCAGAAAGTCAAGAAATCCCAGCAGTGCTTCGACGGGCGGCAGGCCTTCGCGCTGCTGCGTTGCGCCGATGCCGTGGATGAGAATATTGTCCGTCGCGCTGGCCTGGTCCTGGCGCAGCACCACTTCGAATGCGTCGGCAGGATCAACCAACCCGCCCTTGACCGCCACCGCGCCGATTGCGATCAACCGGTCGGCCCGCAGGTCCAGGCCGCTCGCCTCCACGTCGACCACCACATAGCGCGTCTTGTCATGGGGAGTGTCGCGGGCTGCGGTGCGCTCACGCCGCCAGTCGTCCCGACGCCGTCGCTGCGCCTCCACAAGAACCGCCGGAGGCTTGCCGCAAAGCAGGCGTAACAGCCGGTTCATGCCCGCCTCACAACTGATAGTCGAGTCTCAAGCGCGACTGCAACCGCCGCGCCTGACGCAGGGATTCTTTCAGGATGCGCCTGTCGATCTGATTGAGTGCAGCGGGGGCAAGTCGGTTGTCCGCCGTCCGGTTCGGCGGAGCGTCCTCGTCGAGATGCCGATGATGCAGCCGCAATGACTGGATGAAATGAAAGGCGTCGATAATGCCATCCACTTCCACCGCAGCCACCCCCTGCCGGTCGCCGGCCAGCCGCAGGCGCTGAGCGGTGTTGGTTGCCGCGATGCCGCTGTGCAAAGCCAGGATGCGCGCGGCGTCCACAAACAAGCGGGCGCCGCACGCCTTCAGGTCCAGCATGCCGTCGTCATCGGTGACAAAGTCGCGCAAGGCGCCCAGCGGCGGCGGCGTTTCCAGGGCATTGGCCGCCATCATCTTGAGAAACAGCGGATTCGACCCGGTCATCGCCAACAGCTTGCGGCGCAGGGCCTCCGCCAGGCGCTCCTCCCCCCACAGACTGCGGAAATCAAAGAAGATGCTGGCGTTGAGCAGCGCCTTGGGCTGAGGGGTCAGCACCCAACTGCTAAATTTTTTCTCCCACTCCGCAGTCGTCAGACACCACTCCGGATTGCCGGCCATGATGTTGCCCTTGCAGAGAGGGAAACCGCAAGCCGCCAAGTCCTGGTTCACCCCGCGAGCCACCGACAGCAGTTGCTCGCGACGCGGCGCCATGTCCGCCTCGGGACACTCGAAGATAATCCCGTTGTCCTGGTCGGTGCTGAAAGTCTGCTCCTGTCTCCCCTCCGAACCGAAGGCCAACCACCCTATGGCAAGACCCTCCGGCAGCGGCCACAATCCTTGCGCGCGCAGGTTCAACTCGATCAGCCGCCGGGTCAGCAAGTCGTTGAGCGTAGAAATGAACTGGGTCAATTGCTCCGCCGCCACGCCCTGCGCCAGCAAATTGAGCGCCAGGTGGCGCACATCGGTTCCCGCCCGGCGCAGCGTTTCGAGATTGCCCGCCGACTCGATGGCGCCGCGCAACTGACGCAATCCAACGCGTTGCAGGGCAAACAGATCACGCTCCGAGACCACCCCTTCGACACAGCCGTTTGCGCCGGTGACCGGGATATGCCGAATGCCGTGTGTCGCCATCGCCATCATCGCCTCGTAGACCGTGGCGTGGCGCGGCAGGGTGAAAGGGGACGGCGACATGACTGCGCCGATGGGGAGATCGAGGGATACATCGCTCAATACCACTCGCCTGAGAATATCGCTTTGCGTGAAAATCCCCACCGCGCGGTCGTCCGGGCCCACCACCACCAGCGAGCCAACCCCGCGCTCAGCCATGGTGGCGCATGCCTGGCGCAAGGAAGTTGCCGCAACCACCGTCACCGGTCGGCGCTTGACCAACACGCCCAAGGTTTTGGTCATGGCCTGTTGCTCTGCCGCGCGCTGCGAAAACCGCGACTGCAAATGGCGGCGCGACTGCTCCAGCAGGCTGGCGATATGCCGGGTGCAGAACAGATGGAACTCGCGGGAGCGGCGCATCAGCTCATGGAAATCCTCCGCCGCGACCTGGTAGCAAAAAACATCGTCGACTGCGGTATACACCCGCGTGGTGGCCCGCCGCGCCGTCAGCGCACCGACCGGGAATCCCTCCCCGGCGCCAATCAGCAAGGCGCCTTCGTCTCCCAGGCTGCTCTCATTGACGCGACGGCTGGCGACCTGGCCGCGCTGGATCAGGATGTAATACGTCGGCGCTCCGTCGGTGGGCGCGAGGATCAAGGCATCCTTGTCGAAATAGGCCAGCTTCATCCTTCCGGCAAGAAACAGCAGGTGCTCCTGCTCCATCTGGTCGAAAGGCGCATGGCGCGACAGAAACTCGACGTTGGCCTCGATCAGTCGCGTCGTCGCACCGACATTGGCAGACGCACTCATGCTGGCTACTCCCCGCGAATGTTAACTTCTTCGACGCAAGATAGCGCATCGACGCTGGCCTCGCAAGAAATGAAAAACCCCGCCGGAGCGGGGTTTTTCGGGGCTTGCGAAACAAGCTCGGACGAACCTTACATGTCCATGCCACCCATGCCACCCATACCACCCATGCCGCCCATGCCGCCGGCCATGCCGCCGCCGGACGACTTCTCTTCGACCAACTCGGCCACCATGCAGTCGGTGGTGAGCATCAGGCCGGCCACGGAGGCGGCGTTTTGCAGCGCGGTGCGCGTAACCTTGGTCGGGTCCAGCACGCCCATCGCCACCATGTCGCCGTACTCGCCGGTCGCTGCGTTGTAGCCGAAGTTGCCTTTGCCTTCGAGCACCTTGTTGACTACCACGCTCGGCTCGTCGCCGGCGTTGGCGACGATCTCGCGCATCGGCTGCTCCAGCGCGCGCAGCACGATCTTGATGCCGGCGTCCTGGTCATGGTTGTCGCCCTTGAGCTTGGCCATCGACTGACGGGCGCGCAGCAGTGCTACGCCGCCGCCGGCCACGATGCCTTCTTCCACTGCCGCGCGGGTGGCGTGCAGGGCGTCTTCAACGCGGGCTTTCTTCTCTTT
>Ga0315270_10001620_pt1 | contig 11965 bp, 13 predicted proteins | sample C1_bottom_MG_FD_204932 | JGI IMG/M metagenome (GOLD analysis project Ga0315270, IMG submission 204932) | Sediment microbial communities from Yellowstone Lake, YNP, Wyoming, USA - C1_bottom | ecosystem: Environmental > Aquatic > Freshwater > Lake > Sediment | place: USA: Wyoming | collected... | reverse complement strand
GATGCCGGTGGCGATAGCGAGCACGTTCTTGATCGCACCGCCGAGCTCCACACCGACCAGATCGGTACTGGTGTAGACGCGTACCCGGTCGCTGCGCAGCCAGTTGGCAATCGCTTCGGCGGTGGCGGCATCGCGTGCCGCCACGGTCACGGCCGTGGGCTGACCCTGCGCGACTTCTTTCGCAAAGGTCGGACCAGAGATCACGCCGATTGCCCGAGCATCGCCCAACACCTCGCAAGCTACCTGACTCAGCAACCGGCCGGTGGCCGGTTCCAGTCCCTTGGTGGCCCAGGCGACGATGGCCTGCGCCGATAACCGCGCTTTTATTGCATCGAGCGTGGCGCGGAACGCGTGGCTCGGTACCACGACCAATAGATGCGTGGCCTCCTCAACCGTCTCGAGCAGATCTTCGCGAATGTGCAGATTGTCCGGTAACCGGATGCCGGGCAGATAACGGGTGTTTTCGCGATCGTGCGCGAGGCGCGCCTGGCGCGCCGCGTCGTGCCCCCAAAAAAGCGTGCGGTACCCATTGCGCGCCAGCAGTACCGCCAGCGCCGTGCCCCAGGAACCAGCGCCGAGCACCGCAATCACGGGTTGGGCGGCGCTCATGTCGGTCTCTCGCGTACGGACGACCGGTGCACGCGAGGATCAGTGCGCGACCGCCTGCGGTTGAGCAGACTGCTTCTGCAGGTACAACACCTCGAAGTTAATCGGGCTCAAGAGCAGCTGCGGAAAACCACCGCTTTCGATCAGGCCATTCACCGCTTGCCGCACGAACGGCAGCAGGATGTTCGGGCAGGCGATTTCGAGCGCCTTGGGCAGTTCCGCTTCCGGGATGCCGCTGATGTGGAACAGGCCGGCCTGATGTGCCTCGGCCAGAAACACGATCTTGTCGGCGTTTTTGGCGGTGACGGTAACGGCTAGCACCACTTCATACAGGCCGCGCTCGGCATTGAGCAAGTTGTGACGGATGCCGATCTGTACACCCACCTCCGGGCTGTTGGTGTCGAGATACACCTGCGGGGCACCGGGCACTTCAAAGGAGCTGTCCTTGATATAGATCTTCTCGAGATTGAAGACGATTCCGGTCTGGGTATTTTGTTCGGTCATGGGGAGGAACCTGGTAAGAAGTGAAAATGCGTGTTGTTGGGTGTTGGTTATTTGCGCTTACCGCCGCGGTGCAGGCTGTATGCCGATCCCGTCAGGCCTGCAGCATCGGGTCGAGCTCACCGGCCGCATCCAGCTCCGCCAGGTCGTCGAAACCACCGACATGCCGTTCGCCGATGAAAATCTGCGGCACCGTACGGCGGCCAGTGATGCGTATCATTTCATCGCGCAATTCCGGATGATCGTCCACCCGGATTTTTTCGATCTGCTCGGCGGCAATGCCCTTCTTGGCCAGCAACTGCTCGGCGCGGATGCAATACGGACAGATGCGTGTGCTGTACATGCGGATACGCGGCATGCTCATTTCTCCACCGGCAGGTTCTCGCCTTGCCAAGCCGTGATGCCACCAGCCAACACCTGCACGCTGGCGAAGCCGTGCTTGCGCAGCGCGACCGCAGCACGCGACGAACGCTGGCTGGTACGGCAACAGATGATGAGCGGGCGCGCTTTGTGTTTCTCGATTTGTTTCAGGCCACCGGCCAGCCCGGACAGCGGCAGGTTCAGGGCGTGTGGAATATGGCCGCCACGAAATTCATCTACCTCGCGCACATCCACGATCACGCCCTTCTCATGGTTCAGGAGACGAATTGCCTCGGCCGTCGTCACATGCTGCACACCATTCAGAAGTTGCGTAAGCGGCCCCCAGGCGAGCATGCCGAGCACGACGACGATGCCGAGAATCAGGTACCAATTGTTAACTATAAAGTGCATGCGGGAACCTTAATTAATTATTTATTCCTGCTTCCGCAAAGCAGAAGAGGGTGGACGGTCAGTTAGAGTTCGGGCCGCTTATCTGAGGTCATCCTGCTAACCAACATACCCTGTCCCTGCCGCATCCGTCGCTAGCGGGAGGAGTGATATTTTTATCCGCCAATCATCAAAACGAAACTGGAACTAGCGGGTACTACAGAAGGCGTCACGCAAGGCGCCGATGAGCTGTAAAAGCTTCGGGTCAGCAATCCGGTAATACACCTTGTTCGCGTCCTTGCGAGAAGCGAGGATGCCTTTCTCGCGCAAGATTGACAGGTGCTGGGAAATATTGCTCTGCGAGGTGCCGACCAATTCGACGATGTCCTGCACACTGACTTCGGTGGTACCGCCAAGAATACAGAGGATCTCAAGGCGTAACGGATGGGCCATGGCCTTCAGGGAATGCGAAGCGTGAACAATGTCTTCTTCATTGGTGATCAAGACCACTCTCTCGGGAAGTGCACTCATGTCGGTGGGCCTCTTTGAAGTCATCATAAATCCACAACGCTGCGCGATCATGTGTTCCTCCCTGAATCTGCTGCTATTGTTTGGGAAACATTATACAATATTAGTGGATTTGAAAAGACTAATAGAGCCCGCTACGTAGAGTTAAAACATGCCTGCAACCCCGAAACCATTGATGTTAATCGTGATGGACGGCTGGGGTTACCGGGAAAATCCCGAACACAACGCCATCGCCAAGGCCAGAAAGCCCACTTGGGACTATTTCTGGCAAAACTACCCGCGCACCCTGATCCACGCCTCCGAAGCCGCCGTTGGCCTGCCGTCGAACCAGATGGGCAACTCCGAGGTCGGTCACCTGAATCTCGGCGCCGGCCGGGTGGTGTACCAGGAATATACACGCATCAATCGCGCGATCAGCTCCGGCACCTTCTTCAGCAACAAGACCCTGACCGACGCTGTGGACCTGGCCGTGTCCACTGGCAAAGCGCTGCATATCCTCGGACTGCTGTCCCCGGGCGGCGTGCACTCGCACGAGGAACACATCCATGCCATGGCCGAGTTGGCCGTGAAGCGCGGCGCGCAACAACTCTACCTGCACGCCTTTCTCGATGGCCGCGACACACCGCCGCGCAGCGCCGCGGTGTCGATCACGGCCATGGAGGACAAGTTCAAGGCCCTCGGCCAGGGACGCATTGCCTCGATCATCGGCCGCTACTACGCCATGGACCGCGACCACCGCTGGCCGCGCATCCAGGCGGCCTATGACCTTATTACTCAGGGCAAGGCCGAGTTCACCGCCAGGACCGCGAGTGAAGGTCTGGAACTGGCGTACGCGCGCGACGAGAGCGACGAATTCGTCGCCGCCACCGAGATCGTTCCCGCGGGTGGCGCAGCGGTACGCATCCTGGACGGCGACGTCGTGGTGTTCATGAACTTCCGTTCGGATCGCGCGCGCCAGATCACGCGCCCGTTCATCGAGGAAAACTTCGACGGCTTTGAGCGCGCCGTGTGGCCGCGCCTCGGGCGCTTCGTGAGTCTCACCGAGTACCAGTCGGAGTTTCATATCCCATGTGCGTTTCCGCCGGAACGCCTGCGCAACGTACTCGGCGCGTATCTGGCCGCGCACGGCATCCACCAGTTACGTATTGCCGAAACCGAAAAATACGCGCACGTCACGTTCTTCTTCAACGGCGGCGAAGAAACCCCGTTCAAGTTCGAGGATCGCATCCTCGTGCCCTCACCCACCGACGTGTCGACCTACAACCAGAAGCCGGAAATGAGCGCACCGCAGGTGACCGACAAATTGATCGAGGCGATTCAAGGCGGCGTGTACGATGTCATTATTTGCAACTTTGCGAATGCCGACATGGTCGGGCACACCGGCGATTTTGACGCCACAGTCAAGACCATCGAAATCCTGGATGGCTGCCTGAAACGCATCTACGACGCGCTGCGCGCGGTCGGTGGCGAAATGTTGATCACCGCCGACCACGGCAATGCCGAGCAAATGTTCGACAACGATACTCGCCAGGCGCACACCGCGCACACCATTAACCCGGTGCCGTTCGTGTACGTCGGCCGACCGGCAAAGATTGCAGCGACCGGCGCGCTTGAAGACATCGCTCCGACCCTGCTGTATCTCCTCGGTCTGCCGATCCCGCCGGAAATGAGCGGGCACGCGCTGGTTGATCTCAACGCCTGACAGCCTGTCGCGTCTGCGCCGGCCGGCACGGTGGCTGGCGTTGCTGGTGTTCGTGTACGGCGCCGCCGTCGCTGCTGGCAGTCAGAACGAAGAGCAACTGCGCGCGCTGCGCACGCGCATCGAGGCCTTGCAGGCCGACCTGAATGAGACACGCGGCGAACGCACTGAAGCGCGCACAAAGTTGCGCGAGACGGAGCGCCGCATCGGTCATCAGTTCAAATCGCTGCGCGACACTGAAGCACGCCAGCGATCCGAGACGGCGCGTCTCACCGCCCTGCAACAGGCGCGCACCCGCGGCCGGACCGAACTCGGAACGCGTCGCCAGGAACTCGAGCAAGCCGTGCGTGCCGCCTACCTGCTCGGCCAGCAGGATTACCTCAAATTGTTGCTCAGCCAGGACGATCCGGCACGCGTGAGTCGCACACTCACCTATTACCGCTATCTCACCGAGGCGCGCGCGGAGCGGATCAAGGGCATCGAAACGACGCTTAGCCGGTTGGATGACCTGGAGAAACAGATTGCCGAACGCGTGCAGGAACTGACCGCACTGCGCACCCGCCAGCTCGAACAGAAATCCGCCCTTGAGGCAACACGCGCCGAACGCCACGCCCTGCTCGCGCAACTGAACGAACGGGTGCGCGACAGGTCTCAGGAGGTCGAGCGACTAAAGCACGATGAAGAACGCATGACGCGCCTGGTGCGCGAGCTGCGCGGCGCACTGGAACGATCGCCGGCGCCGGAACTGCCGGCGGACTACACTTCGGTTAACAAAGGCAAACGTTGGCAACTGCCGATTCAGGGCCGCCTCATTGCCCGCTTTGGCAGCCCGAAAGAGGTCGGCGATTTGCGTTGGCGCGGCATATTCCTGGCCGCACCCGAGGGCCAGGAGGTGCGAGCCGTGGCCCGCGGACGCGTCGCCTACGCGGATTGGTTGCGTGGCTTTGGCCTGTTGGTGGTACTGGATCATGGCGGCGGTCTGATGACACTTTACGGCCACAACCAGAGCCTGTACAAAGGGGTCGGCGACAGGGTGGAGGCCGGTGAGGCCATCACGGCGAGTGGCAATACCGGCGGTCCGGCGCAACCTGGACTGTATTTCGAGGTGCGCGAACACGGCGAGCCACGCAATCCCCTCGATTGGTGTAAATTATGAAGTAGTGGTTATGCACCCCGGTCCGGGCGGGCCGGTGTGCCACATTCAGCACTGGAGACTGACACGAATGAAGTTGGCACACCTCATCAAAAACGGACAGTTCATGCGGTACGCACTGATCCTGCTTCTGGGCGTCTTCGTCGGCGTCGGCGTTACGCTGGAACGAGCGGTGCGCGCCGAACGCACCGCGGCAAAACAGGTTGAGCAGCCGCTGCCCATCGACGAACTGCGTACGTTCACCGAGGTGTTCAGCCGCATCAAGGCCGACTACGTCGAGCCGGTGGAAGACAAAAAACTGCTGCGCGATGCCATCCAGGGCATGCTCGCCGGTCTCGATCCACATTCGAGTTTCCTCGATCCGGAAGGCTTCAAGGAGCTGCGCGTCGGCACCGAGGGTGAATTCGGCGGCCTCGGCATCGAGGTCACCATGGAAGACGGCTTCGTCAAGGTCGTGTCGCCAATCGAAGACACACCGGCGGCACGTGCCGGCCTCAAGCCCGGCGATCTGATCATCCGCCTGGACGAGAAGGCCGTGAAAGGCATGACCCTGAATGAAGCGGTCAAACAGATGCGCGGCAAACCCGGCAGCGACATTGTCCTGACCGTGGTGCGCGAGGGTCAGCCCAAGCCGCTCAAGTTTACGGTCACGCGCGCGGTCATCAAGGTGCAGAGCGTCAAGCATCGCATGCTCGAGAACGGCTTTGGCTACGTGCGCATCACCCAGTTCCAGGCGAATACCGGCGACGGCCTGAAGGACGCACTCACCAAACTGAAATTGCAGAACAAGGGCAATCTCACCGGCCTGGTGCTGGATCTGCGTAACAACCCGGGCGGTGTGTTGAACGCGGCGGTAGCGGTAAGTGATGCCTTCCTCACCAGCGGGCTGATCGTGTACACCGAAGGGCGTGTGGCCGATGCCGAACTTAAATTCAGCGCCACACCGCCGGACCTCATCAATGGTGCGCCGATGGTGGTACTGGTGAACGGCGGTTCGGCCTCGGCCTCGGAGATCGTGGCCGGCGCGTTGCAGGATCACAAGCGCGCCGTGATCATGGGCACCAAGACCTTCGGCAAGGGTTCGGTGCAGACCATTCTGCCGATGAGTGGCGGCTCGGCGCTCAAGATCACCACCGCGCGTTACTACACACCGAATGGCCGCTCCATTCAGGCCACCGGCATTCTGCCGGATGTGGTCACCGAAGAGGCCAAGGTCACGAAACGCGACAAGACCGCCGAGGACACACTCAAGGAAGCCGATCTGCCTGGACACATCGAGGGCAAGGGCAAGGAGAAGCCAGGCGCGAAGAAAGAGGTCCCATCGGTGAAGCTCGACAGCGCCGGTGAAGACTACCAGCTGCAGGAAGCGCTCAACCTGCTCAAGGGCATTTCCATCTTCCGGGCCCAAAGCAACTGATGGGCCGCACCACCCTGCTGCTCGTTCTTGCACTCGCCGGCGCGCCGGCCGCGGGCGAGACGGGCGGGGTGGTGACGATCGGCATCATCATCGACGATCTCGGCAACAGCCTGGCGAATGGTGAGCGCGCCGCGCACCTGCCGGGTGCCGTGGCCTGTGCCGTCTTGCCGCACACACCATTCGCCATGACCGTGGCGGAGGCGGCGCATGCCGCCGGCAAGGAAGTGATATTGCACCTGCCGATGGCATCGCGCGACGCGCAGGAGCCGGGGCCCGGGCAGCTCGACGCCGACATGCCGGCGCTCGAAATGCGCGCCACACTTGAGTACGACCTCAGCACCGTGCCGCATGTCATTGGCGTCAACAACCACATGGGCAGTCTGCTCACCACGCAGCCGATTGCCATGGACTGGCTGATGCGCGAACTCCTGCAACGCCGTCTGTTCTTCGTCGACTCGCGCACCAATACCGAGACGGTCGCGGCCAGCGCGGCGCGGTATGTCGGCGTGCCCGCGCTGGAGCGCCATGTGTTCCTGGATGACGATCTCACCCCCGCCGCCGTGGATGCACAACTCGACCGGCTCGAACAGCTGGCGCGCCGCCAGGGCTATGCCCTGGCGATCGGTCATCCGCACCCGGTCACGCTCGCCGCACTCGAACGCTGGCTGCCACGGCTCACGGAGCGCGGCATTCACCTGATTCCGCTCACCACCCGTCTTGCCCAGCTTGCACCCGAGGCGAAACCATGGCGCGCGTCCTGGTCCCGTTAGCGTCCGGTTGCGAAGAACTCGAGGCCGTCACGGTCATTGACCTGTTGCGGCGCGCGCAGATCGAGGTGGTCAGCGCGGGGCTGACGCCCGGCCCGGTCCAATGCAGTCGCGGCACCGTGCTGCTGCCCGACACCACGCTCGACGCGGCCCTGGATGAAACAATCCCCCTTCACTACTACGACATGATCGTGCTGCCGGGCGGCCAGCCGGGCGCCACGCACCTCGAACACGACACGCGCATTCTGGCGCTGCTCAAAAAAATGGCCGCGGCCGGAAAATTCACCGCCGCCATCTGCGCCGCCCCCAAGGTGCTGGCGGTCGCCGGACTGCTCGACGGCAAACGCGCCACCAGCTACCCGGGTGCACTGAACCCGCAGCAATTCCCGGCCATACACCTCGAAACCCACGCAGTGGTGCGCGACGGCCAGGTGTTCACCTCGCGCGGTCCGGGCACCGCCATGGATTTTGCACTGGCACTGATCGAAGCGCTCACCGATCGCGCCACGCGCGACCAGGTTGAATCCGGTTTGCAGCGCCCAACCACTCACAGCCTTTCGCCAACACCCACGGACGTGGAGAACGCATGAACAAAACCAATATCGTCATTCGCCCGCTCGGACCCGGCGATATCGCCGACATCATGCAACTGCATCGCGAACTTGGCTGGAACCCGGCGTTCCGGGCCGACGGCAGCACGCTCAAGCAGCGTCTGGAGGCACTGATCACCGAGGAAAGCACCTTACTGCTGGTCGCCGAGCTCAAGGGCAAGGTGGTCGGCTACAGCCACGGCGAGATCGTCACCTATCTGCTGTTTGCCGGGCGCGAGATGCTGGTGAGCGAATTGTTCGTAATGGAAAATGTGCGCGACCACGGTGTGGGCAAGGCACTGCTGAGTGCGATCGAGTCCGAGGCGGTGAAGCAGAAGTGCTTTCGCATCAGCGTGCTCAACAGTCGCGAGCGCGAGTCGTACAAGCGCGGCTTCTACCCGTCGCTCGGTTACGAGGAACGGCCGCACACGGCGAACTTTACCAAACGTCTCGATTGGGGTTAAACCGGAAACTCGCCCTGCTCAGCGGAAGCCGTAGCGGGTACTGAAGTAAAGCTGGGTGCGATCGAGTTCGGGGACATCCACGCTGCTGTCGTCGGCCAGCCGATAGTTGGCTTCGGCACGCACATCCCAGCTGGGGTTCACCTGCCAGTTCCAGCCGGCGGCGAAACGCGAAATACTTTCCTGGCGCAGCAGCGAACCGCCTTGGGCGGCCGCATCGACCGAATCGTAGTTATTACGTTGCCACTGCAGGCTCGCGAACGGTGCGTGGTCACGCCACAACGAGTAACGGCCTTCCAGCTGCAGGCCGTAAAAGCGGCGCTCGCCGCTTCCGACGCGGCGCTCGCGCGCATCCTGATCACCGACAAAGAATTTTCCACTGATGCGCGAATCGCCGGCGAACAATCCGCTCCAGGAAAGTGTCGCGGCTGTGCCGGAGGCGCGCGGCAAATCCGCATTGCTGTACAGACTGCTGTCATAACGCGCGCTAAGCGTCACGAGATTGTCCGCATTCACGCTGTGCTGCCATTCGATGGCCAAGGCGTTGACCAGCAGGGAGCGCTGGCTATCGAGGCTCCATTCCTCACGCCGGAATGGTATGGCCAGGCGGCCCTTGCCCCAGCGGAGGGTCTCGCCGCCAAAAAAGTTGGCCAGATCCAGATCCGTGCGGCTGGCAGGTTGACCGAGTTCCTGCTGGGTGTTGCGTTCCGGGTCGAGCAGCGGATTCAGCCAGAAGCTGTCATGCTCCTCGGCCACAGCCGACCCGACGCCGCACAGCAGGACGACGAGAGCGAGGGAATGGCAGCGCACCGGGTACATCGCAATAGGATTCCCTATCTTCCGGGTAAAAGCGGAGTCGTCTAATCCTAGCACAACGACACCGCCGCCGGACCGTCGGATTAGACCTTACGGCTGGTCGCGTGGCCAGGCCGACACCAGCAACAGCAGACCCGCGCCTGCCAATAGCCCGGCGACCGGCTTGAGCCATGAGGCAGTACTCACTCCACCTGCTGCCAGCAGCAGCACCGCCGAAATCAGCAGACCACTGCCGGTCACGGCCAGTAGCAGGCGTCGGTGTTGTGCGCGCAACTCCTGACGCAGCTTGTCGAGTTCGACCGATCGCCACTGCAGCGACAATTCCCCATTACCGGCCTTGCGCAAAAAATCAAAGGCCACCGCCGGGGACTCCGGCAACATGCGCCACCAGCGCGGAAACTCGCGTTTGAACGTCTTAAGAAATGCGCCCGGTCCGAACTGCGCGCGCGTCCACTGTTCGAGAAATGGCTTGGCCGTCTCCCACAGATCGAGATCCGGATAAAGCTGGCGTCCGAGGCCCTCTATATTAAAGAGTGTCTTCTGCAACAGCACGAGCTGTGGCTGCACTTCCATATTAAATCGACGCGCGGTCTGGAACAGGCGCAGCAACAGGCGCCCGAAGGAGATGTCCTTCAGGGGCTTGGCAAAAATCGGTTCGCACACGGCACGAATCGCGGCTTCGAATTCCTCCAGGCGAATATCGCTGTCCACCCAGCCGGCGCGCACGTGCGCCTCGGCGATGGCGCGGTAATCGCGATTGAAGAATGCCAGGAAATTTTCCGCCAGATACTGCTGGTCGCGTTCCGCGAGCGTGCCCATGATGCCGAAGTCCACCGCCCGGTATTGGCCCTCAGGCGACACGAAGATGTTGCCGGGATGCATGTCGGCGTGAAAGAAACCGTCGCGAAACGCCTGGGTGAAAAAAATCTCGACACCATGGTGCGCGAGTTGCTTCATGTCCACGCCCGCTGCCTTCAATGCCGCAATATTGCCGACCGGGATGCCGGCGACTCGCTCCATCACCATGACATTCGTGCGCGTGTAGTCCCAGAAAATCTTTGGCACGTACAGCAGCACGGAGTTTTCAAAATTGGCACGCAAGCGACTGGCGTTCGCCGCCTCGCGCATCAGGTCGAGCTCGCCATGAATGGTCTTGTGGTATTCGTTCACCACGTCGCGCGGCCGCAGGCGGCGCGTCTGCGGCGCATAGCGCTCGGCCAGCAGCGCGAGCGTGTCGAGCAGCGCCAGATCGCGTTCGATGGTGTGCTCGATACCGGGGCGCAGCACCTTGACCGCGACCTCGGTGCCGTCGTGCAGAACGGCGTAATGCACCTGCGCCACCGATGCCGAGGCGACTGGCTGGGTGTCGAACTGGCGGAACAGTTGACCGAGTGGCGCATCGAGCGCCGCGGCCACGATTCTTTCCGCGTCTTCTCCCGGGAACGGTGGCACCCGATCCTGGAGGCGCGCAAGTTCCGCGGCGATATCATCCGGCAGCAGGTCGGGACGCGTGGACAGCATCTGTCCGAACTTGATGAACACCGGCCCGAGTTCTTCGAGCGCCTCGCGCAGACGCTGTGCACGTGGCCGTGAAGGCGGCGTGAACCCGCGCAACGTCACAACCCGCAGCGCCAGACGATACGGGCGGAACAGGTGCAGGGCGCGCACAAACTCATCCAGATCATGGCGCACGAATACACGCGTGATGCGCAGCAACCGTCCGATTTGGGAAAGTGGCGTCATGCGGGAAACTTGTCCTTGAGTCGCTGGATGCGTGCCGCGAGTCGATCGACATCGGCGCGCGCACCATCGACGCCGTTCAGGAACGTTTCGACCTCGTCGCGTACTGGTAACAGACGCGCCTCTTCCTGCAAATAGTCGGCGGTGTTCAGGCCGAAGGTCTTAAGTGCCTGCCGGTGCCAGGCGAACACAGCGCGCGCCGCGCGCCCCATCTCATGCCCGAGCGGATCGCCGAACAGACGGGCAAGCGGTTCTTCCCAGTCGAGATCGAGATCGCGGAAAATGCGCTGCAGGCGCTGGCCGAGTGCGGCGTCACCTTCGATGGCAAGCTCTCCAGCCTTGAGCGTTTCCGTCTCGGTACCCAGACCCAAGCGGGCAAAGGTCGCCAGCGTGGCACGCAGCGTGACAGCCGGAAGCTGCTCGGACTCGGTAGCGATGCGAAAACCGGACTCGGAGGGATGCAGGTAAATCCTGCGTCCGAGATCGCGGAACTCCATGCACACCACGCGACCCTGCAGATCGCCGAGGCGTCGCAGGGTTTCGGGGTCGAGGCGCAGCAGGCGATTGCCGGTCTCTTCTATAAATGGGATGAACGGCGCTTGCATAGATTAATATTCGCCGCAAAAACGCAAAGACGCAAAGAAATTGGTAAGAACCACTTGCCCTTATCGTTGCGCTTTCGCGACTTTGCGGCAAGTGGCTATTAAAGTTTATAACCCTTGTGCAGCGCGACAATACCGCCGCTGAGATTAAAGTAATGCGCGCGCTCGAAGCCGGCCTTTTCCATCATGCCCTTGAGCGTTTCCTGGTCGGGGTGTTTGCGGATCGACTCGACCAGGTAGCGATAACTGTCTTCGTCGTTGGCGATGAGCTTGCCGAACTTCGGTAACAGATGAAAGGAATAGGCGTCGTACACGGCATTCAAGCCCGGCAGCACCGG
>Ga0315270_10001619_pt1 | contig 11968 bp, 4 predicted proteins | sample C1_bottom_MG_FD_204932 | JGI IMG/M metagenome (GOLD analysis project Ga0315270, IMG submission 204932) | Sediment microbial communities from Yellowstone Lake, YNP, Wyoming, USA - C1_bottom | ecosystem: Environmental > Aquatic > Freshwater > Lake > Sediment | place: USA: Wyoming | collected... | reverse complement strand
AGCGGTGGTCAGCGGGCCGGACCGATGGTTTCCTTCGCCGAGGCGGTATGCGTGCAAAAGCAGGACTTAAAGCAGTTTGAATCCCTGCTGCACCAGGCCCTGGCGATCAATCCCGACCAGAAACCCGAGTGGCGATTGGCCAACCTCATCGCGCAGCGCCGGGCCAAATGGCTCCTGGCGCGTAGCGACCAGCTTTTTTTACGCTCCAGCCCTCCCGGGGGCAAGGCGTCTGAATAGACTTTCCATATCATGAAACATCGAACGTGCTTGTTGGCTTTGATTCTCACGCTGGCCTTGATCGCACCAGGCCTTGACGCCGCGGATAAAGTCATCCGGCTCAAACTGGGCACGCTCGCGCCCGCCGGCACTTCCTACCACAAGAGCCTCCAGGCGATGGGGGAAAAATGGCGCAAAGCCTCGGACGGCGCCGTGCAACTGGTCATTTTCCCCGGCGGCACGCAGGGGAGTGAGGGGGACATGGTGGGCCTGATGCAGACGGGCAACCTGGACGCCGGCCTGCTCACGACCGGCGGGCTCTCGGAAATCGATCCCGGCGCTTTGGCAATGCAGGTGATGCCGATGTTCTTCCGCAATCTTGATGAGCTGGACTACGTGGGCCAAAAATTGCGTCCGCAACTCGACGCGCGCCTTTTGGCGAAGGGATACGTCGTGCTCTTCTGGACGGACTCCGGGTGGGTGCGATTTTTCTCCAAGTCGCCGGTGACTCATCCGGATGATTTGCGGAAACTGAAGGTGTTTGCCGGATCGGAAAGCCCCGGCACTTTTGACGTCTGGAAAGCCAGTGGGTTCAGCCCGGTGGCGCTCGACTCCACGGGAATCCCGCAGGGCCTGTTGTCGGGCACCATCAGCTCAGTTCCCACGGTGCCGATCTACGCGCTGGCGGCGCAGTTGGATAGCCAGGCCAAATACATGCTGGAGTTGAACTGGGGACCCCTGGTCGGCGCCGCGGTCGTGCACAAGAAAACCTGGGACCGCATTCCAGCCGGCATGCGCGATGCCTTGCTCAAGATCGCCGCGGAAACCGGCGAGCAGGTGCGAGCGGCCGGGAGGAAAGAGAACGACGACTCCGTAACCGCGATGGTCAAGCGGGGGCTCACGGTGCAAAAGGTGACCCCGGCAGTGGAAGCGGAATGGCGCGCGGTGATCGACAAGATTCAGGACCGGATCCGGGGCAAAATTGTGCCCGCGGAGCTGTTTGATGAAGCGGAGCGTATTGTGAAGGATTATCGGGCCACGGGCGGAGCAAAACCGCAATGAGCGGCGCCGTCCTTACTCCCGACCTGGGTGGTTCGCCGGAGGCGCCGGCGCGCTCGCGCTTGCAGAGCCTGTTCTGCCAAGCGGAGAACTTGCTGCTGGTGATTCCGCTGGCGCTGATGCTGCTGCTGCCGGTGTTGGAGATTCTCCTGCGAAAGTTGTTTCATACCGGCATCTCGGGTTCCAGCGCCATTGAGCAGCACCTGACTTTGATCGTTGGGATGTTGGGCGGGGCCATCGCGGCCCGGGACCGGCGGTTGCTCGCGCTTTCGCCGGTGCAGGCCCTGCTGCAGGGGCGGGCCAGGATAGCCGCGCAGATCTTCAGCAGCGGCATTGCGGCTGCCATCACCTTTTTCCTCTTTCTCGCCAGCCTGCGATATGTGCTGGAGATGCGGCCTCTGGGGAAAGTCCTCGTCTATGGCATCCCCACCTGGGTCGTTCAGCTCATTCTGCCGATCGGGTTTGGGCTGATCCTGCTGCGCCTGGTGTGGCATTCTTCGGAAAAATACGGCGGGCGAGTCATGACGCTTGTGCTGGCAGCCGCGGCGGCAGGCGTGGCGAGCGCAACGATCTGGGCGCCGGCAACCCCGGAGCGGTTGATGATTCCAGCCCTGGTAGCTTTGGGGGTGGCCACGCTTCTGGGCGCGCCGGTGTTTACCGCCCTCGGGGGCGCGGCCCTCATCCTGTTCTGGGGCCACGAACTGCCAATCCAGGCCGTGCCGCTGAAACACTACAGCCTCACAACTAATAACATGCTCCCCAGCATTCCTATCTTTACGCTGGCGGGCTATTTCCTGGCCGAAGGCGGGGCCTCCAAGCGCCTGGTGCGCGTGTTTCAAGCCATGGTCGGGCAGTTCCGCGGCGGCCCGGCCATCGTCACCGCACTGGTGTGCGCTTTCTTTACCTCGTTCACGGGCGCGTCCGGTGTGACGATTCTTGCCCTTGGTGGCGTGCTCATGCCGGTTCTCTTGGCGGCGCGATACTCGGAGCGCAACGCGCTGGGTTTGTTGACCGGCGCCGGATCGCTCGGGATGTTGTTTCCCCCGTGCCTGCCGCTGATTCTTTACACCATCGTCGCCAATCACAGCGCGCATGCCGATCTGACCATTAAGGAGATGTTCCTGGGCGGCATCGGCCCCGGAATCCTGCTCGTCGCGCTGACCGCCTGGTGGGGAATTCGCAAGGGACCCAAGGAGGCGTCCGATCGACCCGTGTTCAAATGGTCGGAGGCCGGGGCTGCCCTCTGGGATGCCAAGTGGGAAATGCTGATCCCGGTAGTGGCCATTGTTTCGCTCTTCTATGTTCCCACTACTGTCGAAGCGGCGGCGGTGACCGCCACGTATGCGCTTCTGGTCACGACGGTGATTCATCGCGATCTGCGTCCGTTCAAAGATCTGCCGCGGGTTATCACCGAGTGCGGGTTGCTGGTCGGCGGCGTGCTGCTGATCCTGGGCGTTGCGCTTGGATTCACTCATTACCTGGTGGACGCGCAACTCCCGGACAAGATGGTCGAATGGGCCACCGGGATGGTGGGCTCTAAAATCCTTTTCCTGCTGCTCTTGAACATCGTACTGCTGTTCGTTGGCGGGTTGGTGGAAATCTATGCCGCGATCATCGTGGTTGTACCGCTGTTAGTGCCGCTGGGGGTGGCCTTCGGCCTGGACCCCATCCACCTCGGCATCATTTTTCTCGCCAACATGGAACTGGGTTTCCTCTGCCCGCCGGTGGGCTTGAACCTGCTGCTTTCCTCCTACCGTTTCAACAAACCGATGGCCGAGGTCACCCGCGCCACGATGCCGATGCTGCTGGTCCTGCTGATCGGTGTGCTCCTGATCACTTATTTCCCGCCACTGACAACCTTCTTGCCGCACCTGTTCAAGTAGGCACCGGAAATACCCGCAAGGATCCAGTTTGCGTCCGTGAAGACGGTGGAAAATAGTGTTTTCCTCACGGCAACACAGGCTTAAACTCGTTAGGAATGAGCGACGCCGCAAAACAAATCACGGGCTCCGCAGGGAGGATTACAGCGATTTCCTACCCGTGCCTTTTCCTCAAACGCACCAATTGGTTATTCTTTCTCGCCTCGCTATCGAGCCTCGGCTTCGCCGGCGAAATCATTCGCACGACCGCAGAACTCGTCGCCACCGTGCGCGATGGGGCGCAGGGTGCGACCATCCAGATCGCCCCCGGCACCTTCGAACTCGAAGCGCCCCTGGAACCGAAAACCGGCATGACCCTCAAGGGCGCGGGCATGGACAAAACGATCCTTACACAGGTGGCGAGCTGGAAGCCTTCAACCAAAACGCTCCCTGACCCGGAAATGAAGACCGAGGGCATGGATACGCGCGCCTATCTCGTGCGGCTCAAGGACAAAGCGGCGGGCATCACGATTTCGGACCTGACCCTGCGCGGCCCGCAATTACACGGCGCCATTTTCGGCTGGGACAACGCTGACCTTCATTTGCATCATCTGCGAATTCAGGACACCCTCTGGACGGGCATCCGGACTTTCCTGATGAAGGGTGCAAAGATCCACGACTGCGAATTCATCGATGCCGGCGGTCGTTGGGAGAGGGGCGAGCCGGGACTCAAAGGCGGCATCACCGGGGGCGCGATCTTTCCGATATGGATGGCCGACTGCGAGATCTCGCACAACTGCTTCGTGCGCACCCAAACGGGCAAGGCCGACGAGTTCTATGGCATCAAAGGCCGCCAGGGGAAGCGCTGCCGCATTCACCACAACACCATCCAGGTAAATTTCTCGATCGAGTTTCCCTTTGAAGGCGACGAGGACATGGAGATCGACCACAACGTCTGCCACGGCACGATTTCGATCCCCAAATACGCCGGCGGGCCGGTCCCCAAGAGCGGGCGCACCTTCCATATTCACCATAATTGGATGCGCGACAGCTATTCAATCGAGTTCGTTCACAACGGGGTCGAAATCAGCCACAATCTTTTCGATTTTGATACCCAAAAGGACCACGGAAACCTCATTTCCGGCTTCGGGAATGCCGCCGCCCCCGGCCCCGCGAGCTTTCACAACAACCTGGTCAGCAATCCCGGCCGCGGAATCGTCTGGATCAACGAGATCTTTAATAACCTGGAGATCCGCAATAATCATATCATCGCCAGAACCACCGTGACACCGCGACTGGACGGCCTGTTCGGTCTAAACCCGGCTTGCGATTTCAAGACGATCAGCATCCGGGACAACCTCATCGAGTGCCAGGGGCAGGCGCGGCCGCTTCTCCGTTGCAAGGAGAGTTACGGCTCGATCATTCGGAATAACAAGCTCATCAATGTTTCCGATGCCGACCGCTACGATAATCCGCGGACCGATAAACCTGCCGGTCTGGAGGCGCCTCTCAAATTCGAGTGCGGTGTCCACGGTGAATTCATCATTGACGGTTGGAAGGCAAGGCCATCCGCGAAGTGATGACGGCTTCTGACGCTGCTATCCAGCCCCGTGGTCGTTGAATTGCGAACATTTCTTCGAGAATGTTCACTATTCTATTTCAAGATAGTTAGGTTAAGCATAACTGAAATAGTTGCGAATCCGAATTTTATGTGCTACTATAACGGGTGGCGTTTGGATATCCGCGCAGGGACCGCGAGGTTTCCTGCTTTTTTCCTGTAGATCGCTCACAACTTCGAGCGATGCGACGGGTGGTGTCTCCAGAAGCTGCAATCCTATGAAGACTCACGAACCCTCGTCCCGAGTTCTCTCTAACTATTTGTGTGCGATCTCCTCTCTGGTTCTTTGGTTGCTGCTGCCCCCCCTGGTTACCACGTGTCAGGCCGGAGGTCTGCGCCGGGAGGTGTTCACAAATGTATTTGGAATGGCGATTGCCGATCTGACGAATAATGCCAGGTTCCCCGATCATCCGGACCTCGTCGATTCTGTCGCCTCGTTCGAAACGCCCTCACAATTTGGCGACAACTATGGGGAGCGTCTGACCGGCTATCTTCTGCCTCCGGTGACGGGGGATTATGTGTTCTATGTCGCCTCGGATGATCAAGGGGCTTTGTTTCTCAGTCCGGACAGTGATCCGGCTCACAAGACCCAAATTGCCTGCGAAACTGCCTGGAGTATGCCGCGGAGTTGGACCGGGATGGGAGCCGGCTGGCCCGACGCAGCAAAGATCTCGATGCCGATCCATTTGGAAGGCGGTCGCGCCTATTTCGTCGAGGCGCTCCACAAAGAGGGCGGCGGCGGTGACAACTTCGCGGTGGCGTGGCGGGTGCCGGGAGGCCCGCCTCCGGAAAATGGCAGCGATCCCATTGCGGGTGAATTCCTCAGCATTGAGCCTCCGTTGGAGCCAGAGCTGCATGTTGTGGGTATCTACTCGGGCATCTATGGGGGTGGGGGCAGTTCGAACCACGAAGAGGGGCAAGCGTCGGTAGTCGTCAATCGGCCCGGCCGGCGGGTCACCTTGATGCTGAATGCCTACGAGCCGGTTCTTTGGTCCATAATCGTCTCCAACAGCACTGTGATTGAGCGGATCCTTTTGGGAGGTTACTATCAGCAGCGAGTCCAAGGCGTGGGGGCGGAGATCCCCGTGCTTCCGTATTGGAGCCAGGGCCGCCAGGGTGCTTCGATAGACATTGGCTACTCGCTGGAGACGGGCCGATTCTACCAGGAGGTTTCGATCGTGCACGCGATCACCGGTCTGGAAATCGCCAGTTTTCACGGGGGTCACCTGGCGCCGTATCCGACACCGTTCGTCATTGATTCCGTTCAGAATGATCCCCGGCTCCGGTCGGACTACCCCCAGCCGGTTCCGGCCTCGGAACTTCCGGATCTCAGCTTTCAGCTTACCTTTTTCAACGGCAGTGGTCCCGGGCAGGGGATCGTGTTTCAAAAGGATTACACCCTGCAAGGACCACGGCAGCCGGGTCAACTCCTCCCCGCGATGCGGGTCGTTCCCGATGCGGCCCGGCGCTACTACTACGCCGCCAACTCACAGGGCCCTTTGAGGATAGACTCGACAACGGGGCTGGCCGAGGGGATGACCTTGGGCACGGGGGTGCCGGCGCTGAGTTGGCCCATGGGAATGGCCTTTGATTCATTCCGCAACCGCGAACTCCTGGTGAGTTTGGGAGGCGAAGGCTGCCTCTATAGCTACGCTCCCGCCAGCAACCTTTGGAGCCTGGTGGCAAGCATGCAAAACCGGGACTTGGACAGCCTGGTTTACCACGCCCCCAGTGATGAAATCTACGGGCTTGAGGTCTTCCACTCGGACTACCCGCCTCTCAGAATTGATCGCTTCTCCGCCACCGGCGTTTTCCGTGGCCAAATCGATCTCCCGCTGTTCCCGTGGAACATTGGAGTGTCAGGCTACCAGTCCGAATTGGTTTCGGTCGGCGACTATCTGGTGGTGCTCATAGCACCCGTATCGTCCTACTACCCCGGCACGCAGCCACAGGATAGCCGGATGTATTTGATTGATCCTCGTTCAAACCAGGTGTGGCTGGCGTATCGTCAGTATGTTCCTGGGCCAAACCAACCCCCGGGCGTCGCCATCACCGCGCCGACGAATGGGAGTTTGTTTAGCATAACCAACATCGCGCTCACAGCAAGAGCCTGGGACCCGGATGGATCGATCAGCAGCGTTGAATTCTACGCCGGGTTGACACGCCTGGGCCAGGCCATCGGTCCAGTCTCAACTTCAGGCGACTATTCCCTGGTGTGGAGTAACGCGCTCCCCGGGGCTTACAGCCTGACTGCCCGTGCCACGGATCTGACTGGCCTTGTCACAACCTCGGCACCGGTTGTCATCAGTGTGGTGGGGACCAGTGGCCCTCCCGATCTCAGTTTTGACCTCGCTTTCTTCACGAGCAGCCAGGCCGCCGTAAACGGCCAGGTGTTCTGGAGGCATTTCACCGCCTCCGGACCGGACCAGGGCCAAACTCTGCTTCCTGGCATGAGGGTGGTTCCGGACGCGGGCGGGCGGTATTTTTATGCCGCCCATCCGCACGTTGCGTTGAAAGTGGATTCGTTGACGGGCACTGCGAGCGAGATGTCCCTGGGGCCTGGTGTGCCGGAATTGAGTTGGCCCACGGGCATGGCCTTCGATTCCAGGCGCAACCGGGAGTTGCTGGTCAGCTTTGGCGGTGAGGGATACCTGTATGCCTACGCTCCCGAACAGGATCGTTGGAGCCAGGTCAGCAGCATGAATAACCGGGATGTCGGGAACCTGGTTTACCACGCGCCCCAGGATGCGCTCTATGGTTTGGGGGTTTTTGAGCGAGTGCTATATCGCTTTTCCTCACAGGGGGCTTATCAAAGTGAATTTCCTTTGGCAAGCCTTCCCCCGATCGGACTCTCAAGTTACCAATGCGAATTGGTTTCCGCCGGAGCGAACCTGGTGTTGCTGATTGGCCCCGATCAGACTCAGTGGTCCTCTGGCCTGCGCGAAGAGTGGTGGATGTACGTTTTTGAACCGCAAACAAGCCGACTACAGCTGTTGTGGCACAAGGTGCATGGTTCAGAAAATACCGCACCATCCTTGGGCTTGAACGCTCCGGCTCATGGGTCGCAATCCGGCATCGGAATGCCGCTTCGACTGCAAGCGCTGGCCCGCGACAATGATGGGACAGTGGCCTCGGTGGAGTTCTTTGCGAGTAACCAATCATTGGGTTTTGGCACGCGCACACCCGGGAGCGACTTGTTCGAGCTGAATTGGACCCCGGCGTCTCCAGGAACCATCAAGCTGCAGGCGCTGGCGACGGACAACGACGGGCGAGTTACGCTTTCGAGCCCGATCGATATCACGATCCAGCCGCCAACTCCAATGGTCGTCTGGGACAAGCCGGCTGATATCATGTACGGAAATGCCTTGAGCGCCGTTCAGTTGAATGCCTTGGCCGCCGTGCCGGGATCGTTCGCGTACGATCCGCCAGCGGGCACCCGCCTGCATGCCGGGATTGGCCAGCGTCTGACGGCGATATTCACTCCGCAAGACAGCCAGTATTATAGCCGGGCCACCAATTATGTTACGATCAATGTGAGCCGCGCACCACTCGTCATCCGCGCCGACGATAAGTCCCGGCGCCAGGGAGCTCCCAATCCGCCTCTGACGGCTTCCTATGAGTTTTTCTACGCTGGCGATTCCCCCGCAAACCTCGAAACGCCGGCCACATTGTCCACCACCGCCACCGCGAACAGCTTCCCTGGTGCCTATCCGATCATTGTCGGCGGAGCGACTGACTCCGACTACGATATCAGTTTCGAGAAAGGCACCTTGTTTGTGCGATCGTCCAAGAACCTGCCAGGCTACCTGGATTTGGCTTTCGATGTCGGGCTGGCCCCTTGGAGTCGGGTGGAGAGCTTGGCCAGGCAAGCCGATGGAAAGATCCTGATCGGTGGTTGGTTCAGGACCCTGGGCGAAGTTGGGCACACGAATCTTATCCGTATCGACGAAAACGGTTCCATAGATCCTTCTTTTCATGCTGATTCGTTTTCTGATGATCAAGTGTTGTGCGTTGCAGTTCAGCCTGACGGGAAGATCCTGGTAGGCAGCGCCGGGTGGTATAGTGATATGGAAGGGCAGATTTTCGGGCTCAAGCGGCTCAACCCGGATGGCTCGCCCGACGCTTCGTTTCATGCCGGGAAAGGCGAGGGCGATTGGGGTGGTGTTCGCTCGATCGCGTTGCAGAACGATGATCGCATTCTGATCGGCGGTATGTGCATGGTCGGGAATCGGCAGATCGTTGCCCGTTTGTTCCCCGACGGTTCCGTGGACCCGAGCTTCAATCCCGGCGCGGTCTATGTTTGGGAGGGCGACGATGAGGTCGTTCGAGACCTGGTGGTGCAGCGGGACGGGAAAATCCTCGTGCGCGGTGACATTTCTGAAATTCAAGGAAAAGCTGTGCGTGGGCTGTTCCGGCTTGAACCGGACGGGAACCTGGATCTGAGCTTTGTTTTTGCAGAAGGGCCGGTGAACTCGATCCTGCTTCAACCTGATGGCCGGATTTTGATTGGCGGCTATGCGATGGCGAATTCCCCGCCTGGCTTTTATAGACTGAATTCCGATGGTCGCCTCGACCCGACTTTCAGACCGACGGATTTTAGTCCAATAGCACCCTCGGCCCTGGCCATGCAGTGGGATGGCAAGATCCTGGCTGCGGGACCTTACCCGGGTATTCAGCGGGTGGGCCCGGTCCGCCTGTGGGGGGATGGCAGCGCCGACACGACGTTCGACTCGGGCCTGGGCGCGGATTGGGAAATTCGTCGCATCCTGGTGCTCCCCAACCAGCGGATTCTTATCGCCGGTACTTTCACCACCGTGGACGGTGTTCCGCGCCGCGGCATCGCCCGGTTGTTCAACGATCCCCTCAACCCGGAATCGTTCGTTCGGCGTGAGATTAATGGTGATTTGGTGAAGCTCCGGGCTCTTCCGCCGTCGGGGACCGAGTCTTACTTTATTCAGGATCAACCTCCCGCCGGTTGGTCCATCCAGGAGGTGTCCAATGGAGGTGAAATCGATCCCGTTTCGGGCAGGATTCAGTTCGGTCCATTTACGGACCGGCGATCGCGAGCACTGGAGTACCGGGTGACACCACCGCCCGGGTTTGGTGGTGTCGGCCTTTTTGCTGGAATCGCTGTTGCCGATGGCGTCCCCAGTGTAATTTCAGGCGACGACCGGATGGTCGTCAGACCACGCCATCCGGCCGACGGCCACCCGGCTGATTGGACGATCGATCGTGTTGAAGCAGGAGCCTACGCGGCATCGTGGAGGACCGGGGGAACCTGGGTGCTGCCGCCGGTCCCGATACCGGTTGATTATGTTGCCCGCGCCGCGGCGATTTCGAAAAGCGGCGGAGTTTACTCCCTTGATCCACGGGCTCAGCAACCGCCTCTGTGCTGGGTTACCCCCCGATTGTCTGATCACGCCCGTCCCTCGACAGCTGGCAGCGGAGGTATTGCTCACCGCCAACTCCCGGCCCATTTCGTTCCCGGCGAACCCGTGGAAATCACCGTTCACGTGGTGCCGCGCCGGGACATTTTGGCTTGGGCTCTGGAGGAATCGCTTCCGCCTGGATGGCGCGTCCTGAGTTCGAGCGAGGAGGGGAGTTTCGATCAGGCCCAGGGTAAGCTCAAATGGGGGCCGTTCTATGAAGCCACTCCCCGAACGGTGCGATATCGGATCGTTCCCGGGCCTGCGATTAATCGCAGAGCCCGCTTCAATGGCGCTGTTTCGTTCGATGGCACACTTCGCAGCGTCCAAGGGCCATCGGAAACACGATCCAGCAGCCGGTTGGCCTGGGCTGCGGGCCCGGAACATGGAAGATGGGACTTGCAACTGGAAGGTGATCCGGGAGCGCGATATGCCATCGAAGTTTCGAGCGACCTGCTAAACTGGACCCCGCTGGTTTCGGTCACCAACAAACACGGAACCGTGGTAATACCGCGAAGCGCGTTGCCCGAGGCCCACCCTCGCTTTTATCGCGCGCGGTTGCTGGAGGATGCGCCAGGAATTTCGACTCCGGCGAACCGCGAGGCGCAATGAATTGAAATCTCAGGATAGCGGGGTTTCGGTTTGACCTTGGACGAGCGGGCGGCTGAACCGAAAGGGACCGAACGGACGGTTTGGCTGCATTTGGGTTGAAAAACGCTCCGCCGCGAGCGATATAATGGCCAATCTGAATATGATGCCGCACCTTTTCCGGAACGTTCTGGCTTTAATCGCTGCCTCCTGCCGATCTCGAAACCGGATTTCTGCTTGTCTGGTCGGTATGCTCATCGTGATCGCCAATCCCGGAGCGTGGGCGGACGGCACACCGCAGCCGGTTTCCGGCCCGACACCTCAGGCGCCGCCTCCCGCTCCGCCAATTGTCGTCCGGGACGGAAAATTGCCTCCCGAGCCGCCGGTCAGTTATCCCAAGGGCGGACCCACGCTCTACTCGATCGGCCAGCCCACCGCTGAAGAACAGCTCTACCTCGAGTTCATCAACCGGGCCCGGGCTAATCCCCCGGCCGAAGGAGCCCGCCTCGCCGCGACCACCGATCCAGATGTGCTCTCGGCATACACATTCTTCGGTGTGGATCTGGCTTTGATGCAATCGCAGTTCAACGTCATTGCGGTCGCTCCGCCCTTGGCGATCAACTCAAAGTTACTGGACGCAGCTCGATGGCATAGTGGCGACATGTACACAAACCAATACCAGGGACACAGCCAAACCAACGGCGTCACCGTGTTGGATCCCGGAGGCCGGATCACCGCCCAGGGTTATCCGTGGCAAACCTACGGGGAGAATGTTTATTCCTACGCTAAATCCCCCTGGCACGGGCACGCCGGTTTTGAGGTGGATTGGGGCCCCGGCCCCGGCGGCATGCAAACCCCTCCCGGTCACCGCAACAGCATTCACAATGCCGGTTTCCGCGAGGTGGGGGTAGGTGTGGTCGATGGTGTGAATGGGTCGGTGGGGCCGCAACTCGTTACGCAGGATTTTGCCACCCGCCAAAGCGCGGTGCCGATCGTTACCGGGGTTGCCTACTACGATTTCAATGGGAGCGGGTTTTACGACGTCGGCGAGGGTATTGGCGGTATCACCGTCAATGTGCCCGGCTCCACCAATTTCGCGATCACCGCCAATTCAGGTGGCTACGCCGTGCCAGTAACCACCAACGGCAACTACCAGATGACCTTCATAGCCTCCGGCCTAAGCAACCAGGCTGTGGCCGCAG
>Ga0315270_10001618_pt1 | contig 11972 bp, 8 predicted proteins | sample C1_bottom_MG_FD_204932 | JGI IMG/M metagenome (GOLD analysis project Ga0315270, IMG submission 204932) | Sediment microbial communities from Yellowstone Lake, YNP, Wyoming, USA - C1_bottom | ecosystem: Environmental > Aquatic > Freshwater > Lake > Sediment | place: USA: Wyoming | collected... | reverse complement strand
ACCGCTGCCCGGCGACCTCTACCATTACATCGACGGTTTGAATCCTACCGTGAAACTCTCCGTCAACGGCAAAACGGTTAAATATGACCTGGTCAAAGGCTACGCTCAGGTCAATCGCAAGTGGAAAACGGGGGACGTAGTGGCTCTTGACCTCGAAATGCCGGTGCGCCAGGTCGCGGCGCATCCCAATCTGCAAGCGGCGGCAAACTGCATCGCCCTCGAACGCGGCCCGCTCGTTTATTGCGCCGAAGGTGCCGACAACAACGGCAAGGTTCTCAACCGTGTTCTGACCGCCGAGACAACCTTCTTAATCGAGTCGCGCCCTGATTTACTGGGCGGCATTGTCACCGTGAAGTCAGTCAGTGATGCGAACGACAGCGAACCGCTCACCCTGATTCCCTATTACGCCTGGTGTCATCGTGGTGCGAATGAAATGCGCGTGTGGCATCCGCTGTTGGAGGTGAAACAGCACCACGATGCCAACCCGGTCAAGGACACCGGAGATAAGGAACGCCAGCCTCCGCCTCCCGCGTTGCCGGACTTCCACGCCGACCCGCATATCGCGGCCTTTGGAGACACCTTTTACATTTACCCCACGACCGACGTCGCCGGTTGGAATTCGCCCTCGTTCGAATGCTGGTCGTCCAGGGATCTGAAGAACTGGAAAAGCGAAGGCATCATCTTCGATTTCCCGCGCGATCTGAAATGGGCCAACACCCGCGCCTGGGCGCCGTGCATCGCCTGCCGCAACGGCAAATACTACTTCTACTATGCGGCTGAACAAAACATCGGGGTTGCCGTGGGCGATCGACCCCAGGGCCCGTTCAAAGATCCCCTGGGCAAGCCGTTGATCGCAAAAGACACCTACCAGTGCCAGGTCATCGACCCGATGGTTTTTGCCGACGATGATGGGTCTTATTACCTCTATTTCGGCAACGGGAACTGCAATGTCGTCAGGCTTAACGACGACATGATTTCCTTCGATCCAGCCGCCGTGGAGCGGATAACTCCGCGCGACTTCGGCGAGGGTTCATTCGTGTTGAAACGCAAAGGTGTTTATTACCTGATGTGGTCGCAATATGACACTCGTGATCCCCGCTACTGCGTTTCTTACGCGACTTCGACCTCGCCGCTGGGTCCTTTTACCAATGCCACTAACAACCCCATTCTGGTTCAAAACGGTGTGATCAAAGGCGCGGGGCACCACTCGGTTGTCCAAATTCCCGGACGGGATGAGTGGGTTATTGCGTATCATCGCTTCCATATTCCCGATGGCGACGGCTACCACCGGGAAACCTGTTTGTCGCCGATGCGATTTAATGAACATGGGCAAATTGAGAAGGTGAATGTCTTCGAGAGCGCTCCGGCGCTGGCGACAGCTGGCAACGAATTGCCTGGCTTGCGCAAGCTCATGGACACTCCGTTGCGCGACACTTCCATTTGCCGTGGACCTGACGGCTACTACTACCTGACTGGCACCGTCGAGCCCTTCTTCGGCTTTAACGAGGGTATCAAGTTGTGGCGGTCGAAAGACTTGAATCAATGGGAATCGCTGGGCTTTGTCTGGAAATACGGCGGCAGCCCGTGGCACAAACCTTATCTCGACAAGAAGAAATCCCTTTGGGCCCCGGAAGTTCACTACCTCAAAGGCACGTTTTGGCTCACCTACAGCCTTCCCGGATGGGACGGAACCGGCAAGACCTCCGGCACCGGGCTGCTCAAAAGCTCTACCGGGAAGCCGGAAGGTCCCTACGTCGACATGCAGCCCGATGAACGCATTGGCGATGAGATCGACGCATCCCTTTTCCAGGACGACGACGGCCCCGTCTATTTCCTCTGGCATAGCGGCAAAATCGCCCGCATGAAGCCGGATATGAGCGGGCTGGCGGAGCCATATCACTGGCTCAAAGCAGCGGGTTCCGACCCGAATCCCAAGCACCATTCTGGCTTGTGTGCCGGCATCTTCGGAAAGGACTCCTTCGATCACGTGGGTTACGAGGGCATGTTTCTTTTCAAGGCCAACGGGCGCTACTACCTTTGTTGCGCGGAGAATTTCGAAGGCCGATACAGTTGCACCATCGCCATGGGGTCCAGTATTTACGGCCCCTATGGCGAACGTTACGAGGCCCTCCCTCATGCCGGTCACAACACCTTTTTCAAAGACGTGCAGGGCCAATGGTGGTCGACCTACTTCGGCAGCGATGGCGGCGCTCCCTGGCAGGAGCGACCGGGTTTGCTGCCCATCGAGTTTGATGCCAACGGCCGGGTGCGACCGAAAAGCCCCTGAGCCACGCCCTACTCGATCGGGAATGGCGACTTGGCCCGGTCCACCTCGATGCCGTGTTCCTTGAACCAGGGGAAGAGGTCGCGTTTCATGGCGATGCTCAACAGTGCCACAGTAGCATTGGCATCGTAACGCTTGACCTTGTCCGGCGTGGCCAGGCGGCGTTTGGCCTGGAAGTAAAGGGAAACAACCTGCGGATTCTCATTGCGCAACTGTTCGAAGATCCAAAAAGTTTTGCCCCAGTGGATGTCGTTTGACTCGCCGCTGTTCAGCTTGCGGGCGCTGTCCGGACCTTTGCCATTGAGGTCATAGAGCTTCATGGCAGGATCGATTCGTGAGGCGCGATTGATCGTGTCGTTGATGCGCTTCAAGGCTTCGGCTTCATGCCCCATATCGATCATGACCAGGTTGCCGACGTAGGTGGCGATGGGCTCGTTCCAGATTTCCGGGAACGGCAGGACCCACGAATGGACCGACTCATGGGTGACGAACTCGATCATGCTGTCTTCGCGTTCCGGAAAGCCGCCCCAAAACACCGCCAGGCCCAGCGTCTGGCCGGAGGAAAAACCACCGCCGCCAGTCGCGAGCAGGAGAATTTCGGACGCCATGTTGTCGGAAATCGGCACCCCCATGCGTCTCTCGATGACCGGACGGCAGCGCAGATAGATATCGGCCATGGATTTGGCGTAGGGCTTGAGGTAATCGCTGTAACGCAGCTTGATCGCCCCAAGTTTGTCGGTGTATTCGAGGTCTCCCCAACCCCGGCTGCGAAACGGCTTGTTCGCATCCACCCGCTTCCCCGCGGCCACATCCACCAGCAGGGGCTGCCACCACGAGGCGTTGATATTGTCTTTGGCGTCGGGGTTCTGGCCGGCCAGTCCGCGGGCTCCGACCAGGAGCGTTCCTTTGCCGATGCCACGTCGGGCCAGCACCGGCCGGCCCTTGGAATCAGCCACCAGCACTTGCCAAAGATTCGTTTCCTGCAAGGTCAAAGCATCGCCGCCACCGGCGATTTCCCCGGCAATCAAGGCAGATGCACTCTTGAGGGGTTTTTGCGCTGACCCGTCAAACGAGCAACCAAACTCGCGTGCCAGGGCATTCTGCGGTGCGTCCCATGCCGAACCCAGCAACACCACGCCGCCGCCTCCGGCCAGGAAACCCGAGATGGCTTTGATGTCTTCGGGCAGGTACTTCAGGTGCGAGTCGCAACCCAGCAGGATCAGCAGGTTGGCGTTCGAGAAATCGAAATTGAACAATGAACCCCAATTCGCGGTGTAGGGCTGGTTGGGCAGGTACTGACTGTGAAACCGGCCATCGGCGTAAAAGGTGAATTGGTGCCCCAAATCCACCACCGCATGCACCGGGCTGCCGCTTTGAGCAAAAGCAGCAGGAGTGGCGGTCAGGAAAACGGCCGCTGCCAGGGTCGAGTGGAGTGCAAATTGCAATTTCATCATGATTCTCCGGTCTCTGCTCTCTCTGTTTGCTCCTGTAAATTTTTTGTTAGTTGCGCCTATGCGCCCACGAAGGAGTAGTCGTAAGGTTTGCGCATTTCACGAGCCAGGTACTTATTCCCCTCGCGGGCGCCGTTGCCAGTGAATCTTTCCCGTTTGGGATCCCATCTCAGTTTGAGGCCCGTTTGGAGCGCGATTACGCCCAGGTGCGAGATCATCGCCGATTGGTGGCCGGTCACCACATCGCAGATCGGCTGTTTGCGCGAGCGAATGCAATCAAAGAAGTTGCCCATGTGATCATCGCTCTTGTAGAGCCGCTCGGCGCTGTCCGACAGAGGTTTCTTCACCAGGTCGGGGTCGCTGCCCTGCAAGGTGCCGCGATTGACCCATATCCATCCATCGGTTCCTTCGAGTCGAATGCCGTTGCGCTGTCCTGCGGGATCCTCGACGCCGCCAAAGATATTATCCGCCTTGGTGGAGCGAACGTTGTGGATCACGCCGGTTTTGTAAGTGAATTTGATTTCGTATTCGCTGAAAGCGGTGTATCCGCCCGGGATGATGTCCGCCAACGGCTTCGCCTCGACTGCCACCGGGCCGGGCATTCCCGTCGCCCACAATGCGATGTCATTGTGGTGAGCACCCCAATCGGTAATAGTGCCACCCGAGTAATCATACCAGTAACGGAAGAACACATGGCAACGCTTTGGCGTATACTCGGCCCAGGGCGCCTGCCCGAGCCAGAATCCCCAATCGAGGCCGCCGGGCACAGCCTCTGGCTTGAAAGGTCCTTCGCGCAAACCCGCCGGCAGCCACACCGTGATCTCCTTCAGTTTTCCAATGCGCCCGTTGCGCACCAGTTCGCAGGCGAGCCGGAATCTCTCGTCGCTGCGTTGTTGGGTGCCGGTTTGCAGCACGGTTTTGCGCTTCTGGACAGCTTTCACGAGGCGCTTGCCTTCGTCCACTGACAGGGTCAATGGCTTCTCGCCGTAAACATCCTTGCCCGCCAGCGTTGCGCCCAGGTTGACCAGTGTGTGCCAGTGGTCCGGAGTGCCATTCACCACCACTTGAATGTCATCGCGCTCCAGCATCTTTCGAAAATCCGAATACTGGGTCGGGACCTTGCCGTCTTTGCTGAACTGCTTGGCGGCCGCTTCGGCATGGCTTTTGTCCACATCGCACACGGCCAATATGTCTCCAAACCGCGAGGCGTTCCCGGCATCCCCCCGCCCCATCCCCCCGCATCCCACCAGGGCGACACCCGGACGATCATTCGGCCCAAGCGGACGCAAGCCTGCCGGAGCGGCGCTCAACTCGCGTTCCATAAACCAGGGAGGCACTCCGGCGGCGGCGGCCAGAACGGTGCAGGTGCGCATGAAACTACGGCGGGAGATTTGGAATGGTTTCTCATTCATATTGTATAGACTGGATGACAGCCAATCCTCGCCCAATGCGCAATCCATTTTTGTGAGAAGGCGGCAAGTTTTGCAGTTATTTTGGCTTTCTCCGGACTTCCAGTTAAGCTAGGCGCGATGACCGAACGTGATGTGATCATCGTAGGTGGCGGGCCGGCGGGCGTGTTCGCGGCGATCGCCTGTGCCGAAGCCCGCCCGCAACTCCGTGTGGCGGTGCTCGAAAAGAGTCCCCATTTTCTCTCCAAAGTGCGCATTTCCGGTGGCGGGCGCTGCAATGTGACACATGCCTGTTTTGAGCCGGGAGCATTGAGCGTTTTCTATCCACGCGGAGCACAGGCGTTGTTAGGGCCTTTCGCGCGCTTTCAACCCAACGATACGATTACCTGGTTCGAAGCTCGGGGGGTGCCCCTCAAAACCGAGTCGGACGGACGTATGTTTCCGTTGACCGACTCCTCGCAAACCATTGTGGATTGCCTGCTGCGTTCCGCAGCAGCGGCGGGGGTCGAGTTGTTGACGGATCACGGCGTCAGGAGTATTTCACGCACTGAATCTTTCGGGTTTGAATTGCTATTGAACCAGGGGGAATCCATCCGATGCCGACGGCTGATGCTGGCCACCGGCGGATGCCGCTCCTCCACGGCTGGACAACTTGCGATTGCCTTGGGACACACGCTGGAACCACCGGTGCCTTCCTTGTTCGCATTCCAGGTCGCCAGCCCTGAGCTCCGCGCATTGGCGGGCATCTCACTGAACTCCGTGGAGATTTCCCTCCGGGATCCCCCTCTCCGCGCGCGGGGTCCCCTGGTGGTAACTCACGGGGGAATCAGCGGCCCTGCTGTCCTGAAGCTCTCTGCCTGGGGCGCGCGCGAACTGCATGCCCTCCAGTATCGTTTGCCCATCTACATTCATTGGGTTCCCGGAACCGATGTCGGGGACATCGGCCGCGAATTGGACCGCCGCCGCAAAACCCAACCTGCGAGGCTCGTCGTCAATTCGCCGTTTCCCCCGATCCCATCGCGACTGTGGGAATTTCTGGTGCTCGCCTCCGGGATTCCGCGCGAAACCCGATGGTCCGCGCTGTCGCGCTCCGCGCAGCATCGGCTAATCCTTCAACTCACAGCCACGGAATTAGGTATCGTTGGAAAAAGCCTCAACAAGGACGAATTTGTCACCTGCGGAGGGGTGCGGTTGAGCGAAGTCAACTTCAAGACCATGGAAAGCCGGATCTGTCCGGGGCTGTTCTTCGGTGGCGAATTGCTCGATATCGACGGCCTGACCGGCGGCTTCAATTTCCAGGCCGCCTGGACGACCGGTTGGATCGCCGGGAACGCCCTCGCTGGAGCCTGATCTCGAATTGCTCGACTGCCCGGATTGCTTTCACCCAATTGACCATTACTATCACGGCCTATGCAAAGACCTGAGAAACCGCCGATGGATCCCGAGTTGAAACGCCGCATTCAGGAACTGATTGCTTTTCGCGGGGGCGGCCACAACGAGGAAAATGTTGCCGATATCATTGAAAACGCCCTCAAGCTGCTGAAGGATGTCGAGAATACTGGCGATGTCCGAGTCATCCAGACGGCCTTGCGGGAACTTCGCTACGCTTTCAAACTGTTTGCGCCCTACGCCGAAACCCGCAAGGTGACAATGTTCGGCTCCGCCCGGACCCAGGCGACCAAGCAGGAATACACGCAAGCCGTGGAATTCGGACGCAAGATCGCCGCCGCCGGATTCATGGTCATCACCGGCGCCGGAGGTGGCATTATGCAGGCGGGACACGAGGGCGCTGGGCCGGAGAAGAGTTTTGGCGCCAACATTCGCCTGCCGTGGGAACAAGCCGCCAACCCGGTGATCCGCGAAGACAAAAAGCTGGTCACCTTTAAATACTTCTTCACGCGCAAACTGATCTTCATTCGTCATTCGGACGCCATCGCGCTGTTTCCCGGCGGGTTCGGCACCATGGACGAGGGCTACGAAGCACTGACGCTGATGCAAACCGGCAAAAGCCAACTCATGCCGCTGGTTCTCATCGATCGCCCCGGCGGCACCTATTGGAAGACTTGGGACAAACACGTCCGCGAACACCTCCTGCGCGATCAATTGATTTCTCCGGACGACCTCAACCTCTACCAGATCACTGACGACACAGACCAGGCGGTCAAGATCATCACTCGCTTCTACCGGAATTTCCATTCCAGCCGTTTTGTGAAGGATCTCTTTGTGATCCGCCTGAGGCATGCGCCGACCGACTCCGCCCTGGAAGCCATGAACGAGGATTTCGCCGACATAATCGTTGGCTCCCCCATCACGCGGATCGATCCGACCCTGGAGGAAACTGAGGATAACGACCTCATCGATTTGCCACGCATCGCGTTTGGTTTCAATCGCCGCGACTACGGGCGCCTTCGCGAACTCATCGATGTCCTGAACAGCCTCTGAGAGCCTGTTTGAGAATTCTAAGGTCGGTCGTAGCAGCCGACGTAAGGAGGCTCAAATTACCCGGATTTAGTGAGTTTCTGCGGTCTAAAGTTAGCGCCTCCTTACGTCGGCTCCTACTTTTCAAAGGCCCTCTGAGGGAGGCTTCCGAAACGAGACCCGGCCGATTGTGCCGCCGTCAGTAAAAGGCGGGGGCGCCGCGGACGGTCATTTCCTGCGCACCAGGAACACCCCCTCTTCCCCGGATCCTGAAATCCATTGCTCCGCAAGCAACAAGCCGTAGGGCTGAAGAAGGACTCGCACCATTTCGGGTGTGTGACGGTATGAAAAAAACAGGCGGATCCTATCACCCGCCTGAAACTCGAAGCTCTCTCCATCCAACGCCACCATCCGTCTCTGCTCGCAGCCATAGGTCGCCGTTACTCGGAGCAGGGCAGCTTCCGCTGGACCGTGCTCGATGCCAAACTCCAGGCGCCCGTCGTGGCGTTCAAAGCCGAGATCGAGCAGAAAAGTCAGCAGCCAATCGCGGGTGAGTTCGTTATCGTAGAGTGGAAGGATACGCTCAATACCCTGGCGATAATCCGGACCGGGAGCGAGATTCGCGCTAAAGAGCAAGTGGTCGCCCGGCCGGACCAAACCAGCTAGCCGGGGAAGGATTACCGCCGGCTCAAAATTGGGGATCATGCCAAAAAAGGTCAGTATCCGCGAAGCCCCTGGGGGAGTCTGCGAATCCAGCAACTGTCCTAGGTCCTGCGACATCCCCAAATCGCACACCACCGGGAAACAGTCGCCGTCTTCAACCACGGCCAGAGCCGCCCGGCGGGCAACCAAAACCAGAGCCATGCTGACGTCGAGCGGGGTATAAACCACTTCCTTTCCGGAATCCCGCAAACCCCTCAGCAAGCAGGCGTCCTTCTGCCCGCCACCGCAGCCAAGGCCGACGACATGCACGAGAGGGGACAATGGCTGGTCGGCGACTCTCTCGAAGCTCCGGTCATAGATCCCCTTGCAATTGGGATCGGTTCGCGAAGGCGAATAGGCCTCGTGCAAGGCCAGCCATTTCTCCGCCTGCTTATGGCTGTCGTAATGAAACTTGTGATTTACGTTCCGGGACCGCAGAGATTCAGCCAACGCCCCCCGGACACTTTCCGGAAACTGGCTCGGGTGAACCAGGATCTTGGCGCAGTGGGGCAGACTCATCATTTAAATGTCAACTTCAACTCCGGGTGCAGGGCGGGCGGCAACTGGCGTTCCTGTCGGGGCATTCGAAACGCTCGAAAAAACAACGGCGCGAATCCGCCAGGAAAATCGTCCCATAGCTTCATAGGGTTTGGGGGAACTTGATGTAGAGCAGGTAGTAGATCAGCACGCCGGTAACCGACACATACATCCAGATCGGCCACGTCCACCGAGCCAGCTTGCGGTGTGCCTCAAGGCGTTGTTTATGCGCCCGCCAGAGCGTCAACAGCACCATCGGCACAATAACCACCGCCAAAAGGGTGTGAGTCAATAGTATCGCCAGATAAATGGGCCGGAACCAGGCCGGGTCCCGAAAAACCGTGGGTCCCTTGTGCAACACCTGGACCACGTAGCTGTGGTAGGTCAAATAGCCCGTGAGAAACAGGACTGACACGCCGAACGCCGCAATCATGCATCGGCGATGGGCTGCCCGGTTCCCGGTGCGGATGAAGTACAACCCCAGCGCCAACAGGCACGCCGCGAGCGCATTGAACCCGGCATTGATTGCCGGTAAGTCGTTCATGGTCATCGCTCGATTTCCAATCGCTTCACCGCCGCCAGGATGCGGCTCCGGGCCACCATCGGGTTCACGCCTTCCCCATCGGTTTCAAAAACGCCTCGCAACCATCCCTGCTTGTCCACCACCACAAAGATGGTGCTGTGCACAAATAGATCCTCGGGCGCCTGCCGTTCTTCTGGCTTTTTCTCGATCGCCGTCAATTTCAGCGAATCGATTGCGAGGTTCGCAATCTGCCGTTTGTCCCCGGTCAAGAATATCCAACGATTCGTGTCGGCGCCGAATTTATCGGCGTAGGCTTTGAGCACAGGCGGGGTGTCGAAATCAGCGTCCGTGGTCAGGGTCACCAACCGCGCCTGGCTGACCACGGGAAGCGCCTGCTGAATCTCCTTCATCTGCCGGGTCATGCGCGGGCACGGGCCTGCACAGCGAGTGAAGATGATATCGGCAACCCAAACCCGGCCGCGCAAGTCCGGCAAAGTCACAAGCTGGCCGGATTGGTTCGTCAGGCGGAAGTCCTGCACCTGCCCGAGTTTCGGCAAGGGTCTGGAGAGCGTCTCTCGAAGCCGGAGCTGTGCGAGCAGGTAGGTCAGGAGCAGAATCAGGAGCGTCACCACCACTCCGATCCAGATCAAAAATTCAAATCGTCTTGCCTGCGGGTTCATGCGGGTCGCGCAACGCTAATTGAGGTCCGGCGAAACGTCAAAGGAGTTGCGGATAGCGTGGCGGGTTATTCCTCCGCCCTAATGGATTGCGCCTCGTTGTTTTCGCCCGCCAGATTCTGCGCGTCACTGGCCTCCCCGTCGAACTGGCTGGCTTCTTCGGCCGCCTCGAGGGTCGCATAATAGACCCCCAAGTTGTGCTGTGCGGTCTTGTCGCCCTGGCGGGCGGCGCGGATGAACCATTTCACCGCCAGCCGAACGTCCTTCGGAACCCCCCGCCCAGTCTCGTAACACAGGCCCAGGTTGCACTGCGCCGGGGCGCATTCCTGCTCCGCTGCCAGCTCATACCATCTCACCGCCTCCTCGCAATTCTGCGGCACCACCTGGCCCATTTCGTAGAATACTCCGAGGTTAAATTGCGCCTGCGGTTCCCCCTGCTCCGCCGCCGCGTGATACCACTTCACCGCTTCAGCATAGTTTTGGGTCACTCCCTGGCCCGTTTCGTAAAGCACACCCAGGTTGAATTGCGCCGCGGGATCCCCCTGCTCCGCCGCTTCGCGAAACCACTTCGCCGCCTGGCCGAATTCCTGGGGCACCCCGGAACCGGTCTGGTAACAAAACCCCAGGTAACACTGCGCCGTCGCGTCGTTTTGATCCGCCGCCCGCTTGAACCATCGCACCGCCTCCACGTAGTCCAGCCCCACTCCCTGCCCTTGCTGATAGCAAATGGCAAGGTAGCACTGCGCGTCGGCATCGCCTTCACCGGCGGCCTTGCGCATTTCTTCAAACGTTTGCCATGTGCGGCGGTGGTTCTGCGCCATACCCGTCTTCTTTCTCAGCACAATCTAGGTGCCCTGATCTCAATTTCAAGCCATTTGGTCGCCGACTCTCGCCTCGAATCAGCCCCTTCCCATCAATTCCTCGATTTCTTCAATCTCGACCGGAATGTTCCCCATCAAATCAATATTCCCTCCCGAGTGCAGCACAATGTTGTTTTCAAGCCTCACCGCCAGCCCCTCCTCCGGAAGGTAAATCCCGGGCTCCACGGTCAGCACCCAGCCCTGCTGGAATGGCTCAATCGTAATCCCGACATCATGCACATCCAAACCGAGCGGGTGGCCTACCCCATGCATGAAATACTTCTTCAACGCCGGACGATTCGGGTCTTGTTTCCGGATGTCCGATCGCTTCAGCAATCCCAGCTCGAGCAGTTCCTCCTGCATCAGCGCCTCCGCCTCCTTTTGCCATTGTTTCGGCAATTTTCCGGGAACCGCCGCCTCAATGCACCCGCGCATGACTCGCAACACCGCGTTATACACCTGTTTTTGCCGACGCGTGAATCTTCCGCCGACCGGGATCGTTCGCGTGAGATCGGAATTGTAGTTGGCATAGTTTGAGGCCACATCCAGCAGCAGCAAATCGCCCTTCCGGCACGGCTGGTCATTCGCGATGTAATGCAGCACGCAGGCGTTCTTCCCGCTCGCGATAATAGGCGTGTAGGCGAACCCGCCCCCGCGCCGGATGAACGCGTGCGCGAATTCCGCTTCCACCTCCATCTCATTCACCCCTGGCTTCACAAACCGGCACACCCGCTCGAAGCCCTCCTTCGTGATCGCGCAGGCCTCTTTGATCAATTCCAACTCGGGCTCCGACTTCACCGCGCGCAACCGGTGCATCAGCGGCGCCAGCCGCCGGTGATCCTGCAGCGGGTAGCGGGCCACCGTATCCCGCACAAACCGCGCCTCGCGGGTTTCCACCTCGATCACGGCGCGCTTATGCTCGTTCGCGTTCAGGTAGACGTGATCGCACTCGCACATCAGCCGGTGAAACAGCGGCCGGAATTCCGAGAGCCATTCCACCCGCTTGATCCCCGTTCGTTTTTGCGCCTCGTCTTTCGTGAGCTTATGGCCCTCCCACGTGGCAATCAGGTCGTTGGTTTCCCGCAGAAAGAGAATCTCTCTCATGTTCTCC
>Ga0315270_10001617_pt1 | contig 11995 bp, 16 predicted proteins | sample C1_bottom_MG_FD_204932 | JGI IMG/M metagenome (GOLD analysis project Ga0315270, IMG submission 204932) | Sediment microbial communities from Yellowstone Lake, YNP, Wyoming, USA - C1_bottom | ecosystem: Environmental > Aquatic > Freshwater > Lake > Sediment | place: USA: Wyoming | collected... | reverse complement strand
GGAGAAGATGATACAGAAAAGTCTGTTGAAACCCCACCAGAAGATGCCGAAGATGCACAACCGGCGGGTGGTGATGAATCAGCAGTACCGAAAGATCAGGTAAAAGCTTAATGACCTTTGAGTATAAAGAGTTTTCTGCTGAAATGATTCCTGGGTTGGGTCGAGTTTATCATACTCCGCTTGGCCCGTATCCAAGCATTACTACAATGCTTGGTCAATCAGCTCCACCAGAAAAGACTTCATACTTAGATGCATGGAGAGCTCGAGTTGGAAATGCTAAAGCTAATCAAATTTCGAATGATGCAGCAACACGAGGAACCAATACTCATTTAATGCTAGAACGGTATGTAAACGGTGAAGAAGCTTATAAACCAGATGAATTCCCAGAAGCTCATATCAACGTTTTTAAGAGCCTGAGATTAGAACTTAAAAAGATAAATAGAGTGTACGGTCAAGAAGTAGTTCTTTATTCTGATATACTAGAGGTTGCAGGTCGATGTGATTTAGTCGCAGAGTATCAAGGCGTTCTATCTATTGTCGACTATAAGACATCTTCAAGAGTAAAAAGTAAAGATGAGATCGGGGATTATTGGTTGCAAACTGCATTTTATGCATTAGCTCATAATGAAATGTTTGGTACAAATATTGAGAAGTTAGTCATAATGATGGGAGTTGAAAATCACTTACCGATGATTTTCCGAAAAGCGATAGATGATAAGCTTCTTTTGGAGTTGTCAGAAAGAGTAAGTGAATTTTATTCAAAACTGTGAGCATGAAAATGACTGATACAAATCTAATCGAAAATGAACATGCGTTAACTACGCCAGAACTAATCGGAACCGATCTTGAAAAGGTTGCCGGAATTAAATTCTGGGCAGATGTTATTGGTTTGATGCGTTCGATCAATACTACTTTCGTTTCGTATGAAAATAAGAAATCAGTAATTGCAGCCTTTGAAAAAGAGCTAGAAATTATTGGTATTGAAATCGATAATACTTCTTCAAAAGTTTCACAAGGAGATGCAGATATTCCATCAGCTGACCAAAATCCTCCTAATGAACCAGTTGAAGTAAATGTAGTTGATCTTACAAAGAATGCAGAAGTAGCTGCCACAACTGCAGTAGCTACTCGGCCTCCTACTTTTGAAAATCTTGACAAACTTCGCAGAGTAGCCGGATCTGGCATCTGGGATAAGAACTATGGACTTGTAACTAAGGTTAAGAAGTGATTCTAAACGAGCTGCTTGATAAACAACCGGAACACCGCAAGGAACTCAGTGAACTGAAGTTCCTTGAGATGCTGAAAGAAAAGGCCCGCAATTCTCATAATGTGATGAAGCAAATGCCGATCTTTCGAGAAGATCACGGTCCAGATTTTATGTTGGTTACGCCAGCTGAAAAGGAAACACGATCATCTTTTTGGGTAGATAAAATGCTCAAAGATATTCAAGGATGGAATCGGTTTCCTAGTCGAACCCGATGCATTAAGGGATACACATCAGTTGATCGGCTCGGGGGACAGGAAGCAGATCATTATGTAGTAATTCCAATGGATAGATCAAGAGTAGGAATCTGCCCAACTGATTCATTCTATCGCAGTTTTAAGCACGTAGAAACTGGTATGGGAGTTTCTCGTGTAGATAATGATGGCCTAGCTACTTGGATTGAACAAGTGGTAAAAGGAATTTCTGATCTATATCCTAATGCAAAACTTCAAGTTCGAATTCCGGATTCTTATGCTGAGTTTAAAAAGATGCTCAAAGAAGTAGATAAAGAATTGAAAGAAAATAAAACAAAGATTCAGAAGCTTTTGAAAGACAGTGAAAATCTTGCAGATGCTGAAAAATTAGTTCTAACTGATTTATTTGATCGGCATGTTACATCGTGTGAAACTTATCTTGCAGAAAAACTCGATCCTGACCAAAATAAATTTGGATCTGTTCGAATTGAAAGTTTAAGTGCTGCAGGAGATGATCGTGAAATTTGGATTGCCGATCCTTGTCTTTTGATTAAACGAAGCAAGTATCTCGAGCTGCACGAAAAAGGAACAATCAAGTGAATTTTAGTTTCTAACTATAGAAATAATCATCCAACCTTTTGAAAATCCATTATTAACTGGTTGTTTAGTATATTCAGTCTCAACAAGTTTTGATAGTCCTAATTTATGCTCAATGCAAAAATTCTTAAGTCCCTGAGTTTCAATGATATTACCAGTTGGATCTTTTAGGGTCCAAGTTTTTTTCTTAATCACTTGTAAAGCTCTCTTTTCTTTTATCTTCTCTCTGGTTTCAACTGAACGTTTTCTACCTCTGTGAAATAAAATAGTACCATCAGTTTTATTTTTCATACTAGCTCTTTGTTCTTTTGTCCAAACCTTCCCTTTATTATGTCCAGGAGAAGATTTTCTCGCAATAGCAAGATCTTTTTTCAGTTTTTCATACGTTTTACCTGATACTTTTATTAAACCTCTAGAAGGACATCGATAATAAGCAAGAGCATAAGCAGCAAAAATCATATTGATTCGCTCATTCCCGGTAGTCATTTTTGTTAATAATCGATGACATATGAAATGCTCTCTAGCGGAAAGTCTAATAAGATTAGAAGGAACTTTTAACCCACCTAATTTTTTAGGCAATATATGATGGCGTTCAGTATATCCTTCTAAAGGAGATTGAATTCTTGATTGGATTATAGAAAAATACAACTTGGTATATTTGTTAGGTAGAAATCTATCTTGTGATTGATAAATAATTGCATACATTAGGAATCCTATGGTTAAACGTATTTATATTTGTACTGCAGAACCTTCTAACTTCGTTCCAAAAGAATTGAAGAGAGCTGGTGAAGCTCTTGGATTAGAAACAAAAATCATCGATCTAACACACGTTGTTTTGGTCGAAGGAATGGGCGATGATGGCCCAGAATCTGCTCTTTATTGTGTACATCCAGCAGATAAAGAAGACAAAACAAGCAAACCTGAAATTAAGAAGCTTGAAATTTGCGGGGAAACGATGGTAATTTCTCGTCTTAATGAATACCATCTTGATGTAAAACTTTCTATTCTAAAAAGAATGGAAAGCTGTGGAGCACAGATGCTGAATACTCCAGAAAGTATGGCTCTGTGTAATGATAAACTAATGACCCATGTTATTCTAAACAATGCAGGTATTAAGTCTCCTTATAGTTTTTCAATGACCAACGTTGATGATATTGAAACTACTGTAGATTGGTTAGAAAAAGAAGGAAAGCTTAAGTACCCAATTATCATTAAAACTTTACGTGGAACCCATGGAATTGGGGTTATGAAACTTGATTCTAGAGCTTCTTTAGTATCTGTTGCACAGACTATGCAAAAAGAAAACCTCGACTTTATTGTTCAGGAATTTATGGAACATGAGCAGTCTGCTAGAATGATTATGATTGGTGATAAACTTTTAGCTGCCAATCTTCGAGGACAGCCAAAGGATAAAAATGAATTTAGAACAAATGCACATCTTGGTTCTGAAACTGAGCCTTACAACCCAAGCGAAGATGAAGTTGCTTTAGGATGCCGAATAGTTGAACTCTTTGGTAGTAAATTTTGTGCAATTGATTATCTAATCAAAGATAATGAAAATGGAAATAAAGAGTTTGTAATTCTTGAAGTAAATGGGTCTCCTGGTCTTGAAAACATTCAATCAAATTGGCCTGATAGAGATTTAGCATCTGATGTGGTTAAAGGAGCTTGCGGAGAAACTCAAGCGCAGCCTGCTGCAATTGTTGTATCTCCTGGAGCTGACGTGCCGGAATTAGCGGTAAGTACTGCTAGCAGTGAATTACCTTCTGAAGTTGTTCAAGAAGTAGAACCTGTAACGATTCATCGTGTGTTTACTGATCCGATCGAAGCTAGGGTTGATACTGGTGCAAAATATTCATCTATTCATGCTGATTGGCTTACGTTCGATGAAAACTGGACAAAATTTAGACGCGGTGATGTAACTTACAAAGTTAATACCGATCGAATCATTAAGATTAAAAATGTTCATGGCGGGGAAAGTACAAAAAGAGCAATGATCCGTTTAGATATTACAATTAAAGACAAACGGCTCAATGGAGTAGAATTTACTGTGAATGATCGTGGACATATGAAGTACGAAGTACTCATCGGTCGAAATATTCTTGAACTCCTTGGAATGCCAGTTCTAGTTCCTAAAAATGGTGAACATCCGGGGGATGTTCCCGAGAGTGAAATCTATACCGTTGAAGAAGAATAACTAATAGACTATACCAAATGACAAAATCTCCATTTCTTACATTTCAATACCTACTCGATTCAAAGGTTTGTGATGATCTCGCTAAAGCTGTTAGAGTACAGCCTCTCTTCAATGAAGATGGGCTTCCTCAATCAAATGAGCGATATCTTCATTCACGAGAAACAGAGGTATTCTTAAAAATTCAACCGCTGGTACCAGAAATCGAAAAACATTATGGGATTAAGTACCGCGGAACTGAGCATTTAATCTTTCAACAGTTTCCAGCAACTGGAAAACCAGCAGAACCTCCACATTGTGAAAATGCAGTATTCAAACGAAAAAAGTGGATTAAAGTAAAAGATCGGGATTTAACCGCTATTATTTGGTTGAAAGATTATCAAGAAACACCACCGTTTGATCAAAGTACCCAAGTACTTGGTGGTAAATTAGAGTTCCCAGTTTATAATTTTGGGCTTCAACCTCAAAAAGGAACGATGGTAGTATATCCAGCCAACGAGAGATTTATTTCTCTTACTACTGCTGTCTTAGTTGGAGAACTTCAATGTATTAGAGTTCACATTGCCGGTGGTACCGGCGAAGATGGACAAGGAGTTTGGGTTTATCAACCAGACAAATTTCCAGGTGACTTTCGTACTTGGTTTTCTGACGTAGTTTAGTTTTTAATTACATCTTCGGGTGGAAGAGTTAATTCTTTAAGTCTTCTGTCTTGATAAGTTTTAATTATTTTCAGACGGGTTTCAATCTCTTGATACCGACGTTCCCAGTCAATCATCCACTTAGCAGTATCTTTATCAGTTGCTATTTCAGGATCTAGCTTTCTTTCTATCTTTGGAATAGTAAGCATCTCTTCTGGGATTAACATTACGATATACTTATACTTGATTGCAACAGTTTGATCAACTAACTGTTTTGTAGCACATCCACTTAATATAATAGCAAGGCATAACGAAATTAATATTTTCATTTTGTATCCTTGACTACGGGATTTATCATATCTCGTTCAGATTGAATTCCAATAATTGCTTCTTTGAAATACGGGGTTAGTGGAACTGGTTTATCTTTTAAAGCATCTATTTTAGTCTGAGTATCAGTAAATGATTGACCGCTTCTTTTTAACTCTGATGATAATTTGGTGATTATCGCAACATTAGTTTTTGCCGATATTGCCTGCTGTTGAAAAATTTTATCATTTGCAGCATTGATTTGTGTTAAAGTATCAAGATTATTTCGAAGAACTACATTATTATCTTTTTCTTGTTTAAGAGCAATAGCAGCTTCTTCGAGATCATTCTGTAAAGAATGATATTTGTAATAACCAGCTGCTAAAACTGCTACAATTACAATTCCAATTATTACTCTTGGGTTGCTGAACATTTTTAGAAAAGCTAACCACATTATTTTTCATCCTTCTTAGCTTTTTGATTTATGACAACTGAAATATCTGAATCTTGATCTTCATCTCGGTCTTTAGGACGCTTGGTATTATCTCCAAAGATATAAGCCCCCAGACCAGCAAGAACTGCAGCAACCCCAGCACCGTATCCTTGTGGATCAAATTTGGCGGCGTGAGCAATAACATCCCACCCCTGCATAGTAATCATAGAAATAATAACTGCAATTACTATGACTCGCCCGGTGTCAAACGTTTGGTTATCGTAATCTGTAGCTAAATGCTTCCAAAAACTTTGATCTTTTTTCATGATAATTTTCCTTTGAGATCTATTTACACCAGATCCATTGGGAACATCATAGACTTGCCGTTGAGAGATTACCAGAAGCCTTGAGCTAAACTTGGCTAGATTACATAATGGATATTTAAGGTTCGACTAGAAGATCTTCTTCAGCCGCCGCCTGCTCCGCATCGTCTTCTGCTGCTATCAAAGAATCTCTAGCAAGAGATTTAGCAGTATCAAAAACTGGGTCAATGGCAGGCTGAACATTTGGATTAAAAGTAGGTTCACCTGGAGAAATCTTTGTAGCTTGAAGATCCGATTCACACCAACAGCTTGTTCGATTACAAGACATTGGAACTGTAGGAAGTTCAAATTCAGGATTATCAAAAATATCAGCAAAAATTCCATCTTGAGCACATACTGAAGTAGTTACTCCTCCACTAGCGCCAATACATAAAACTTCAAGTCCAGCATAACAGTTAAAACCACTGTAGTCATTTTGCTGTGTAGCTAATAAACTCTGAGCTGTTGTGTTAATAACTGTACCAGCATCATGAATTTGAATTATTCTAGGATCAAATTTGTTATTGATGACCCCTTTCATTTTTACAGGCAATGGAAGAACTACTTCGTGATCAAGCGGATCCGATAATCTTGCCGGTTTTAAGAGATGTAAATTACATTTATTAATATATTGACGTTGTTCAGAAGTATATGATAATTGCTGAGTATTTAGAGTACAGTAATCATCAAATATTACTCGAGCAATTGAACGATAACCTGCAGCTTCGATGCGTTCGTGAGCATCTACACATTTATCCCACAGATTCAGATTCATTAAAGTATATGAAGCTACATGCTGTGGATGAAAAACTTTAATTCTTTCAAGCATTTTATCAACTTCGGAAACTTCGTGAAATGACATGAACGTATAGTTCAAATACGGAGCAATTTTTGCAAAATAAGCAGGGGTCCGAGATCCATTTGTTGCTAACAGACTACTAGCTCCTTGTTCATAAATGTATTTCAGCAGATTTTCAAATTCTTTCCAAAGAGTAACTTCACCACCCTGAAAACTGAATAGTACATTGTGATCTGGTTTTTGCCGAAGAATATTATCTACTACCCGTTTAGCTAAATCAATTGTAACAAACTCAAATCTTCCATCTCGTAGTCGAGTTGGGCAATAAGAACACTTGTAATTACAAAAATTACCAAGTTGCCATTGAACGTTGAATCGATTCTTTCGACTCCAAGTGCCTGTAACTATCATGAAGGATCTTCCATTGGAAATCGTTTAGATAAAGCGTAAAACCGATCTTGAACATTATCAATATTGATAACCAAAGCTTGTAAATCTTTATGTTGATCTTTAGAAGTAACTTCATAGCTAAATCCAAGGTTCGCAAATCCTTGAATTAGCTCATCAAAATCCACAAAATAGCCTCTATTTTGTGCTACTAATTGATTTTGAATCCAAGTTACTTCTCGTAATCGATAATAAAACATCTCAAACGCATTCAGACTTATTCTAATAGAACTAGATGGAATCTCAGCATTGTAATTTTGATGTACTGATGTAATACATCTGCTTAAAAGATTTTCGAATCGATTAGTTCTTCGAGTACATAGAAAAAGTCTATCATCTAATGCACTTAAAATTTCAGGAGCAAACTTTGGGGTTTCTAACCACATAGTTAGAATTGATGGTTCGCAAGAAAGATATTGTAAAAAGATCGGAACTCTCTGTGATCGAATTTCAACAGAATGTTTGTAAAAATGCCGGTCAACGTTTACCTGTTTATCTTTCTTCACTGCTAATTGTTCAGCTCTAGTTTTTCTAAAAGCTGATGGAAGCTTATTCTCTTCTATTTTGATACTATTAGTGAAAGTATCAAAAATTTCTCCGAAAGAATGATAGCCATTTTGTACATGAGCATCAGCTAATAATTTGGTTCCAGATCTTGGAAACCCAAAGATTACTCGCTTCTTTTGATTTACTGGATCATTGGGAGCTGCTAAAAACATTTTATTTTTCCTTAAGCATAAACTGCGGTTCTAGTACCAACTAATAGATCATTAAAATAGATCTTACGTTGGATACAAAATTCAGAAAGTCGATTATAAGCAATAGAAGAACCTACTGATTTGATGTCATGTTCCAAAAAATCTAAATTATCTAATTCCATGCGAGTAAACCACATTTGCTTTCCTGGGACTCTTAATCCTAACCGACCAAATAATTCAAAATTACACGGCCGTTCTATTGCACTCCAAGCTACCATAATGTTATCAGTAGGCATTAATTTAACAGTATATCGGTCACCAATTTCTTTAACTCCTCTTTCAAGGCTTGATTCATCGATTATTTGATATTGAATACAAGGTTCTGTTGACTCGGATAGATAGAATGGAATCGTTGTATTATCTACTTCAAAAGATCCACTGATAAAGGGTTTTTCAGAAGATGTTGCATCAACGTGAATAATAGGAAGCATATACAAAGGTTTGAAAAGCCGAATCTTAAAATTCTTTACAATTCCATATGAACTCACAAGCTCAGCCATAACTCCTTGAACAATTAAGGTTCCGTGTACATATTTGCGCTGATTAAGATTTTGCAACTTTAAAAGTTTATTATACATTTTTAACCCTTTCGGTTAGCAGTTTCAATCATTTTCTTATAATGACCAGGTTCTTTATACATTAAAAAATTTTGATTTTTAGTTAATTGGCTTTTTATAGAATCTAAAGTGTTTAACCCCTTAGAACTTAATAGAACATCAGCAATTGAAGCTTGAGTAAGTAGCCCAGTAGATCCATCATCTGAAGTAGCAAAATCTTTTACTTCTCCTACGCCAGCACAAGTATCTTCCATATAAGGAACTTGTCTAAGAAAGACTTCCATCCATCTGTTGTAGTAATCAACAGCTGTAGCACTCAGATTCGGAGTCCACTTCATTTCAATTTTATGACAATCACAGATCATCTTTAAAAAAGCAGCAGATTTTTCAAATTGATAAGTTTGATATTCAACGCTGTCTTGTTGAGATCTTGCAAAATCTACAGCTTTCATACACATAGTATGTTCTTCAGGTGTAATTCTATTAATCTTCATTAAGTAATCAACATAATTTGATCGCTCAGTAACATTTACTAATGTTCCCCTGATTGGAATTTCCATACAAACAGGTCTAGGCAATACAAGAAAGATCTTTTTAGGAGGACCATATTTAATACAATAAGAATTCAACCGTCTAATTAAAGCATCGACACCAGAATGAATTCTTGATAGGGCAATATAAGGAAACGGATTAAGTACCCTTATCATTTTATTATAGATTACTTTTGACCAAACAGCTTCTGGATCTGAAATTGGCCCACTCATATCACAAGATCCTAAAAATATAATAGGGCTTCTTGCTAATGGATCACAACGATACCCTTCTGGGGTAGTTGCTTTCATATTTTGAATATTGGCATAATAATGCCCAATAGACATATCTACAGTATTATCATTTGTGGTGTTCCAAAACATTAGAATTCCATTGTGGTGAAAACAGTATCAAAAGAAAAGACATTTCGATTCATAACATTCAACCATTTTATTTTGTCTTTCATTCTGGATCCAGCTTTTATTTCTAGTTTAGTAACAATAAAATCTTCTAACGCTGTTTCATTAACTAATGCAGCGTCTTGTTCAACTGATAAGATTGTATTAATTACTTTTGAATATCCATTTGATAATGCATTCTTTTTACAAAAGACTACTGCTTCAATAAAATTTTCAACATTAACATCCCCTAAAGGGTTCTTTAAAACCGTTTCATTTCCACGAATTGTTACAGTAAACATTCTTTTTACTTTTGATCCATCCATTTCTCCAAGAAAGAAAGCATCTGGGGCATTAGGATTTAGCTGATAGTCAATAAAATGTTGTCGCATCCCTAGCATAACTAAAGGATCCCGATCATAAGTTAACATACACTTTGTAATTGCTAATTCTTGTGCTAGTGTAAGAATTGTTAAACTCATCTAATAGCTCTCCTATAATTAACTTCTTTTCCCCATGCTTGAATTTCACTATTGATTTCTCTATTCCATTTCAAAGGAGAACTAGCAGCCCAGGCATCATTTGCTCTAATAATATCTGATAAGACATTTTCAAATCCAGTATACTTGGTTCGTGGAGCTAATCCGAATTGACTATTATAGAAACCATACTTTAGTTGTTCAGCACTCCAGATTTTCTTATTCATCAATCCATAGTAAGCCGGAGTATAATTTTTATTGAAGATAAAAGCTGCTAATAATTCAGTACTCCATTGAAAGAATGATGGAATTCCTGAAAGCTTTTCTTTCATGAAATACTTATGAAGACCATAATGGACTTCGTGTTTATTCCATACCCATCCAATATCAGGTTCTATCCAAAGAGAAGGTTCTTCATGCGCAGTCATAACAATACCATCACGAAGATGGTCTTGTGCTACTTTAAAGAGATGAGTAAGAATCAATTCAAGTGTTTGAATATCTCTTGCCATGTCAAGACATTCTTTTGAATGTAACCAATCTTTAATGTTAAAAGGAATTACCTTAACATCACCAGTAAATGATACTTTATTCAAATATCGACGGGCCCATACTAAATCATGTTGATTACTTCCATCGGTGAATTCTAATAAAACCGCGGTTACTGGAATTCTAGCAAGACGAAAGGCCTCCATCATTGCTTCACTATCAACTCCTCCACTATACATTGCATATAATGGTTTTCCTGGAAAAGTCTTCCGAATCTCTTGAGCAGCTCTAATTGCTTCTATTCGAAAACTTTCTACTGGTCTTGTAGTAGGATCACAAGTATGCATAAACACATCATCTGGATCTGAACTGAAGGTCCAAGGAACTCCATTATATCCAATTTTAACCGACCCATTATTGAAAATTAAATCTTCCATATCATTCGCTTCATCTCAACAAGATCCCATTCAATAATTGCATTTGCTGCACCGTGGTTTCCTAATTTAATTAGGAACATCATTATTTCATGAATTACTAATCCTAATTGTAATTGATGAAGATAAGTTGGAAGAACTTCTTGAAAAGCTTCTGTTTCAAATCCACCTTTATTTGCTAACATTAATTTGTTAAAAGATTCTATTGGGAATTGATTTGAAAGAAACGGGCCCACTGTCGGCCGATAAGATCCAACTTTAACCATTAAAGCTGGATATTCAATGGTTTCAAATTTGGTAGTACGATCTGAAATGTACAATCTAATAGCAGGATTAGATTTAAGAACCCCATACTTTCCTAATGCAGCAGTTATTGCAACGGCCCAAGAAGGGTCAGGGTGAGCATCTATAACTTCAACACTCATATTAGCTAATTGACCATTCACATAGTCAGACTGCCAACCAGAAAGCTCAAGATAATTACATAGACTTAAATTTTCAGTAGGAACAACGTAGATTACTCTTCGATTATGAAGTTCAGTAAGCTGTTCTACTTCTTCTGCAGTGAAATCTTCTGCATTTTCAATGCCGACTTTTAGTTTATCTAAAAGTGGAGAATACTCAGGTGGAAGACGATGAACTTCATATTCATTCATCAAGAATACAGCGTCTGGATAAGTGATACTTACCCTAAAAGAAGACTTTAACAAAATCATATATGCATTATAATATGACAAATCTGGTCGCCAAATTTTTGGCTACCAGATTTGGTACAGCGGCGTTAACCTCCACCAGAGATTGTTGGCGTAGGCGTATGCGTTGGCGTTGGCGTGTGTGTTGGCGTAGGCGTATGCGTTGGCGTTGGCGTGTGTGTTGGCGTAGGACTTACAGTACTAGTCGGCGTTGGCGTCGGCGTATACGTTGGCGTAGGACTTACAGTACTAGTCGGCGTTGGCGTTGGCGTATGCGTTGGCGTAGGAGTAGGACTTACTCCGCTTGGCCATGGAGTAGGACTTACAGTACTAGTCGGCGTTGGCGTTGGACCTGTACATTGCGAGCATACAGAAACCCAGGTTCCACCATTAGTAAAGGTTTTCAATAGATTTGATGTAGTA
>Ga0315270_10001616_pt1 | contig 11995 bp, 5 predicted proteins | sample C1_bottom_MG_FD_204932 | JGI IMG/M metagenome (GOLD analysis project Ga0315270, IMG submission 204932) | Sediment microbial communities from Yellowstone Lake, YNP, Wyoming, USA - C1_bottom | ecosystem: Environmental > Aquatic > Freshwater > Lake > Sediment | place: USA: Wyoming | collected... | reverse complement strand
CTTTTCGATAGCTACTATCATTTCGCCGGCAATATCTTTGTTTGTGGCACCTTCTATTCCTTCAAGTCCTGGAGATGAGTTTACTTCGAGCAATAATGGTCCTTTTGAAGAGCGAATAATATCAACGCCAGCCACTTTTAAATCCATTGCTTTGGCTGCACGAATCGCTATTTTTTTCTCTTCGGATGTTGGTTTTATAACTGAGGCAGTTCCTCCAAGATGAATGTTGGCTCGGAATTCTCCCGGCATTGCTTCTCGTTGGATTGTTGCCACTACTTTTCCGTCAATGACAAATAAGCGCAGGTCTTTTCCGTTGGCTTCTTTAATGAATTCCTGCACCAAAATATTAGCATTCAAACTTTTGAAAGCATTGATAACACTCTCTGCCGCTTTTTTGGTTTCGGCCAAAACGACTCCTTTTCCTTGAGTTCCTTCGAGTAATTTCACGATTAACGGCGGGCCGCCAACCATTTTTATTAAATCATTGGTATCCAAAGGGGAATTAGCAAAGCCAGTTGTAGGAATATCAATGCCACTTTGTAAAAGTAATTGCAAGGAAAATAATTTGTCTCGCGATTGTGTAATAGCCGTGGAAGAATTCAAACAAAAAACATTTAAGGCTTCGAATTGTCTTGTCAAAGCGCAACCATAAAAGGTGATGCTCGGACGAATTCTTGGAATAATGGCATCAAATTTATTCAAGATTATTCCGCCACGATAATGGATTTCGGGTGTTTTAGCATCCAGTTTCATATAGCATTCTTTGATGTTCAAAAAGTGCATTTCGTGACCGCGCATTTCGCCTGCTTCCATAATGCGTTTGTTGCTGTACAATTCCGGATTGCTGGCCAATAGACCGATTCGCAAACCGGAACTTACTTTTACGGAATTTTTATAAACTTCTTTTAAATTATCGATTGTAGGTTGGCCTAAAAGATATTGCTGCTCGGGATCCACCAGCACTCTTCCGCTCATTGCTTCGCGGCCTAATAACATTCGAAAACCCATAGAATCCCGATTCGTCAATGTCATTTCGATAAGCCATTTGCAATTTCCAATTTCCAAATTAGTTTGTATCACAAAACGTTGTTCCCTGAAACCACTGGAACTTTTCACCACTCTTTTGTCAACCAAGGGCGCTTCACAGTGGATAATTGTTTTGACATTATTTTGGATGGGATTGATGTCAAATTTAACCCAGTTTTGACCGTCTTTTATAAATGGAGCAATATTTTTGGCGTGAAGTGCAGAAGTTTTCGCTCCTGAATCAACGCGCGCTTTGATAGCAGGAATTCCTAATTCAGGAAAGGAACACCATTCCTCACTGCCCAGTATAATTTTGGTTTGTAGCATAAATCAATTTTCAAGAATGAATAATTCCGGTGTAAATATATATTGAAAAAAAGAATTATGAATATTAAATTATGATTAAATGTAGGGTAGGTGAGCAACAAAAAAAACCTACTAATTAGTAGGTTTTTCTGCTTTGTTCACTTTAACAACAAGTTCTTGTGAAGTATCATCAAGATCCATAAAAATTTCGTCTCCGGAAGCAATTTTGGAAGTAATAATTTCTTCGGCCAGTGCATCTTCAACATATTTTTGAATGGCTCTTTTTAGCGGTCTTGCACCAAACTGTCTGTCAAAACCTTTTTCTGCAATAAATGCTTTCGCTTTATCGGAAAGTTTTAATTGATAGCCCAATTCTTTGATTCGTTCGTATAATTTTTTCAATTCGATTTCGATAATTAAATCAATATCGTGTTTTTCCAAAGTGTTGAAGACAATCACGTCATCAATTCGATTCAGGAATTCCGGTGCAAAAGTTTTCTTCAAAGCATTTTCGATAATGCTTTTTGAATTATCATCGGCTTGGGCTACTTTGGCAGCAGTTCCAAAACCAACACCTTGTCCAAAATCTTTCAATTGACGAGCACCAACATTCGATGTCATAATGATGATAGTGTTTTTGAAGTCAATTTTTCGTCCCAAACTATCCGTTAAATAACCATCATCCAAAACCTGAAGCAACATATTGAAAACATCAGGATGTGCTTTTTCGATTTCATCCAAAAGTACCACGCAATACGGTTTACGGCGCACTTTTTCGGTTAATTGTCCGCCTTCTTCATAACCTACATATCCCGGAGGTGCTCCGATTAATCTTGAAATGGCAAATTTTTCCATGTATTCGCTCATGTCGATTCGGATTAAAGCGTCTTCAGAATCGAATAATTCTTTGGCTAAAACTTTGGCTAATTGAGTTTTACCGACACCTGTTTGTCCTAAGAAAATGAAGGAACCAATAGGTCGATTAGGATCTTTCAATCCGGCACGATTTCTTTGTATGGCGCGAGAAATTTTTATCACGGCTTCTTTTTGGCCAATCACTTTATTTTCAATAAGTTCAGGTAAAATAGCAAGTTTATTGCTTTCGGTTTGGGCAATACGATTTACGGGAATTCCCGTCATCATTGACACTACATCGGCAACATTATCTTCGGTAACTTGGATTCTGTTGTTTTTAGAATCTTCTTCCCATTTTTCCTGAGCTACTGCCAAATCTTTTTCGATGCGTTTTTCATCATCGCGAAGTTTTGCGGCTTCTTCGTATTTTTGTTTTTTAACTACGGCATTTTTCAATTCCCTAACATCTTCTAATTGTTTTTCCAATTCAAGAATTTGCTCCGGAACATCAATATTGGTGATGTGAACTCGAGAACCCGCTTCGTCCAAAGCATCGATAGCTTTGTCCGGCAAGAAACGCTCAGACATATATCTATTAGTCAACTTCACGCAAGCTTCAATAGCTTCGGGAGTGTAGGTTACGTTGTGGTGATCTTCGTATTTGTCTTTAATATTGTTCAGAATTGTAATGGTTTCTTCAACCGAAGTAGGTTCAATAATTACCTTTTGAAAACGTCTTTCGAGTGCCCCATCTTTTTCAATATATTGGCGGTATTCGTCCAATGTTGTAGCTCCAATACATTGAATATCTCCTCTGGAAAGAGCCGGTTTGAACATATTGGATGCGTCAAGCGAACCTGTTGCTCCTCCAGCTCCAACAATGGTATGAATTTCGTCAATAAAAAGAATGATGTCGTCATTTTTTTCCAATTCATTCATCACAGCTTTCATTCGTTCTTCGAATTGTCCACGGTATTTTGTACCAGCAACAAGACTGGCTAAATCCAGCGTTACCACTCGTTTATTGAACAATATTCGGGAGACTTTCTTTTGAATAATACGCAAAGCCAAACCTTCGGCAATGGCAGATTTTCCCACACCAGGTTCTCCTATCAGCAGTGGATTGTTCTTTTTACGTCGGCTTAAAATTTGCGAAACACGTTCAATTTCTTTTTCGCGTCCCACAACCGGGTCTAATTTTCCTTCTTCGGCCATTTCGGTTAAATCTCTCCCAAAATTATCTAGAACAGGAGTCTTAGATTTTTTGTTGGATTTATTGGCCGGATTGTTAAAGGTTCCTTCTTTTAGACTGTCATCTTGTCCTGAATCCTCATTGTAGGCATCGTTTTTCGGCAAGTTTTCCATAAAATTTTCTTCAGATGGTGTCATATTTAAATACTGTTCTTTGGCTACATCATAATCAATATTGAGTTTATTGAGTAGCTTGGTTGTTGGATCATTTTCGTTTCTTAAGATGCACAATAATAAATGTGCTGTACTGATTGAGGTGCTGTGAAACACTTTTGCTTCTAGAAAAGTGGTTTTCAATGCCCGCTCTGCCTGTCTTGTAAGGTGAAGATTTTTCTTTTCAATGTTGGTATCCATATTGGGACTTGCCGGACTTAGAATCTCCACTTTCCTGCGTAAAAGGTCTAAGTCTACAGATAAATTATTTAATATATTTATTGCTTTGCCGTTACCGTCTCTCAAAATGCCAAGCATAAGATGCTCGGTTCCAATAAAATCGTGTCCCAAACGCAAGGCTTCTTCTTTGCTATAAGTTATAACGTCTTTTACTCTTGGTGAAAAATTATCATCCATATTATGTTGTATTGCTAATGTAAATTTAGTGAATTACTGTTTGAAAAACAAAAATCATACCTCTTAAGAAGTTATGTCAGCTAATTGACAAAAAAAACAACAAAAAAACGTTAAATCTTACTTAATTTATTAACTAAAAATATACTGTAATTTGTTAATAAATCATTGAAATAAGTACGGAATTGTTTGTTTAAAAAAATCAAAATGACGTATATTAGCACGTTTTGAAACTAAAATAAATTTATTAAATATTACAACTTATGTCTGAAGGAGAAAAGTTAATTCCCATTAACATTGAAGATGAAATGAAATCAGCTTACATCGATTATTCGATGTCGGTAATTGTATCAAGAGCGCTTCCTGATGTTAGAGATGGCTTGAAACCAGTACATCGAAGAGTACTTTACGGAATGTATGATCTAGGAGTAACTTCAAAATCTGCCCACAAAAAATCTGCAAGAATAGTCGGAGAAGTTTTAGGAAAGTATCACCCACACGGAGATACTTCGGTTTATGATGCTATGGTTCGTATGGCTCAAGAATGGAGTTTGCGCTATTTATTAGTCGATGGTCAAGGTAACTTTGGCTCTGTTGATGGGGATAGTCCAGCTGCAATGCGTTATACTGAAGCCAGAATGCGCAAAATTTCGGAAGAAATTATGGCTGACATCGAAAAAGAAACCGTTGACTTTCAACTGAATTTTGACGATACTTTGTATGAGCCAAAAGTAATGCCCACAAGAGTTCCAACTTTGTTAATAAATGGAGCAACCGGAATTGCTGTTGGTATGGCTACTAATATGCCGCCACACAATCTTACTGAAGTTATCAACGGAACCTTAGCTTTTATTGATAATAATGACATCGAAATTGACGAATTAATCACTCATATCAAAGCACCGGATTTTCCAACTGGTGGTACGATATATGGTTATGAAGGCGTTCGCGAAGCTTTTAAAACCGGTAGAGGACGTATTGTAATACGTGCCAAAGTTGGTTTTGAAGAAGTCGATGGAAGAGAGTGCATCATCGTTACCGAAATTCCCTATCAAGTCAATAAGGCAGATATGATTAAGCGTACCGCTGATTTGGTTAATGAGAAAAAGATAGAAGGTATTGCGAATATTCGTGATGAATCGGATCGAAATGGGATGCGTATCGTTTATATTTTGAAACGTGATGCTACGCCAAACGTGGTTTTGAATACGCTTTACAAATTTACACAGTTACAATCTTCTTTTAGTGTTAACAATATTGCCTTGGTGAAAGGTCGTCCACAAATGTTGAATCTTAAAGATATGATTCATTATTTTGTAGAACACCGTCACGATGTAGTGATTCGCAGAACGCGATTTGATTTGCGTAAAGCAGAAGAAAGAGCGCATATTTTAGAAGGATTAATTATTGCTTCGGATAATATTGATGAGGTAATTGCTTTAATCAAAGCTTCGAAAAATACGGAAGAAGCTAGAGAGAAATTAATCGAAAGATTCAATTTGTCCGATATTCAGTCTCGTGCCATTGTTGAAATGCGTTTGCGTCAATTGACGGGATTAGAGCAAGACAAATTAAGAGCAGAATATGAAGAAATAATGAAATTAATAGAGCATTTAAGAGCTTTATTGGAGGATATTAATTTAAGAATTGCTCTTATCAAAGAAGAACTTGTTGAAATCCGTGAAAAATATGGAGATGAGCGTCGTTCTTTAATTGAATATTCAGGTGGAGATGTAAGTATTGAAGATTTAATTGCCGATGAGAATGTGGTTATTACAATTTCACACGCAGGTTACATCAAACGTACCAATTTATCAGAATACAAAACTCAAAATAGAGGAGGAGTTGGTCAAAAAAGCGCGGGAACAAGAGATCAGGATTTCCTTGAAAATATGTTTGTAGCGACCAATCACCAATATATGATGTTCTTTACTCAAAAAGGAAAATGTTTCTGGATGCGTGTTTATGAAATTCCGGAAGGAAGCAAAACCGCCAAAGGAAGAGCCTTGCAAAACTTAATCAATATCGAAAGTGATGATAAAGTAAAAGCATTTATTTGTACTCAAGATCTAAAAGACAAAGAATACATCAACAGCCATAACCTTATTATGGTGACCAAAAAAGGTCAGGTGAAGAAAACTTCTTTAGAGAAATATTCTAAACCAAGAGTAAATGGAGTTGCTGCGATTACTATTAAGGATGGCGATGAATTATTGGAAGCTAAATTGACCAATGGTGAAAGTCAAATTATTTTGGCAGTAAAATCGGGTAAACTAGTTCGTTTTGAGGAAACTAAGACTCGTCCAATGGGAAGAACTGCTTCAGGTGTTCGTGGAATTACATTAAAAGATGATACCGATGAAGTAATTGGTATGGTTACTGTTAATGATATGGAAAGCGAAATTCTTGTAGTTGCCGAAAATGGATACGGAAAACGTTCCAGCCTTGACGAATACAGAATCACGAATCGTGGAGGTAAAGGTGTTAAAACCTTGAATATTACCGAAAAAACAGGAAAACTGATTTCGATAAATGCCGTTACAGATGCTGATGATTTAATGATTATCAACAAATCCGGATTGACCATCAGAATGGCAGTTGAAGATTTGAGAGTTATGGGACGTGCTACACAAGGCGTTAAATTAATCAATATCAAAGGAAACGATTCGATTGCAGCGGTTACCAAAGTGATGAAAGACGATGTTGTCGAAGTTGTTGTTGATGAAGAAGGAAATGTCATAGAAACGGAGGCCATCGAAAGAGTGAAACCTGTTCTTGAAGTTCTTGAAGATGAAGGAGTAGCCGACGATGATGACGATGATGAGGACGAAGAAGAAGCTGACAATTCAGATGAAGAAGGGGATGACGACGATTCAGATGATGAAGCATAAAAAAATAAAGAATACAGATAACAAGAATATATTTAAAACAAAAAAATAGAATATTATGAAAAGTAAATATGTAATACTAGCGTCAGCATTATTGATATCAGTAGCTACTTTTGCTCAAAAAGATCAAATTAAAGCTGCCGAAAAAGCATTAAAATCGGGAAATTCTACGGAAGCAATAACTATTTTGCAAGGAGCGGAAGCTGCATCAGCAACGGCTCCAGATTCTGAAAAAGCCCAATATTTCTTTGTAAAAGGAAATGCTTATTTAGATTTGGCCAATAAAAAAGTGGATGAAGGTAAAAATCTTTCTTTGGCAGCCAAAGCCTATGAAGATTTATTAGCTGTTGAAAAAGCTTCTGGGAAGGATAAATATTCAGCTCAAGCCACCACTTCAATTCTGGATATTAAATATAAATTATTGAACAGTGCCATTGCTGATACTAAAGCAGACAAACATATTGAAGGAGCACAAAAGTTATATGATGCCTATTTGTTGGATAAAAAAGACACCATCAATTTGTATTATGCGGCTTCTACTTATGTAAACGGGAAAGATTATGCTACTGCTCTTAAATTGTATTATGAGTTGAAAACGCTAAATTATTCTGGTAAAGGAACCAGTTATTTGGCAATGAATAAATTAACTGCTCAGGAAGATTTGTTCACTACTGCAAAAGAAAGAGATTTGGCAGTAAAAATTGGAACCCACGAGAAACCAAAAACAGAACCTATTCCTTCAAAAAGAGGTGAGATTTACAAAAATATTGCTTTAATTTTAGTTCAGGACGGAAAAACAGAAGAAGCTAAAAAAGCTGTTGCAGATGCCAGAAAAGCTAATCCAGAAGATACTTCCTTAATTTTGACTGAAGCCAATTTATATTTGGAAACTAAAGATTATGAAACTTATAAAAAATTAGTGGCAGAGGCTTTAGAAAAAAATCCAAACGATGCCGATTTAGTTTTTAATTTAGGTGTGCTTAGCGCCAATGCAAAAAATCCTGCAGAAGCTACCAAATATTATAAAAGAGTAATGGAAATCGACCCTAAATATGTTAATGCTTATATCAACTTGGCAGCTTTAATGCTTGAAGACGAGAAAGTAATTATTGACGAGATGAATAAATTAGGAACTTCTGCAAAGGATATGAAACGTTATGAAGAGCTGAAAACCAAGAGAGAAAACTTATTCAAAAGCACGATTCCTTATCTTCAAAAAGCAGTTGAGTTAGATCCAACCAATATTGACGTAGCAAAAACACTTTTAAATGTATATGGTGCATTAGAAATGACTCCAGAAAAAAATGCTTTGAAAGAAAAAATAAAAGCACAAGAAGGAAAATAATAGCAGAAAATAAATGAATATTAAATCCCGTCCTATTAAAAATAGAGGCGGGATTTTTTTATATAATTTTTTTAATGACTCTAAGTTTGTGGGTATGTTTATTGGCTTCGGCATTATAAATTCCAAGATGGTCGAGTCTGTCAATTCTCACTTTTCCGCTGGCGTGAATGATATAATTATCTTCCATAATGATGCCTACGTGAATGATATTTCCTTCTTCATTATCAAAAAAAGCCAAATCTCCAGGCTCACTTTCTTCAATAAAACTCAAAGCTTCTCCTTGTTTGGATTGTTGTGAAGCATCTCTCAGTAATTTATATCCGTTGAGTTTATACACCATTTGCGTAAAACCCGAACAATCCACGCCAAAAGGAGTTTTTCCTCCCCAGAGATAAGGTGCATTCAAATACATAAATGCTGTGCTTAGTATGCCGTTCTTTGGTTTCATACCGCTGATTTTAGTTCCTTCAAAATTAAAATTTGAAGTATTTATATCACTATGATTCAAGAAAGATAAAGAAGAACCTAACGGAATTGGCAGCAACAAATTATTTGGTCCCGTAATGTATTCCAGTAAATCCGCATTTAAAACAATGGCATCTTCTGTTAGTTGATGAAATTCTGATTCGGAAATTAGTTGGTACTGTTTTGAATCCACCCAACCTTCATAATCGTCGAACTGTAATTTTATTTTAGACCATTGTTTGAATTGTTCCAGGATTTCAAAATGTTCGCCAAACAAAACTTGGGAAACGATTTCGCTTCTATCACTAGGTTCAATTCGAAGCGGGATTATGGCTAGATTACAAATTCCGAACATTTAGACTATTTTAAAATTTTTTGCTATTTATTTTTAGGAGCTTTTTCCTGCTATCCGTTTCAATCTTTTTATTTTTAAAGAGAAAAATAAAAAGGATTTACACTTCTATCAGGGCTAGGATATACGATATAATTAATATTTTTCGATAACAATAGCTGAAGCTCCACCACCACCATTACAGATTGCGGCTGCGCCAATCTTAGCCTTATTTTGTTCTAAAACGTTCAGCAAGGTAACGATAATTCTAACACCAGAACAACCCAGCGGATGACCTAAAGAAACAGCGCCACCATTTACATTTATTTTATTGTTATCTAATCCAAGAATTTTTGCATTGGCTAAACCAACTACTGCAAAAGCTTCATTGAATTCAAAATAATCTACATCTTTAACAGATAAACCCGCTTTTTCCAATGCTTTTGGAATTGCCTTTGCAGGACTTGTGGTGAACCATTTGGGTTCTTGAGCTGCATCGGCGTAACTGCGTATGTAAGCCAACGGTTTTAAACCCATAGATAATGCTTTTTCTTCACTCATTAAAACCACTGCTGCTGCTCCATCATTTATTGTCGAAGCATTGGCGGCAGTCACAGTTCCGTCTTTTGTAAAAACGGCATTCAATGAAGGAATTCTGTCTAATTTCACATTCGTAAATTCTTCGTCTTTAGACACTATAATAGGATCTCCTTTTCTTTGAGGAACCGCTACCGGAACAATTTCATTATCAAATTTTCCCACTTCCCAAGCTTTCGCAGAACGCTCATAGGATTGAATTGCGAAGTTATCCTGCTCTTCACGACTAAAGTTATATTCTGTTGCACATAAATCAGCACAAACCCCCATAGCGTTATTATCGTAAGCATCTACGAGTCCGTCTTTTTGCATTCCGTCAACTAGAGTAGCTGGACCAAATTTAGTACCATTTCTCATATGTAAATAATGAGGAATCAAACTCATATTCTCCATACCGCCAGCCACCACAATTTCGGCATCACCACATTGAATAGCTTGAGCTCCTAGCATCACTGACTTCATTCCCGATGCACAGACTTTATTTACAGTAGTACAAGGAACTGTATTTGGTAAACCCGCATAAATTGCGGCTTGTCTGGCAGGAGCCTGACCAACGCCAGCCTGAACAACATTGCCCATAAAAACTTCGTCCACTAAATTCACATCTAGTTTTATTCTATCTAAAGCTCCTTTTATGGCTACAGCCCCTAATCTTGGAGCAGTAACGGTAGATAATCCTCCCATAAAACTTCCGATTGGAGTTCTGACTGCAGAAACGATAACGACTTTTTTGATCATGATCTGTTTGTATATTTGTTTAAGTTGCGAATTTAATCATTTTGAGTAAATACCAAATTACAATTTTGATAATATTATGTCTTTGCGATTGTGAATTTTGAATTATTATTTATTTAGATAGTTTTTTAGTAACAATCATTAAGAAAACCGGTAATTAGAAGTTTTTAAATCGCTATACATTTGATTGTTAATGTTTTTAATTTGGTAATAAAAAAACATTTAAAAAAAGGGGATAATTATTTGTGAAATATAGAATAGAAAGTTACATTTGCAACCGCTTAAAAGGAATATAAGTTCTTATATTGGAGAGTTGCCTGAGTGGCCGAAAGGACATGTTTGCTAAACATGCGTATGGGAAACTGTACCAAGGGTTCGAATCCCTTACTCTCCGCTTTTTTGCTTTTCGGGGTTTAGTTCCGATATATCGGAATGAACTCTACTCGGTTATCGAGTCTCGCAAGACGGGAAGACCGCAATAGGTTCTTATTGTATTGAAATTAAAACAAATATTTTTAAATAAAATATTCGGGGTGTAGCGTAGCTCGGTTATCGCGCCTGCTTTGGGAGCAGGAGGCCGCAGGTTCGAATCCTGCCACCCCGACTAATTATTGAGTTTTCTTGTAATTAGTGAATTTAATGATTAATGGACGCATAGCTCAGCTGGATAGAGCACCTGCCTTCTAAGCAGGCGGTCGAAGGTTCGAATCCTTCTGCGTTCACAGTCGTACCAAAAACCTCTAAAGAAATTTAGAGGTTTTTTTATGACATTTTTTTACAAAATTTTCTAGAAATTCAATTATTTGATTCGAGAATAAATCTATAGAGTTCACAAAAAACCTTGTAATCGTTTGGTTATGATGGTTTTCTGTTCTTAGTTGTCATTATAGTTGTTTTTTTACTTGTTGATAATTATGGTTAATAGAAATATCACAAAGAATTTCTGATTATAAAAGAACATTTATTTTCTATTTGTTCTTTCTTTCCTTCCAAAATCATTTGGGCCAAAATTTTCCCCATAGTTATAAAATCAGTCGATATTGTGGTGATGCCATTTTCTACTACTTTTTTTAGTGGAGTTTCATTATAGGAAATGATTCCAAATTCCTGTCCTAATTCTAAATTTTGAATTTTTGATTTTTCGATGACTCGAACTAAATCCCTATCATTTGGAATAATATAAACTTCTCCTATTTTGATTTCTCTATTTACAAATTCTGTAATAATTTCATAATCGAAAGCATTGTCTTTACAAAAGTTTTCGAAGCCTTCTTTCATCCCCAAAGGTTCTCGAAATCCAGGAAAAATCATAATTAGTTTTTCGTATTTGCTTATTTTAGATTTTCCTTTCAGTAAGCCATCATAAATGTCTTTCGTGAAATTTTGATAAATTGCTGGATAGGATTTTAGTTCAGGATTAGTTTGGTCTAATATGTAAACTTCTTGAACTGGTAGGGTTTTTATAATCGAGGCAGCTTCAGTTAAATTTGTAGGCATTATAACGTATTTAGTGTAGTTTCCGTTGCTATCGTTTATTAGTTTTCGGAAAACTTTTATATTAAAATGATGAAAGAATATATCGGCCTGAACATCTTTTCCGATACTTTCCAAAAAAGAATTGTAGAGGTC
>Ga0315270_10001614_pt1 | contig 12001 bp, 8 predicted proteins | sample C1_bottom_MG_FD_204932 | JGI IMG/M metagenome (GOLD analysis project Ga0315270, IMG submission 204932) | Sediment microbial communities from Yellowstone Lake, YNP, Wyoming, USA - C1_bottom | ecosystem: Environmental > Aquatic > Freshwater > Lake > Sediment | place: USA: Wyoming | collected... | reverse complement strand
TGCCTATCGCCCATAACAAAACTCCCCGGTTTGATGGCGATCATAACGGGGCCAAGGCCGTCGCCCGGCAGCTTGTCTTGGAAGACACGGCTCGGAGTGTCGTTGGCGCCCGTGGCGTTGCAGGATCCTTGGGCCGAGGCCAAACCGGGAATATTCGAGCAAAAAATGGATAGCGCGAGAAAGGCGGCGTGCTTTCCGTTGCTCTTGTTTCCCCAGAAAGATTGAGTGTTGCTCGAGGTTTGATGTGAAGCGCCGGAGATCGACAGCCAATCGGGTTTGTAGGCGTCCATGGCCGCGAGCAGGCGGCTTCGCCCGCTAATGTGGCAATCATGCACCCTAAAAGCGCGTTCTATTTTAATTAGCATGTTCAACGGCTTAGCTCTTATTTCCTTGGTCATAATTGCTTTTCTGAGTATAATTTGTTGAATTTTTTATTTTGCCTGTGCAATCTAGCGCTGCATAGGAGTTTATCTGGGCCCACACGTGCTCGCATGGCCCCTAAAGTGGTATGGATTTTCCTTGCGAACGTCGCCACGGATGGGCGCACAGCAAAGAGTCAATCCACCTCCCCCGTTAGCCCTGATACAATGGGGTCACGGAACGAAACGCAGAAAGTATGACAGTGAAAAAAGATCATTATGCTTACGAAGACCTGATTCGTTGCGGTCGCAGTGAATTGTTTGGGCCTGGCAATGCACAGCTTCCATTGCCGCCGATGCTGATGTTTGACCGAATCACACGCATTTCTGAAACCGGCGGGCAGTTTGATAAAGGCCACATCATCGCCGAGTTGGATATCAATCCCGAGCTTTGGTTTTTCAAGTGCCATTTTGAAGGCGATCCTGTGATGCCCGGTTGTTTGGGTTTGGATGCCATGTGGCAGCTGGTCGGGTTCTACTTGGGCTGGATGGGTGGTCCGGGTCACGGCCGCGCGTTAGGCGCCGGCGAAATCAAATTCACTGGCCAGGTCACGCCAGACAAGAAACGCGTCACGTACGAAATCGACATCAAACGCATTATTATGCGCAAGTTGGTATTGGGAATCGCCGATGCCGTTATGCGGGTTGATGGCGAGGAAATCTACGTAGCGAAAGATTTACGGGTAGGTTTATTTACCACCACAGAGGCCTTGGGAGGATCTAAAGCGTGAGACGGGTGGTTGTAACGGGATTAGGCATTGTATCGAGTATCGGCAACAACCAGCAGGAAGTGTTGGATTCCCTTAAGCAGGTGCGCTCAGGCATTGAGACGGCGCCGGAATATGTTGAGCTTGGCTTTCGCACCAATATTCATGGTTCCCTGAAGATAAATCCAGAAGAACTCATCGATCGCAAAGTAATGCGGTTTATGGGTAATGCGGCAGCCTACACCTACATCGCCATGCGCGAAGCCTTGGCGGATGCGGGTTTGCAGGAAGATCAAATTTCCGATCCGCGTATTGGCTTAATTGCCGGCAGCGGCGGCGCGTCGACCGACAACGTGGTGCGTGCGGCAGATTTGTTGCGGACTAAGGGGCTGCGTAAAGTTGGGCCGTACATGGTGCCGCGCACGATGTCGAGCACCGTGGCCGCCTGTTTGGCGACAGCGTATAAAATCAAAGGCGTTAGCTATTCCATCAGTTCGGCCTGCGCGACCAGTGCGCATTGCATAGGCAACGCGTTGGAATTGATTCAACTCGGCAAGCAAGACATGGTTTTTGCGGGCGGCGGCGAAGAACTACATTGGTCAATGACTGTGTTATTCGACGCCATGGGTGCGCTTTCGTCCAAATACAACGACACGCCACAAACCGCGTCACGCGCCTATGACGCAACACGCGACGGATTCGTTATTTCCGGCGGTGGCGGCATGTTCGTGTTAGAGGAATTGGAGCACGCGCAAAAGCGCGGCGCGAAAATTTACGGCGAGTTGGTGGGTTACGGTGCCACGTCGGACGGTTACGACATGGTCGCACCGTCGGGCGAAGGTGCGATTCGCTGCATGCAGCAAGCCCTGGCAACCGTTAAAGGCAAAGTAGACTATATCAACGCCCACGGCACCAGTACGCCAGTGGGTGACGCAGCAGAATTGGGCGCGATCAAAGCCGTGTTTGGCGATAAAGTGCCGTCGATTACCTCAACCAAGTCGCTAACAGGCCACGCCCTGGGTGCGGCCGGTGTGCACGAAGCGATTTATTCGTTGTTGATGATGCACAATAATTTCATCAGTCCATCGGCTAACATTACTCAGCTCGATTCTGCGGCTGAGGGGATGCCCATTGTGCGTGAACTACGGGAAAATGTTGAACTCAATACGATATTGAGCAACAGTTTTGGTTTCGGCGGAACCAACGCAACGTTGGTATTTCAACGGTTCGTTTCTTAAACGTTCGCACTCGAGAAAAAGCCTGCGCTGGGCCTTGCCCGCGCAGGCTTTTTTCTAGCCCTTAAGTGCGTGCCGGCTGAGCAAGTTTCTGCGCCGCCAATTCACGCATCCGAAATTTCTGCAGTTTTCCGGTCACGGTGGTTGGAAACTCATCGACGAACCAGATGTATTTGGGAATCTTGAAGTGGCCGATCTGGCCTTCGCAGAATGTCTTTAATTCGTGTTCGGTTGCGGTTTGTCCCGCCCGAAGCTGTACCCACGCCATCACTTCCTCGCCGTAATATTCATCGGGCACGCCGAACACGGCAATCTGTGCCACCTTTGGATGGGTAAATAAGAATTCTTCGATTTCCGCCGGGTAGATGTTTTCGCCACCTCGAATAATCATGTCTTTCAACCGGCCGGTGATGCGCACGTAGCCGTCGCTGTCCATTGTGCCTAAGTCGCCGGAATGCAGCCAGCCCGCCTCGTCGATGGCTTTGTGCGTGGCGGCTTGGTCTGCGTAATAGCCGCGCATCACATGGTGGCCGCGCAAGCATATTTCACCCACTTGGCCGCAGGCCACTGAGTGTCCGCTGCGAGTATCAATTATCTTAACTTCCTGGTGCGGGAGATTGGTGCCAACGGTTTCGGTGCGACGCTGAATGCTATCGTCACGGGAAGTAAGGTGGGTTAGCGGCGAAGCTTCGGTTTGACCATAGCCGATCAGAATTTCGCAGCAGTGTAGTTCTTCAATAACGCGTTTTAGAAGTGCTGGCGGGCAGGGTGCACCGGCCATGATGCCGGTGCGTAGCGAGGTGAGATCGAACTCCTTTAGCCGCGGGTGTTCGAGTTCGGCAATGAACATCGTTGGCACGCCGTGAATGGCTGTGCAGCGTTCCTCTTGTACGGCCTGCAAGATCGCCCCCGCGTCGAAATGGTCGGATGCAAGCACTTCGCAGGCACCAACGGAAAGGCAAAGCAAATTCGCCAGCACCATGCCAAAGCAATGGTAAAACGGTACCGGTACTGCCAGCCGATCCTGCTCGGTGAAGTGCATCGCCCGCGCGGCGAAATAGGCATTATTCAGAATATTGTGATGCGTGAGCACTACCGCTTTTGGAAAGCCTGTGGTGCCCGAGGTGTATTGGATGTTGACGGGATCGTCGCGATCGAGTGCTGCGCTGGCGGCGTCCAATTGTTGCGCGGACACAGCATTGCCTGCGTCGATCATTTCTTGCCATAACGTGAAGCCGGGGTACGGCCGTGTTGTCTTTTCGGGTTTTCCCGGGTCGTAAATCACCGCCCGGCGCAGGTGGGGCAGGGCGGCGCCGTGAATCTCGGTGCTGCCGTAGAGTAGTTCAGGCATCAGTTCGCACAACATGGCAACATAATCACCGCCGCGAAAAGACGGGATGAGAAAAAGGCCTTGTACCTCCGAGCGTTTTAGAGAGTATTCCAGCTCGTGCAGGCGGTAAGCGGGGTTTATGTTAACCAGCACGACACCAATCCGCGCAGTGGCCATCTGTAATTGTAGCCATTCAATGTTATTAGTGGACCAGATGCCGATGCGATCGCCTTTTCTGTAGCCAAGTGCGATGAGTCCGCTCGCCAGCCGATCGATTTCGTGGGCAAGTTGGCTGTAGGTAAGTCGTCGTTGTTGCTGGAGCGAGACGACGGCTTCGCGTCGGCCGTGGGCGGCGACGACGCTGGCGAAATGCCCGGGAATGGTGGCGCCGAGTAGCGGGATGTCACCGCCGTGATGGCAATAACTCGTGCTCAGGCCTTTCATGGTGCGGGTGAAACCTCACTCCAATACGCATCAATGCGACCTTGAATATCCGCAATGATCCCTTCATTGCGTTGTGGGGAAAACAGATGCGCAAAGCGTCCCTGCTTCTTAAAGTATTCCTCTACGGGTACTCGCTCGCTTGGCACTTTGGTATGGGTAACTCTACCGTTTTCGTATTCTTTAAGCGGCCACACGCCGGTTTTGACCGCAAGTTTGCCCACTTCTACGCTGTCCATTGGGTCGAAGCCCCAGCCGGTCGGGCAGGGAGAAAAGGCGATAATGAGACGCGGACCTTTCATGTTCTTCGCCTTTTCAATCTTGCGTGCGAGGTCCAATGGCTCGGTACCAATAACGGTGGCGACGTAACTGGGTTTATGCGCCGCCCAGATTGAAAAGAGGTCTTTCTTGTATCCGCTGTAGCCGCGTGAACCGGTGTCGGTCGCGGTTCTCGCGCCGTGTGGAGTCGAGCCAGAAGTCTGCTGGCCGGTGTTGCCGTAGCCTTCGTTGTCGTAGCATAAATAAATAAAATCCAAGCCGCGCTCAATCGCGCTGGACGTGGACGAAAGCCCCATGCCACTGGCCGAGCCGTCGCCGCTGAGTACGACGACCTGCAAATCCTCGGCAGGCTTGATGCGCCCCTTGGCGAGCAGAATGTCCAGCGCGTCGCGCACCCCTTGCGCGCCAGCCGGGGCGGATGCCATTGAGGTGTAAAGCCAGGAGCCGCGAAACGGTGTGAACGGGTACACCGCTAACAGCGTCATGCAGCCGGCCGCGTTTACGAAAACCGTCTTCTCACCGAGAATGTCGTAAACCTCATGCAGCGCTTGCAGGCCGCCGCAGCCCGCACACATGGCAGTGCCCGCGGCCAGCAGGTGCTCAGAGGGTAAATCCTTCATGCGTTTGTACAGCGTGACAGTCTGTTCGGTCATGGCTAGCCTTGCCTATGTGGCGTATGCGCAATGGCTTGCAGTTTGCGCACTTCACGCAACTCGTTGTCGGTGAACAGCAAGCGCGGCGGTGGGGTTACGCCATCGTGCGCCGCGCGTTGCAGTACGCGAATCATTTCGAAGAATTCTTCGGCGCCGATGTCGCGGCCGCCCAAACCACCAATAAAGCTGGCGAGGATGGGCGGGGCGCCGGGCTGGCCGTAGAGCACGGAGGCCAATTCGCTGTGAAGAATGCCGCCTTTGCCCATGGACAAGTTTTGGTCAATGACCGCCACGCCACGCTTGCCCGCCAGTGCCAGTCGAAGATCTTGATCCGGAAACGGTCGAAGAAGGCGTGGGCGAACGAGGCCGACTTTCCATCCGGCTTCGCGCATTTGGTTCACGGCGTCTTTTGCTTTGGTAGCGAAAGAGCCGATCATGAATAACACGAATTCCGCATCATCGCAGTGGTAAGTCTCGACTGAAGAGTATTCACGGCCAAATTGTTCGGCGAATTCGGCGGCGATTTCGCCATAGGCGGGCAAACCCTGTCGCGCTGCAAGATGGTTCTCGTAACGGAAATACGAATAGGGCGATGAGCCCAAAACAGCCACCCCTTGGCTGACGGGTTCGCCGGCATGAAAGCGCGTTGTCTCGGCGTTGAACGCCGGCAAAAATAGGTCGACGGCTTCCTGCGTGGGTACGTCCACCGGCTCGCGGGTGAAAGATAGGTAAAAGCCATCCATGTTCACGATCACCGGTAGCCGCACGCGATGATGTTCGGCGAGGCGATAGGCTATTAAAGTTTGGTCGAGGACTTCTTGGCAGGTGGAACAATGGATTTGCAGAAAACCGCTGTCGCGAGCGGCCAGAATATCATTGTGATCCGGTTCCAGTGTTACCGGCGTTTGCAGACCTCGCGAAACATTCACTAACACGAAGGGTGCGCGCCAGCCGGGAACGGTGTAAATCATTTCCATTGCGTACAACAGCCCTTGGCTGGAGGTGGCGGTGAATACACGTACGCCGGTGGCAGCCGCCGCGCCCGCTGCGGTAAGCATGGAATGTTCCGATTCCAGGGTGACCATGCGGCAGTCCATTTCCTCTTGGGCTATCCACTCGGCGACCGTTTCAATAATTTCTGTTTGCGGCGTGATGGGGAAGGCAGGTACGTAATCGGCCCGAGCCAGCCGCGCGCCCCAGGCCGCCGCCCGATTACCCGTGATGAGTGCGCGCGTCATTGTGCATTCTCCGTGGCTAACTGTTCCGGCACGCTGGCAATCGCATGTGGAGGACACTGCGCCACGCAGATCATGCAACCCTTGCAGTGATCGTAATCAATCTCGGGACGGCCGCCGATGACCTTGATAGCGCTATCGGGACAGAACTCACTGCACACCCACCAGCAATGGTTGCAGCGCGCGTAGTCAATTACCGGGCGCACAGTGCGCCACAAACCTGTACGCACTTCAACGCTGGTCGCGCTTGCGTGGATGGCCGCCGCGGCAGCGTCGGATTCGTCCGCGGGTAGCTCAACCCAATCGGGCGCTGCCAGCGTTTCACCAGTGCCGGCCGTGCTCGTGCGCACGCAGCCAGCGTGCGTTTCCATCGCGTCAAACGCGGTGAGGGCTTGTTGAAGGTTGCGTTGAACGATGTCGTGGCTAAGTGCCGAGAGCTCTTCGCCGATAGCGGTTTGGAGTGCTTCCCGCGAAATTACCCCGAGCAGGCGCGCGGCGGCGCCCATGCAGGTGGCCCCAATAAAACGCTGTGCCGTGTGGTCGAGGGTGGTCACGGGCACTGTGATGACGGTACCCGGGAAGTTGAGTCTGTGCTTCCAAACATCTGCGGTTTGGCCGCTATTTATAAGTATAACTGTGTGTTCGGTAGCGCCCTGCAACACCCCCGCGCTCGGTTCCGGCACCAGGCTTTCGTCGGCGACGATCACCAAATCGGGTGTGTGAATGACGCCGCGCTCGTGGATGGGGTTCTTCGCCGCACGCACGTAAGCGAAAATGGGTGCGCCGCGCCGCTCAGCACCATAGCGAGGCGCATCCTGCACCTGATAGCCTGTTAGGAAAAACGCCGTTCCCAACATTCGGCTTGCCGTTTTCATTCCCTGGCCGCCACGGCCGTGAAAGCGGATGCGATACATGGGCTTCCTTTGTGTTAGAAAATACCCCAGCGCCGATAGCTCATGGCCTTTTTAACGCGCGTCACGGCGAGTTCCATCGCCGCTTCACGGGGCAACATGGCCCGGGCCTTTACCTGTTTGAGTACTTCCTCGGTATTGCCGCGCAGCTTCTCCGCGATGGTGTCGAACACGGCTGATTCGTTGGCACCAGCGTATTCCATTGCCGCGCAGATAACGCCCCCGGCATTGGCAATGAAGTCCGGCACGCACAACACGCCGCGCTCATGTAAGTACTTCTCGGCCCCGTGGGTGAAAGGAATGTTAGCGCCTTGGATCACGAGCTTAGTTTTCAAACGGTGCATATTGTTCTCATGCACCACATTAGGCCGCGCCGCGGGAATCCAAATATCGCAGTCGACGTCGATTACTGCATCGCGGTCAAGCCGCTCACCTTGCGGGTAATCGTGCACACTGCGACCAGCATCTTTGAGCGCGGTCAGGGCCGCAACGTCGATGCCCTTGGGATTAAACAATGTGCCGCTGGAGTCGGCCGCGGCCACCAGTACCGCGCCCTTGGCGGCCAAAAAGCGTGCCGCATGTTTGCCAACCGCACCAAAGCCTTGGATTACAAAACGTGCGCCATCCAGCTTGAAGTCCCGGTAACGTAGCGCTACCTCGGTGACATGGGAAAGGCCCCAACCGGTTGCGCCGATCTCGTCCAGCGGGATGCCGCCGATTTCCTTGGGCAACCCCACTGCGCGGCCAATTTCATCTTTAATCCATGCCATGCAAACTTCGTCGGTGCCCATGTCGGGGCCGAAGATGTATTCTTGGGTGTTTGCCAGCGCGTTGGCAAAGGCGCGGATCAATTGTTCCTTCTGCGGTTTGGGCATGCGCGGGTCGCCGTATAGCACAGACTTTCCACCCCCGTGCCGTAGTCCGGCAGCCGCGTTTTTTAGGGTCATGGCGCGGGCCAAGCGGAAGCATTCCTCCGTGCTCACATCTGGCGCCATGCGCAGGCCGCCAATCGATGGGCCGGCGGCAACGTTGTCGACCACCAAAACGCCTTTGAGGCCGACGCTAGGTTCGTGAACGTGGATAACTTTGAACGGTCCTAGCTCATCGTTGAAGCGGAAAATATCTTCCATTTTGTGCGCTCATACGATTTTCGTTTTTTTAGTGTGCGCCAATTTGCCTCACATTTTCAATAAGGCAAAAACTACCTCGCTTAGGTTTTTTCCCCTAAACCGATTCGGTTACTCAGAGTTTCAAGCAGCTGACTGGGCGATACGCGCGACTTCAGCAGCACCGCCTCTACCATTCTGGCTTGCTCGGGCGAGGTGTCGGTGCCGGTGAGGATCACAACGCGCGCATTGGGCTGGCGTCCGCGGATCAGCGGTAATAGATCCCAACCTGAACCGTCGGGTAAGCTTAGGTCGAGAATCACCAGGTCGAATCGTGTCTGCATTAATCGGGCGCGCGCTTGTTGCAGCGTGGTCGCCGATTCAAAATCGACGCGCTCGCCCAGCGTGGCGTGGACTACGGCGTGCAGGTCGCCATCGTCTTCCACATGAAGTATGCGGGGGCGATGCGTGTCTGAACCGAGCAATTGTTTTTCCAGTGCCGACAGCAGGCGGTGTTCGTCGATGGGTTTGGCCAGCCAGTCAGTGTCGGAAACGTCCCCGCTCATCGCGAGGCGCCCTTCTTCCATTTTTGCCGAGACGACGAGAATGGGCAGTGTCGCCGTTTCAGGCCGTTGCCGGATTTGGCGAATAATGTCTAGTCCGCTGATATCTGGCAACATCAGGTCGAGGGTTATTGCCGCGTAAGACACCCGCTTCAGCGCCTCAAGGGCTTGTACACCATTGCTTGCCGTGTCCACCGCGTAACCCGCGCGCGTTAGCAGCACAGCCAGTAATTGCGCAATATCCGGCTCGTCTTCCACGACCAAAACGCGGGGCGCATCGGCTTTGTGCGCTGGAACACCCTCTAACAGGTTGTTTGTTGTCGATGCGTTCCAGACGGGCAAGACGAAGTAAAAACTTGCGCCGTGTCCTTCCACCGAATCAAAGCCGATTTGTCCGCCCATGCGTTCGATGAGCTCTCGGGAGATGGCCAAGCCCAGGCCGGTGCCGCCGCGCTGCCGCGTATCCGATGAGTCGGCCTGGGAGAATTTCTGAAATATTCGGCTGCGGAATTTATCGGGTATGCCTAACCCGCGATCTGTTACTGTCACGCGGACCGATTTACCCAGACGTTCAACGGCGACATCGACGGTGCCGTTCTCGGGGGAGTACTTAACCGCATTGGAGATCAGATTAGACAGCACTTGCATGAGCCTTTGGCTGTCTATCTGCACGGCTGCATCGGGCTCCAGGCGTTTGGTTAGCGCCAATTTCACGCGTCGCTCCGCGCCATACATCCGGTTAGCTTCTAACGCTTGTTCTACTAACGCAGACACGGGCTGCACCTGCATGTCGAACTGCACCTTGCCCGCCACCAATTTTTCCATATCGAGCAAGTCGTTGATTAAATAAGTTAGCCGTTGGCTGTTTTTGTAGGCGATGTCGATCATTTGTCGTGTCTTGTCCGGCAGTTCGCCAAGTACGCCGCCGGAAAGAAGTCCAAGTGCGCCTGAAATTGCGGTTAAAGGTGTGCGGAGTTCATGGCTAACAGTCGAGATGAACTCGCTCTTCATGCGGTCATTGCGTTGGCGTTCGCTGATGTCGTGGGCAATGCCCAAATAGCCCGTTATTTCACCGTCACCCGGAGCGCGCATGGGTGTCACGACTAATGACACAGGAACCTGTTCGCCTGTCTTTCTAACATAGGTCCATTCGCGCCGTTCGGAGCCATGCAGTTCGGCCAATTCGATAAAAGTGCGGAAGCCCGCTACCGCATGCCCCTGCATTTCACTCAGCTCATGCGCTCTTGCCTCGACTTCAGCGGGTATGTGGAATATGGCCGGCGATTGTTTGCCAACGATATCTTCGGCGGTATAGCCCAGCAGCCGTTCCGCACCCCGGTTAAAGACGCTAATGAGGCCTTCGCGGTTTGTGGCAATGACGGATACTTCAGACGCGGCGTCGAGTACATTAGCAAGCAGAGCGCTGGTTTGGGCGAGCGCGGATTCTGAAGCGAGCTGGGCTTCGCGGTTTTTCCGGGCTTTCACTAACTGGCCGATCGTCACCAATAGAGGCTGTAGATAGTCGACAAAGGATTGATCGTAACCGCCGGGGCGGTTGGCAATGCCGAGCATGGCGGTGAGGTTTTCATTCAAGTAAATGGGAATCCCCAAAAACGCGTTCAAAGCGGGGTGGCCCTCGGGCAGACCGCCGCGGCGCGGATCGTGCGCGGCGTCGTTGGCGATCACCGTCTGCCCGGTGGTAAGCGCGGCGCCGAAAAGGGAGTGGAGATTGTGAAACTCCATTCCCTTTTCTACATTCGCCCGGAAGAATTCGCGCGTAGCGTCGTTCCATGCAATGTTCGTAAGGGCATAGCTCTTGAGATAGAGATCACCACCAGGGGAGCGCAACACCTCTGCAATAAAGCCGTATTCGCTCTTTGTTAAAGAGATAATATCCGTTAGCAGGCTATCAAAATCACTGCGCCGGTCATCGTCACTGATGAATCGCGATTGAGCGCGGGCGATGACCTCAGCAAGTTGCTTCTGTCTGGCCAAAGCCGCCTCGGCATTTTTTTGGCTGCTAACATTGCGTATCAGAACAAGCGTGTCGTTGGCGGAAATGCGCTGCAAACGGGCTTCATAGTGGGCCAATCCGGTTGGCAATTCCAGGCTGTATTCGAACGCGACTAAGTCGCCCGACGCCAAGGTTTGCCCGACGGCCTGCATGCACTGCGCGACGAGACTCGGCGGCAAGAATTCTTGAACAAAATGTCCGATCAGCTCCTTGGGTGGCGCCAGCAGTTCGGGGTGGTCCTGGCAATCCAGAAATCGACCCGCTCGATCCACCACAAAAACCATATCCGGTAGCGCCCGCAAGATGTTCTGGCTGCGTTCGCGGCTAACCGCGAGTTGCGCTTGGAGCTGACGTTCCTGAGCCTGATTGATCTCCTCTTCCACGCAATCGGCAAGATCGCGCAGCACCGCCAGTTCCTGCGTGGTTAACTGACGCGGTTTGTCGTCAATAATGCACAAGGTGCCAATGCGGTAACCATCTGACGTGGTGAGTGGGGCGCCGGCATAGAAACGGATGTTCGGAGGCCCGACGACCAGCGGGTTGTCGGAAAAACGCGGATCCAGGCTGGCGTTGGTAATGTGGAAAATGTCTGTGGCGAGAATTGCGTGGCCGCAGAAGGAAATGTCACGCCCCGTTTCGCAGGCGTCCAAGCCTTGCTTAGATTTGAACCACTGGCGTTCGGCGTCCACCAGCGAGACAACGGCAATCTGCGTACCAAAAATTCGCTGGGCAATGCGCGTAATGCGGTCGAAACGCTCTTCCGGAAGCGTGTCTAGAATCGCCCGTTCGCGCAATGCCGTTAGGCGCGCGAGTTCATTTTCCGGAAAAAGTGGGGCCTGCATATCTATTTCCGCTCCGTCCTGCCGATTATGTCACCCATTCTTGCTGAGTACCCGATTGATAATGTCGAGAAGCTTGGGTATGTCTAAAGGCTTGGTTATATAGTGTAAAAACCCAGCGGACAAGCCTTTTTCCACGTCAATGGGCATGGCATCGGCCGAAAGCGCCAAAACTGGAATGTGGTGGGTGCGAGGGTCAGTCTGCAACGCCTTCAACACAGCGTAGCCGTCCATTCCGGGTAAATGAATATCTAACAAAATAGTGTCGG
>Ga0315270_10001613_pt1 | contig 12004 bp, 12 predicted proteins | sample C1_bottom_MG_FD_204932 | JGI IMG/M metagenome (GOLD analysis project Ga0315270, IMG submission 204932) | Sediment microbial communities from Yellowstone Lake, YNP, Wyoming, USA - C1_bottom | ecosystem: Environmental > Aquatic > Freshwater > Lake > Sediment | place: USA: Wyoming | collected... | reverse complement strand
TAAGTTCTCGCAGTTTGAGGATGACAACCGTCGGCGGCCAGGGATGGCCGCCATCGAGCGTACAGGGACGTATTAATAGTGTGTTGTCATCCTCGAACTGCGAGAACTCTCGGGAAGAGATTGATAACAGCCGTTACCGTTTGCGCTGCGGCAATATAGCTCGCACTTTGTCGCGCATGCTACGCAACGCTTTTTCCGTGCTGGGCCAATCGATGCAGGCATCGGTGACCGAAACGCCGTATTTAAGTTTGCTACGGTCGAGCGGGATGGGTTGGCTGCCCCAATTGATATTACTCTCGAGCATCGCACCGACGATGGAGTTATTCCCTTCGACGATTTGATTGGCGCAGTTATCGAGCACCAACGGTTGAATGGCGGGGTCTTTGTTGGAATTGCCGTGCGAGCAATCCACCACGATATTGGGGCGCAAACCGGCGGCCTGAAGCTCTCGCTCGCAAATGTTGATGCTAACCGAGTCGTAATTGTGTCGGCCGCCACCGCCGCGTAACACCACATGGCCGTAGCTGTTGCCGCGGGTGTGGAAAACGGCGCATTGTCCGGTTTGGTTAATCCCCAAGAAGTGATGCGGATGCGATGCCGATTGCAGGGCGTTGATGGCGACGCCCAGGCCGCCATCGGTGCCGTTTTTAAAGCCGACCGGCGTGGACAAGCCGCTGGCCATTTCGCGGTGCGTTTGCGATTCGGTGGTGCGTGCGCCGATCGCCGTCCAGGCGATGAGATCGGAAAGATACTGCGGCGTGATAGGGTCGAGCGCTTCGGTAGCGCAGGGCAAGCCGAGCTCGGTAATGCTTTGGAGCAGCTCGCGCGCCATGTACAAGCCCTTCTCAATATGGAAGGAATCGTCCATCAGCGGGTCGTTAATTAGGCCCTTCCAGCCAACTGTTGTGCGCGGCTTCTCAAAATAAACGCGCATGACAATGACCAGAGTGTCGCTGACTTCGTCGGCGAGCACTTTTAAGCGTTTTGCGTAATCTTTGGCGGCGTCAATGTCGTGAATCGAGCAGGGGCCAACTACAATGAATAAGCGGTGATCAGAGCCGTCAAGAATATTGCGGATGACTCCGCGGGCTTGAACGACGGTTTCTTCGGCCTTGGCGCTCAACGGAAGGGCACGTTTGACGTGCTCGGGCGTTGGCAGCAGTTCCTGCGAGACGACATTGATATTTACAAGACGGTTTTCTGACATCGGTAATCACAACGCTCTAGGTTTGGTACAGGCGGTTTAACACACGCCTATGATTGGGCTCGATTATAAGACTTTCCTGAGCTTCATGCGCGGGTTTCATGCAGGGGTGCGCCTCAAGTATTGGGGTGGCTGGGTCGATTCTGTAGCGCTGTCGGGTTGAGCGGCCTTTGAATTTAATGGTTGGGGGATGCATGAATCGTCGTATTGGGTTGGTTGTGGTGGCTGTGGCGGTTGTGTGGTTGTCTGGGTGTGCCACTTCTGGGCCTAAGTCTCAGGTTACGGCTGAGGAGGTGGCTAAATTCGCCTCGTTGTCGCCCGAGGAGGCAATAAAGGCGGGAGACGCGAGTCTTGTGCAGGCTCGGCAGGACGAGTTGCCGTTTTACGCGCCGCGTCATTTTCGCGATGCGGAAAAGGCTATGGTTGATGCTCGCGGCCTGATGGCAAAGAAAGGCGACGTCCGCCAAATCCCTCAGTTGGCGGCGCTCTCAGATAAATCTGTTAACGAAGGCCGGGGTGTTAAGGCTTCTGTGCTGGTGACATTGAAAGACGAATTACGGCTCAAGAAAGCGCTAGAGCAGGTTCAGGCGCCGCAGATTTTTTCGCGCGACAATGAAAAAGTCGTAGAGCGTCTCAGCGCCTTGATTGCGGCGATAGAAGACGGCAAAGGTGACAAAATTGCCAAAGACCAACAAAAACTCAACGCCGACATGGTCGCGCTAGAAGTGCGGACGATCAAATACAGTGCCTTGAACCCTGCGGAACGGGTGCTTGCAGAGGCGAAGGCGAAAGGCGCGGAGAAGTTGGCAGCCGTGACCTTCAAAGAGGGGGGCGAGGTCTACCAACGGGCTGATGCCTTCATCCAGCAAAATGCGCATGATCAAAATGGCGTCGAGAAAGCGGGCAAAGACGCGCTTTTTGCAGCCAAACACGCCCTGGCAATGGTGGAAGGCGTTAAGGCGCTTGAGCCCGTCGTGAAGGCATCGTTAGAACAAGTCATTATCGCGGATGAGGGGCGGTTGCTGGTTATTGGTAAGGCGTTAGGGGCGGCAGATGTTCGTGATCGAAGTCTGGCTGAGCAAGCGCAGTCGTTGGCGAAGTCTGCGGCGGCTTTGGTTGCCGCTACGCCGGCAGCTCCAACGGTCGCGTCGCCGGCCTTAGCGCCCGTGGCTGCCCCTGAAAAAGCCGGGGCGGCTCCTGCACCGGTTCAGCCCGAAGCGGACGCAGCAAAGGTCTCGCCCACGGTCGAGCCGTCGGCAGGGGCGGCAGGTCCGACTGAGTCCGTGCCAACGCCGACAAAAGAATAGTGTTCGGGGTGTGAGAGGTACGGCTTAAAAACCCCGAAATAATGCGGAATGGTGCTGGTTCGGGTTACCAGAAGGTAGCTCCCCCTCCCTCCGTGCGGCCCTAAGGCGCACGTGCCAACCTGCTGGCCCGAATGAACCTAATCAGCCAATTCCGCATTATCCCGGGGTTAGAACTTAGCATCCGCAGTGCCCCAAAGGTGAGGCGGCCGCCAGCCGGAAGGTCCTGGCGGCTCTGCGCTAGTCGGCTGCCCTATTGAGCAGCCACCGCTGGCCATTTGCCATTAACTTGACCGACCGCACGCACCGAATGACCGACGAAGTGTAGGTCTACCACGATGTCGCGATATTTATTGCCATCGACCTGCCATTCACGCGCCGCACGAACTACACAGTCCATACGAACCGCGCCGCATTCTTGCTCGGCGTCAATTGGAGCATCTAGCGCTTTTTCAACAGCGTCTTTAATAGCTACCAGTTGTTTGTCATCGAGCTGCAGATGGCTGAGCCATTGCGACTTGATTTTGATTTGCTCGCCCGCTGCAGCAGCGGGATTGGAACTAAGCGCCAATACGCATGTGCCAGCTAATACGACACCAAGAAACTTACCTATCACTGATATACCCCCCTCTAAGGTAGCCTGTGGACCTGTTTCGCTTCGCCCCCGATGCCTGCATTTTTGCTGTATCGAAGTCTCGGGGCGCACGCAGCCAGTCCCTATTCCACATCAGTGGAAAGGCGGCGTCAACCACTTTTGGTTTGTTCGCCAATATCTTCGAGTCGAACGACCTCATTGGACTTGCAGGACGGACAGGTGATCTTGTTCGGTCGGGTCAGAATCCAGCCTAGATAGACCAGCGCCGCCACCAGCATGGGTGTCCAAACCCAGCCGGCGAAAAACAGCCCCATGAATCCCATGAAGGCGATCTTGTTGTTGGTCTTGAGCGGTCCTTCATAATTGCACTGACTGCAACGAATCGTGCGTCCTGATGTGGATGGACTTGGCATGAAAACTCCCAAAAACTGTAGTGCGGTGCGTGCGCAAGTGCGCGCAGGGGGATAGTATATACGTCGCGCGGTGTTTAACCAAAGGTAGGGTAATGTCGGAAGAAGAGTTGGAAGATGAACGCGGGCCCAGCAAGTCGCAGCGAAAACGGGATGCTCATGCCCTTCAAAAAATGGGGGAGGCGTTGGTCGAGCTCAAGCCGAACATGATCGAAGGTCTCGATTTGCCGGAACGATTGCGCGACGCCATTGAGTTGGCGCAACGAACAACAGCGCATGGCGGAAAAAAACGCCAACTGCAGTACATTGGCAAGCTGATGCGGCAAGTCGATGTCGACCCTATCGAGCGGTTTTTGACCGCGCTGAATGAAGGGCAGCAACGTTCTCGCGGTATTCACCACCAAATTGAAAAGTGGCGCGACCGCTTGCTGGACGAAGGAATAACTGTGCTCGACGAGTTGCTGGCGCTGTATCCGCAACTCGAGCGCGCGCACGTGGGGAAATTGGTGCGGGATGCGGCGCAGGAAGCCGCACGCAACGAGGCGCCGCGTTCAAAGCGGCTATTGTTCCGATATTTGGCCCAATACATGGACCCCAATGTTGGGGAAACGGCAGAGTGAAAAAGTGATGACTGGCAACGCACCGAGATCTATCTTCTTAAAAGACTATACAGCCCCGCCGTTCTTGATTTCAGCCGTGGAGCTGCATTTCGAGTTAGGGGAAGACGAAACTCGGGTGCGCGCCATAACGGCATTTCGCCGTACCCATGTGCATGGCATGACGCAGCGAGGGCCATTGGTGTTGCAGGGCAACGGTTTAACGTTGCACTCGTTGTTCTTGGATGGCGTTGCTTTGGATGCATCCCATTACGATGTATCGCCGCAGTCGCTGATTGTGCGCGACGTACCAGATGCGTTTGTTCTCGACGTGGTTACGGTGATTAAGCCGCAAGAAAATACCGCGTTGGAAGGTTTGTATAAATCCAGCGGGAATTTTTGCACGCAGTGTGAGGCTGAAGGCTTTCGGCGCATCACGTATTTCTTGGACCGCCCAGATGTGATGGCGTGCTACACGACAACGATTGTTGCGGAAAAAGCCCGTTACCCGGTCCTATTATCGAACGGTAATCTCATTGAGCATGGCGACATGCCGGATGGTCGGCACTGGGCCAAGTGGGAAGACCCATTTCCCAAGCCGAGTTATTTGTTTGCGCTGGTTGCGGGCAATTTGCTGCACAAAGAAGATAATTTTGTCACCCGCTCGGGTCGCAACGTCGTGCTGCGTTTATATGTTGAATCGGTCAACATCGACAAATGTGAGCATGCACTCAATTCGCTGAAAAGGGCGATGAAGTGGGATGAAGACGTGTTCGGTTGCGAATACGATCTCGATATCTACATGATTGTCGCGGTCAACGACTTCAATATGGGGGCAATGGAAAACAAAGGCCTCAACGTTTTCAATTCTGCTTGCGTGTTGGCGAAGCCGGAAACGGCGACTGACGGCGATTACGAGAGTATTGAAGCGATTGTCGGTCATGAGTATTTCCATAACTGGACCGGCAATCGCGTTACCTGCCGTGACTGGTTTCAGTTGAGTTTGAAAGAAGGCTTGACGGTATTTCGGGATCAAGAATTTACATCGGACATGATGTCGCGTGCGGTCAAGCGCATTGCCGATGTGAACGTGTTGCGTACAAGTCAGTTCCCGCAGGATGCGAGTCCGCTGGCTCACGCCGTGCGCCCGGATTCTTACATCGACATCAGCAATTTTTATACAGTGACGGTGTATAACAAAGGCGCCGAAGTCGTGGGTATGATTCGCACGCTGCTGGGTAATGATGGCTTTCGCAAAGGGATGGATCTCTATTTCGAGCGCCATGACGGCGAGGCCGTGACCACCGATGATTTCGTCAAAGCGATGGAAGATGCCAATGGTCGGGATTTCGCACAATTCCGGCTTTGGTATACGCAATCGGGTACGCCGGAAATTGACGTGGGGCGTTTTTACGATGCGGCTAAGGGTGAATACACGTTAACCGTGCGTCAGCACTGTCCGGCCACGCCGGGGCAACCGACGAAGGAACCGTTTCACGTTCCTTTTTCTGTCGCGTTGCTGGATCGAGAGGGTGCTGCGCTACCTTTGCATATTAAAGGGGAGCTCGGCAGCGATCGCTCTTCGTCGCGCGTGTTGGAACTTCGCACGCCTACGACCAAGATTTGTTTTTCCGATATTTCGACTGAGCCAACGCCTTCGTTGTTGCGCGGTTTTTCGGCACCGGTGAAGGTTAACGTCGATTATACCGATGACGAGTTGATGTTCTTGATGGCCCACGACCACGATGATTTCAATCGTTGGGAGGCCGGACAGCGTTTGGCAACCCGAGTGATTAATCGGTTAATCGCCGATTTTCAGGATGGGCGTCCATTGCAGATGCCGGAAGGGTTTGTTGACGCATTTTGTGAGGTGTTGGAAAACCGCTTGCTGGATAAGGCGCTGGTGGCCCAGGCAATTTGTCTTCCTAACGAGACCTATCTAGCCGAAATGCAGGAAGTGGTCGATCCGTTAGCCATTCATACGGCGCGTGAGTTTATCTGCAATGGCTTGGCAAAGGCCTTGGAGCCGGTTTTTTGGGATATTTACCACGCGAACATCGATTTGGGGCCATACCAGTTCAATGCTAAGGCGGCAGGGGCAAGGGCGCTCAAAAACGTTTGCTTGAATTATTTGGTTCGATTGGAAACCGACGATGTTCGCCAGTTGGCGATGAATCAGTTGAAAAATAGCAATAACATGACGGATGTATTGGCCGCGCTGAATGCGCTGGTGAATGTCGATGTGCCTGAGCGTAGCTTGGCATTGGACGCGTTCTACCAGCGCTGGAGCCATGATCCACTGGTCGTGGATAAATGGTTTTCATTGCAGGGGCGCTGTTCGTTGCTGCGCACGCTTTCCGATGTTCAGGCCTTGGTACAGCATCCGGCCTTCCAAATTAAAAACCCGAATAAAGTGCGAGCGGTGATTGGTGGCTTCGCCTTTGGCAATCCTGTGCGTTTCCATGATCTATCTGGTCAGGGTTATCGATTCGTGGCGGACCACATCATTCAATTGAATGCGCTAAATCCACAAGTGGCGGCGCGAATGGCCAATGCGTTTACGCAGTGGCGGCGCTTCGATAAGCCGCGGCAGGAAAAAATGGTGGCTGAACTGCGTCGAATTGAAGCTACGCCAGGTTTGGCGTTAGATGTTTATGAGATTGTGTCCAAGACGTTGGGTGGGTAGGATTGAGATCGGGCGGCCCCAAGTGTTGCCTGGGGCCACGCCACTTCGCTTAGACGGGCGGCATTAAGTCGGACGGAATTTTATTGTCAGTTGGGGGTTGCAGCGCTGTCTCCAGAGTGCCCGCAGTCGGTGGCGCGAGGTCGTCGGTGTCCGCCGCTGTGTCGTCGCCGGTTTTGCAGGCGGCCATGAGCGCGCAAAGCGCTGCGATGGCAATAAATCGCTTCATGATGCTACCTCCGCGTTTTAGTATTTCACCCAAATTTCTGCGCCGGGTGAAATCGTGGTCAATTTGTTGGTTATGCGGTTTGCTGTTTCGATGTTTGCGCTGTAGGCGGCATCGCCCGCCCAGACAATGAGCGCATCTTTGAAAAAGTTTGTCCCTGGTGCGGTCGCGCTACTTAGATCCAATGTGACGCCCGCAGGAATCGTGTATTTGTTCCAGCCGGGTTGGCGCGAGGGCAAGATGTACAGGGTGGGAATGTTCGCGTCGTCCCAAGCTTGATAAATCTCAGCGCTACCGTTGTGGCACGTGTGCGTTGTCTTGAACGTCACGGTCGTCCAAGGTGCGTTCGGTATTTTTACATTGAAATTTACTCGATAAAGATTTGAGTCGGACGATTCTGGCGCTACGCCATTCGCTTTCGCCCAAACCAGTTTTGTTACTGAGGTACCGGTTTTGACGACTGAGGCCTTGCCCCATGCTGCGTCGATCGGGCGAGTAGAGCTTGTTTGGGCGGCGAGCGGAATTTCGATTTCCAATTTCTCTGTGTCGAAATAGGTCTTAATTCCGTCGATCTCCTTCTCGCAGCCATGCCCCGCATTCATAGTGGCAAAATAAGTGGCACCCGCGTACGCGTTACCGGTTGTGCTATTTACGGTAAACGACGTATGCGCGTGCGCTGTCTGGAAAATGCCAAGTACTAATGCGACTGAAGTCGTCAATTTTATTGAATTGCTTTTCATGTCGTTTCCCTTTCCCACGTGTTGCCGATAGCTTTTTTGTCGTGCTGCCGATCACTTACTAGACTAGTCGCTCATTTTGGAAGTGGGAATGCGACATTTTGTCGCACGGCACCCGGCGCCTTGCTCGGTGTGTTGGTCTGCCGGGCGATTTGACTGGAGTGCGCAGGATTTTGCGTCTATTGCTGCGACATTGGCCTGCGACAATATGCCGCATTCCGTGTTGCCGCCGACTCGGTAATAATCAATCATCATAAAAAAGATGAGGTGGGGACATGCGGAATTCACTTCTTACGGCCGTGGCGCTAGTTCTTAGCGTCAGTTCCAATGTCACTTGGGCTTGCGCAACGTGCTTATGCGGCGATCCAACCATTACAACGATGGGCACCGAAAAACCCTTTGCAGGGCGTATGCGCGCGGGCGTCGAATATCTTTCGCGTAGTGAGAAAACAGCCCAGCCTGGGCTCAGTGAACTTGTCACTGAAGAGCAGAGAGTGACCTACAGTTTCAGCTATGCGTTCAATTCCGACTGGATGTTCGCTGCAAGTTTGCCGACGGTTACCAAGAGTTTCTCACGCTTTGATTCATCGACGGCGCAGGGTAGTGGGATGGGTGATATGGATTTTTCCGCCCGCTGGTTTCTCGGAAAAGACTCACGTTTCCCTGCGCGGTATTTGTGGGGCATGCAACTGGGTTTGAGGGCGCCGACGTCAACTGAGCAAAAGAACAATGGTGTGGCGCTGGACATTGATGCGCAGCCCGGTGTCGGCGCTACGGTTCCGAGTGTAGGAATATGGTACGGACGCTATGCACTGCCGTGGTTTTTATACACAAGCGCTTCGGTCCAGCACGCCATTGCTGATGGCATTCAAGGTTATCGAGCCGGCGATGCGGCGTTGACTACTGTTATGACGCAGTACGCGTTCAAGAATCGGGTCGCGGTTCAGCTGAGTCTGGATGGCCGATTCAAACGCCATGATAAATACGTCGGAATACAGGACAATGACTCGGGTGGGGTGCTGGTGATGGCTACGCCGGGCCTGGCTTGGACGCCTTACGAGGATTTCGTGGTGAATATGAGTTACCAAATCCCGGTTATTGAAAACTCGAACGGTCGCCAAGAGGAAGATGCGACACTGCGGGTCGGTGTCGCTTATGATTTCTAGACGAACAGCAGGCTCCGTTGCAGTGATCGCGGCCGTCGCGGCGCTGGCAGGGTGTCCTGGGCAGGAAAATAACAGCGCCGAGTCAGGTATTAGGGTGCATTTTGCGGAGGTGCATGTTAATGAACGGCCGGCCGTGCTAGGTAAATCGACGGGCTTAATCGAGTCGCCTATCGCAGCAGGTCCGGCCCGCGCAGTCGCAAGGTCTATTTCTGCACGGGCCGTCCCATTGGATACGGGTGGGTACGCCCACACGGCGCTTGAATACCATGAAATAACAGATAACGCGAGTCATGGTCTGTCGATGTACCGCATGTATCTCGTGGTGGACCACGTGGAATTGGTGCCCTGTGCGAGCCTTTCGCAGTTGCCAATGCGGCTTTTGAACAGTCTCATTCCGACGGCGTCGGCGCATGCCGGACACGGCGCCGAGCCGGTGGGTGGTAGGAGTTTGGGTGAGGCCAATGTGATCGACGTCGTGACGCGCGACGAGTATTACCTCGCGCTGGGTGATCTTGCGGTTGCGCCAGGTAGATATTGCAGCGTGAAGGTTGCGCTTGGGCCCGCGCAGGATGATTCATACGGCAAGCCGGTACCGGCGGCAGCTTCGGCCGATGATCCTATTTCAACGCCGGACGTGCCCGATCTAGAAGGCAAAATATTCGCGCTACGAGCGGATTATTGCACTACCTTTGATGCTGGCGTCTGCGTTGGGCGGGCGCGAGTGGATATCGACGATGCGGGCCTTACGCTGCCGGACGTGCAGACCATCGATTTTGCCACGCCGCTGGAAGTGAGCGCGACAAAGCGCAATGCGTTCGTTGCAATCGGTATCGCGTATGGAACCTGGGCGCACGACGTGAACGTGTCGCTGCTCGCGAGCGACATGAACGAGCGGCAAAAGTTTGCTGATAATATTGCCAGTTCACTGCACGTTTTTGCCAAGGGTCTAGGTGGCTTGCCGCCGAACGTTTCGGCGGAATAACATTCCTGGCCGGCGGTTACACTCGATGGTTATTCTCTAAGCGGGGATCACCACATTGGCCCAGCGGCGCGTTACAATGATTGGTATGTCACGCCAAACCGATACCCTAAACGCCGACCGGGCCACCCTTACCTCACGAACCCACCTTAGCCGGTTAGTTCTGCTGCGCAGTTTTGCCATTGTGGGCGTGATTGTCGCTATGCTCGTTGCGGCCGATGCATTTGAGATCACGCTGCCGCTGGGGGCGATGGCAATTGCCCTTGCATGCCTTGCGCTGGTGAATGGTCTGACATGGTTGCGCTTGCGGCAAACTTGGCCAATTACCGATCAGGAACTGTTCTTGCAGCTCTCGCTGGATGTTATTGGCATCGGCAGTTTGGTGTTCTTTTCAGGCGGTTCGACTAATCCTTTTATTTCGCTGCTGCTATTGCCTTTAATACTCACGGCCACGTTGTTGCCTGCGCGGTTTAGTTGGTTTATGGCTGGGCTTACTGTCGTCTGTTACAGTCTTCTGCTTTTTTGGTATGTGCCCCTCCTTGGTAGCTCGGCGGCTGATGCCGAGATGGCTGGACATAACCACGAACAGGCCTCGAGCTTTCGTTTGCACGTGGTGGGCATGTGGTTCAATTTTGTGGTGAGCGCGGGGCTGGTTGCCATCGTGGCGGTAAGAATGATGGAGTCGATTCGTGCGCGCGACCGCTTGCTGGCTTCGGTGCGAGAGGAAACGCTGCGCAATGAACGCATCATTGCCCTCGGCACGATGGCGGCCGGTGCGGCGCATGAACTGGGTACGCCTTTGTCTACTATTGCAGTTATTAGTAAGGAGCTACAGCACGACTATGGGAGTGATGTGCAGCTCGCCGAAAACCTGCATATCATGCGCACGCAAGTGGACCAGTGCAAGCGTATACTTTCCGAACTTCTTGCCAGCACAGGTACTACTCGGGCGGAAAGTGGAACAGTGCTGCCGTTTGACGAGCACATGCTGCGGATATTGGACAAGTGGTCGTTGGTACGGCCTCACCTCGTGCTTGAAACACGCTATTTGGGCGAGCAGCCAGCGCCGGATGTATTGCTGGATCAGACCGTCGATCAGGCGTTAATGAATCTGCTTAATAACGCGGCCGACGTTTCGCCAGACGATGTGGAGGTGGATTTCGAATGGACCCGGGATCTTGCAACTATCACCATTCGCGATCGCGGTCCGGGTCTATCACCAGAGGCTTTGGCCAAGGTCGGAAAGGCATTCTTTACCACGAAGGGGCCGGGGCAAGGCATTGGAATTGGGTTGTTTCTTGCTAATGCAACGATAGAACGCTTCGGGGGCGAGGTGCACTGGTTTAATCGTGACGGCGCGGGCGCCGTCACGAAAGTCACGCTTCCATTGAAACCTCTGAAGGCTGCGGTGTCATGAGTCACTCTATTGCGCATGATGAACTGCCAAGCCTACTCCTTGTCGACGACGACGTTGTTTTTTGCAGAGTGTTGGCGCGCTCATTAGCGAAGCGAAAATTTGCGGTGACAGTCGTTCACGATGTGGATACGGCGATCGAGGCGGCAAAGTTGGCTCCGCCAGAATACGCCATTGTCGACCTCAAAATGTCGGGGCCCTCGGGTTTGGTATTGGTCAAGGCGCTCAAAGAACTGGATCCAGAAACGCGGATTGTAATATTGACCGGCTACGCGAGCATCGCGACGGCTGTGGAAGCAATCAAACTCGGTGCGACGCATTACTTAGCAAAACCGGCCGACACGGATGAAATTGTCGCGGTGTTGGATCGAGACGAGGGTGATCCCAATCTGCTGATTAGTGAGGATCCTTTGTCGGTGAATCGACTGGAATGGGAGCACATTCAGAAGATTTTGGCCGAGAATGAGGGGAACATCTCGGCGACAGCGCGTGCGCTCAAAATGCATCGGCGTACGCTGCAGCGCAAGTTATTAAAGCGCCCGCTGCAGCGGTGATTTGCGGCTTGAAGGTTGCTGGTAGGGTGGTCATTCGCCCGCATGCGCAAGGCGGGCTCGGCTTCAGGCGCACGTACTCATGAAATTTCTAGCTGAACGAGTCTTACGTTTCGTGCGTCGCTATTAGTTCGTTCAC
>Ga0315270_10001612_pt1 | contig 12007 bp, 8 predicted proteins | sample C1_bottom_MG_FD_204932 | JGI IMG/M metagenome (GOLD analysis project Ga0315270, IMG submission 204932) | Sediment microbial communities from Yellowstone Lake, YNP, Wyoming, USA - C1_bottom | ecosystem: Environmental > Aquatic > Freshwater > Lake > Sediment | place: USA: Wyoming | collected... | reverse complement strand
AAGTTGCCAACGTGATGCGCCGTTAGCTCAATAGGCAGAGCAGCTGACTCTTAATCAGCGGGTTCGGGGTTCAAGTCCCTGACGGCGCACCATTTAGTGATTGACGGCACTGACCAGCCCTCTTGTAAGCCAGGGCCCAGATGGCTAGCGTGCTAACTGTCTTCGATTATTGAAGGTTATTGAAAGGCTTTGTCGGCTATGGCGACAATGAATGCCACTGTGCCAATGAGCGAAAGCGACGCTCGACGGATCCTGTGTGTCCCAGAGACCGCATCTTTTGAACAGATCAAAAAGTCTCGCAACGAACTTATCCATATCCATCACCCTGATTTGGCAGCGACGGATTCCACTAATCAGCGGCGGGCGATTGAATCCATGCTGCAAATAAGCAGGGCTTGGAACGTGATTCAAATGAGAGAATCCAGCGGGCTTCTGGGATACCCGTTCAACTTCTCTCCGGAAAGACTGATACCCATCTCGCTATTGAACTTCATCGGAGTGAACGTTAAGGCAGATAAGACCAAACCCTAGGTCGAGCGGCGGCTTCGCTCACCTCGAGCGGCGGCTTCGCTCAATGGGCAATCTGCGCGAAGCCATATTCGAGGTCAGCCGCCAGATCGTCAAAGGATTCAAGGCCCACCGAAATTCGAAGCAACCCGTCGCTGGGCTTAAATTCCGAGGCCAACAAGCGATGCGTTAGTGCGGCTGGATGTTCTATCAAGGTATCTACCCCGCCGAGTGAGACTGCATGGGTTATCAATTTCAAACCTTTGCAAAAAGCTTCAGCTGCAGCAAAGCCCCCTACTAAATCAATTGAAATCATCGCCCCCGAGCCATACATCTGGCGAGCAACAAGTCCACCCGTATCGCACTCTTCAAGACCTGGATAGAAGGTTCGCTTTACTTCATGCCTGTCTTGCAACCAGGTTGTCAGAGATCGAGCCGTCTGTTCTTGTTTACGCACTCGCATGGGCAAAGTGGGAAGTCCTCGCTGCAGTAGATAGGCCGTAAATGGGTCAAGCAAACCACCCGTAATCGCACGAACCTGTCTAAGGAGAATTGCGTTTTCAGAAGTTGTAGTCACCGTGCCACCCATCGCATCACCGTGTCCACCAAGATATTTAGTTGCACTATGAACCGAAAAAGTGGCACCTAAGTCCAATGGCTGTTGCAAAACTGGCGTCGCGAAAGTGTTATCTACCATTACCGGCAGGTCTTTTGCTTGCGCAACTACTCGCCTGATGTCAATGAGATTCAGTGTCGGGTTTGCCGGGGATTCAACGATAACCAATCCGGTGTTCGATCGCATTGCACTAGCAATTCCATCAATCTCTACAAATTCAACTTGGGTACCAAGTAATCCAGAAGTAAGCAGATGGTCAGTACCGCCATAAAGCGGCCGCACCGCGATTACGTGAGTAAGGCCGATGCTTACCCGACTCAATATGAGTGCTGAGATCGCCGCCATTCCGGTCGCGAAAGCAACCGTCTCAAAATCGAGGGCTACCTTTTCATTTCGCGCACGCAGCGCCCAGGTCTCCAGTTCGGTAATCGCCTCTTCAAAACGGGCAACTGTGGGATTCCAGAGTCTGCGATAAACGGTAGAGACCTCCCCATTTAGGGCATGTCCTGAAGCCAGCGCTTCATAGGCATTCCCTCCTTCAATAATGTCGATCAACGGTGCCGTTGTTGAAAGATCAATCGGCGGTGCGTGCACTCCAAGTTTGGTTAAATCGGCTCGACCGGCATGAACAGCGGTGGTGTCAAAAGATTGCATGGCAGAATTGTGGCGAAATGTTCGTCCTATGCGCCTTCAATCCGAATTAATGAATAGCCAATTGCTCTGATTGCAATTATTATTCGAATAAACGCGGTTTGAGCAAGGTTATGCCGTAGAAAGTAGCGAAATGGATGAGATAGATAAAGCAATTCTGCGTGAGTTAACGGCTGACGGGCGGCTACCTAATAACGCGCTAGCCGCCAGAGTTGGAGTGGCTGCCTCAACTGCACTTGCTCGAGTCAAGGCTTTGATAGATCAAAAAGTCATAACCGACTTCACTGCAGAAGTAGATCCAGGCGCTTTGGGATTCCCCGTTCAGGCAATAATTGCCCTCCAACTTCGCACCCACCACAAAGCAGAAGTTCTTGGTTTTGCTGAACGTATTGCACAACTTCCAGCCGTTATTCAGACTTTCCATGTATCTGGCGGTGAAGATTTTCTCGTCCATGTCGCGGTAGCCGATGCTCAGTCTCTACGTTCTTTCATTCTTGACTCACTTACCTCTGACCCATCGGTGAGCCATGCCAGAACTCATTTGGTTTTCGAACATCAACGGAACCGAAAAACATCACTCCTCTAAGTCTTGTTTTGTGAGCGGAGCCGCCGCTGGGCATGAGCGGAGCCGCCGCTCGGCGAGGGGTGTGGCTTGGCAATAAATCTACCCGCTCGCCTATGAGTTCTTCTGCGTTTGCGTCCTTGAGGAAACCTTTCAGCGCGGCCAGGCTCAACCTTTAACGGCTTGAAAAACAGTCGCTTACCTAATTCCGCAAGAGCCAAATATAGAATCACTAAGGCCAATATCGTCGAAAGCATTCCGCCCGTGAGCGGCACGAAACCAAACTCATGCGCAAACGGCACGTACGGCAATATCACCCCGATTCCAATCACCAATAATGCGGCAAGAAGCAATGGCACCCCAGCTCTACTTTTGTAAAAAGGCGAACGATTGGTTCGAATCACAAATATCACGAGCGTTTGGGTGGCCACCGACTCCACAAACCAACCAGTGCGAAAGAGTTCAGGCGTTGCATGAAACACCCAGAGCAGTATCGCGAAAGTGCCGAAATCAAATATCGAACTTATCGGCCCGAAAACCAACAGATAACGACGAATCAGTCCAATATCCCAATGGGCTGGGCGCGCTAGCTGTTCCTCATCCACGACATCGGAGGAAATGGCTAACTGGCTTGAGTCGTAAAGCAAATTATTTAATAGGACTTGCGAGGGCAACATCGGGAGAAAGGAAAGAAATGCAGATGCCCCGGCCGCCGAAAACATATTGCCGAAATTACTGGAGGCGCCCATCAACATGTACTTGATTGTGTTGGCGAAAATTCTTCGCCCTTCCAAAACCCCATCTGCAAGAACATCTAGGTTCTTCTCCAGCAAGATGATGTCAGCAGCGTCTTTAGCGATATCTGTCGCAGTATCTACCGAAATTCCAACATCTGCGGCGTGGAGCGCCAGGGCATCATTAACGCCATCTCCCAAAAATGCGACATCACTGCCTACTTCGCGTTGACACCGAACAATCCGTGACTTTTGCTCTGGGGCAACTCTGGCGAAGATTGTCGTTCCTGAAAGTTCCTGCTTTAAAGCGTCATCACTCATAACACCAATTTGAGAGCCAATGAGAACATCGTTCACTTCGAGACCAATTTGCTGACAAATATGAACCGCCACCAAAGCGTTATCACCCGTAATTATCTTCACATCGACCTTAAGTTGCTTCAGTCGCTGAATTGCTTTACGGGCATCGAGTTTTGGCGGATCCATGAAGACTAAGAAACCAATCAATTCGAAATCAGTTTCGTTCTGTCTTGAAAGGGTGTTGCTTCCCTCCCAATTTCGAGTCGCTACCGCGATCACTCTGCCGCCCTGTGAAAACTCACCTTTCAAAAGGTCATCAACCTGCGGATCGACGTTTCTACATCGCTCAAGCACTGACTCAGGAGCACCTCTACAGATGAGAAATCGGTCAGTCCCACTTTCGACTAATACTGTGATCATTCGTCGATCATGATCAAATGGAACCATTGATATACGGTGAAATGCGCTAATTTCTTCCTTGTGGCTTTGAGCTAATGGGGATTCCCAAAGAGCCTGGTCAATCGGATTGTCTCCCACATATAAGTCCGCTGGTCTAAGTTCGGTCGCAGTGGATAGGAGAGAAAGCACCAAAGATCGGTCATCTAATCGGCCACGCCAATTCATGGCTCGCATGAACTGCAAACTTCCTTCGGTGAGCGTGCCGGTCTTATCCGTGAAAAGAACTGAAATATTGCCTAGATCCTCGATACTGATCAATCTCTTCACCAATATTTTCCGTTTTGCCAATGCTCTAGAACCTGCAGACAGACTTGTAGATACCACCGCAGGCAACATTTGTGGGGTGATCCCCACTGCAATCGCCAATGAAAATAGAATCGCGTCGATCAGCGGGCGATGAAGCAGGATATTGCATAAGAAAATGAAACTTGTAAGGCCACCTGCCACGACGATTAGTAGGCCCGAGAACTTTCTCAAACCCAGTTGGAAATCGCTCTCATCTTGTTCGACTCCCAGTCCAAGAGCAATCGCCCCAAAGGCGCTCCGAGAACCCGTCGTAACTACTACTCCTCGGGCATTTCCTGAGTGAACTACGGTGCCCATAAGCGCTGCGTTTCGAAGATCTGTCAGGCCAAGTCCAGGCTCAATTGCAGCAGAAGTCTTTAACACTGGCACTGACTCGCCGGTAAGAATACTTTCGTCACATTCCAAATCGGATGTCTCTAGTATACGAATATCTGCAGGAATTACTTCTCCAAGTTGCAAATCCACGATGTCTCCAGGAACCAGATCAACCACATCGATCCGAACTGATTTTCCCTCACGAACCACACTTGCGCCGTGCCGAATTCGAGAACGCAACTCGTGAGCCGCTCGTTCTGCTCGAAAATCATTGAAGAATCCGAGTCCCACAGAAAGGCAAAGAATACTGCCGATGATGATTGAATCAGTCCGCTCTCCAACAAAATAGGAGACAAGTGAAGTGCCTGCCAGTAGCGCCAATAATGGAGAGCGCACCTGACGTAGGAGAACTCGATACCAATGAACTTTATGGCTCTGGATTACGTTAGAACCAACTTCTTTCCTGACCGCAATTACCTCTGACGCAGTTAGACCGATACTACGCGTTCCCAATAGATCAAATAGCTGAGAACTAGAAAGAGTTGAAGCTTCTTCGATCCCAAGAGAATGACCCACGAACATTCGAATAATTCTTAAGCTGGATAATGTGAAAGAAGTTCACGGAGACGCTCAACAAAACGAAGAGACTCGTCATGTTCTCGCTGCCAGACATTGCGACCAAAAATGAACCCGGTAGCGCCAGCTTCCATTGCCTCGCGACCCCGTCCAAACATCACTTCGTCTGAGGACTTACTGCCACCTGAGATGAGAACGAGCGTCTTGTTTGCTGATTTCACAACTGAATTAATCGCATCTTGCGTCGAGAACTCTCTTGCATACTCCTTCTTTACGTTCACCTGCTTTTCGGGATGTGGGAAATTTACCTTCACAATATCTGCGCCCAACTCACTTGCGACTCGGGCCGCGTAATCAACGGCGTAAAACGAATCAGTTCCACCTTTGGCATCAACTGCTTCGCCCCTGGGATAGGACCATACGATCAAAGGCATACCGAGCCTGATTGCATCTTGGCGAACCTTAAGGAATTGGGCAAAATCCGCCCCTTGCGCCGGAGTGCCTACGTAAAGGGTGTAACCAACCGCGTCGGCGCCAAGCCGAACGGCATCTTCCACAGTGGCCTGCAATGGCGATAATGCCTGTGCATCAGATGGAATATCAGTCTTCCCGTTGAGTTTTAGAACCAATGGGATCTCGCCGGCAAAATCCCAATAGAACTTTTCAGCCAATCCGATCTGGATAGCGATTCCGTTGAACCCACCCTCTAGGGCCAACTTAATAATGTATCTAGGATCGCCAGCCTTTGGATTAGCAAAAAAGTCGCGAGGACCGTGCTCCAGACCTTGGTCGTAAGGCAAAAAAAGCGCGGTTCCATTGCGCAGACCATTCTGGAAGAGGATGCGAAGTAGGCGCGTCTTTTTACCCGCGTTGAGGCCAATATCAGAAAGTGTTGGACGTTGAACGACCATAAAAATAGAGTACTCCCAGAATTTCCAATCTGGTTAGCGGTATTTACGTAAAGTTTTCTTCATTCGTGCTCGAAATTTCTTACTGAGTTTGATTTTTGCCACCCTGGTCGAATCATCAACTGCGCGACCTTGCTCCTTACTCACGCCAATATCACTCAGTGCTGGAGAACTCTGATCTAACGAGTCTGCGATTCGATCAATGTTGGTGACCAGGGAAATGCTTCGAACAAGTTGCTCTTTGTCCACTTCACCAGTTTCATCCATTAGCGTCTTTGCAAGAGCATCTCCAGCTTGGCGAACTTCATCTGTAGCGCTTGTATCTGTTTCGCCCTCTCGCTCATCGGCCATCTCATCGAGTTTCGCAGTTATGGCAAAACTCGCCGCAGACAAGGCCTCGGCGATATGCCGATTGGTGGACTTTGGAATGCCACCCTCGACCGCAGAATCAAAGAGCGTTCGAGCAATCGTTCGGATTTGCACAATCGTGTGTTCAAGAGCAACACCACGACCATAGAGTTCTTCAGCCTCGTCTTTTTCAGCGGTTGGAAACCACTGGGCATAACTGCGCGCCTCCAGCGCTTGATCCCTGACTTTCGGAATCTCCTCAACTAGTCTTCGAGCCTTCGCCAACCAAGAACCTGCGTTGTCCTGGGTGAAACCTTGCGCAACACCTATCGACATCTCGCCCAAAAGCTCAGCTGAGCGAACTCCAAGTGAAGCGATTTGATCCATGGTCCGCTCAGCAGGGGTACTTGAGTGCGCAAAGTAAGAAAAAACGATCGCAATCGCAGTGCCAATCAACGTCGACACCAATCGATGAAATGCGGTGCTCTCGCTTAACCCTGGAGCAATTACGATCAAGGCGGTAACCGGCACATTTATAGAAGCAACCTCACCCAGATGAAGCGCCCGGGCAAAAACAGAACAAAGAACCACAGTTACGGCGACCGTGATAACTCCGAAGTCAAAGATCGTGACGCTTAAGAGCGCAATTCCAGCTCCGATGGCAGTCCCAAGACTCTGGCCGAAACCTTCGCTTATCGATTTATGAAGCGATACCCGAACCGTAAGAGCAGCGGCAATCGCGGCGACGATACCCCCGTGATAGAAGGCCAGGTCACCGGCTTTCCAGGCAATTGCAGCGGCCGCGGCCGTGACCAGAGTCTGTCTAACCCACACACGCCTATCCGTAAACAACCGGATAAATCTGATCGCCAGGCGCTTCATCTAATTCCTTCTACTTCGATTTTTACTAAATATTAGCCCTGTCTCTGGCAGGTAGCCTGGATTCGGGGGCCATAGAAAAAACAGGTGCGCGACCATCACTGGCCACGCACCTACTGTAACTTTCTAGGAGCCGGAACTATTCCGGGCTACCCAAACTACTATCGTGAAGATCTGAGGAAGTTTCCTCGGTCTCCATGCCCTTTGCTCGAATGATCCGAGTGACCCATTTGCCCCATCAATGCTGGACCGCTCCGTGAGAAGCCCCTCATGCTTGCATGACGAGCAGCATTAACTTCTTTGGTCTCCTCGGCGACCAAACCGGCTTTCTTTTCTAGTGCCTGCGCTGCAGTTAATTTACCCGCAGCAACGGCCGCATCAATCTGTTGCGACTCAAGGTTAACCAATGCAGTTATGAGAACACTGGTCTTGTCACCGGCCAGACTTGCCAGTGATACACCGGTACTGAGCTTGGTCTTAAGAGTTGCCACATCCATGCCAAGAGTCGTGGCAATCAAATTCAAGCGTGCAGTGCGTTCTGCACTGACAGCATTAACTCGAGCCGTTTTCGCTGAAGTTAGAGCAGTCGTGATCGCATCGGATTGAGCTTGAGTGATCGTCCCAGCAGTAACAAGGCCACTCAGAACACTACTCAACTGTGAAACGCCAGAGTGAGTTCCTTCAACGGTTCTCTTGCCCTGGGTAGCAGCAGCAGCCGAAACGGTGCCGATTGATAAGGCAATCGCAAGCCCAGCGGCGCTAATCTTTTTTTTATTCATTTGGAGCCTCAATTCTGATCATCATCTTTCGATCACGATCCATTGATGACAGGCACTCTTGCACCTGATGCTTTAGACATAACTCCCCCTACCTGAACTTATGACCGATTTGTTGTCAGATTCTTGACGACATAGTCTGTGAATTTCTTGTGAAGGGTGTGAATAGGATCCGGAAGAAAAGTCCTTCAAAGATGGTAGATTTTGAACTTCTGGGGTGTTTTTCAAGGCACTTCTTGATTGAGTTTTGAAACTAACCGCTGGGGAGAACTTGAATACTTCTGCTCGTCAAAATCGCAAGAAGGCTAAGCCGACGACATCGATTCGACGACGACCTCTCCTCTTGGCACTGCTGGTGCTATCGGTGGTAACTGTCCTGGTGGTTGCTGTTGCTTTCACGACTGGAACTTTCGCCTGGCGGCACGTCAACCGAGTGCACATCAAGACCACTGGCGATTCGGCTGCCGGCACTGCCAGCAATTCCGAGATAGTTCCAAAGGGAATTATCTCGGTGCTCATCGCCTCAGTTGGGGCAAGGGGTGTTGATTCAGCCACTGGTAAGAAACTCGGAGTACCTGATATCGCTAGACGGGGCAGCGACGGACTTACCGACCTGTTAATGGAAGGGCTTATCAATACATCAACTGGCTCGGTGAGTTTGCTCAGCATTCCCAGAGACACCTGGATAGATTCCTGTAAATGCAAGATCAACGCCCTTTACAACACCTTTGGCGCATCTCGTCTAGTAGACGAAGTCACAAATCTCACCGGCGAACGGCCAGTGCACCTCCTTCTAGTTAATTTCGAAGCCTTCGCCAATGTCATCGACGCGGTCGGAGGCGTGAACGTATACCTGCCTCGAACGATCAGGGATGCTGACGCCCACTTGGCTCAATTAGATGCTGGCTGCCAACACCTCGACGGCGTCAAAGCATTGGCTTACGTGAGAAGCCGACACACCCAAAGTCTCAAAAACGGAATCTGGATTGATGACGCAAGCGCAAGCGACTTCGGTCGAATCGATCGACAACACCAAATCCTGAGCAACGTGGCCGCCAAGATCCTTTCACCGACTCTACCTCTACACCTACCAGCACTTATCAAAGCTGCCGGAAATGGCGTCACGATAGATGACACCTTGGGTCTTTCTGACGCGGTTACCATTGCAAAAGCAGTTGCCAAAGCCGCTGGACACCAACTGCATGGATTTACAATTCCGAGCCGCTACGGCCGCGTTGGAGATGCTTCAGTAGTTTTCACTCAAACAGATCAAGTTCCGGCCACGGTCGTTCAATGGAAAGCAAGCGCACAAGATTCGGTAATTTTCGGCCCAACAATTCCACCGGCGCAAAGCAGCACAGATGCTCTAACCGCGAGCGGCGCCTGGAATGCCAGCCCAAAAGCAAACACACCTTCGCCCTCAGCGGCTTGCGCTAACAGTTAAGAGATGGATTCAGACATGAATGGTCGGCTCCGTTTGCCCAAAACCAACTTAGAGGTTAGTCCGCTGTGCCTTGGCACAAATGTCTTTGGCTGGAGTGCAGACGAGGAGACCTCTAAGCGAATTCTTTCGACCTTCTTTTCAAAAGGTGGGAACTTTCTCGATACAGCAGACATGTACTCGGAATGGAAGCCAGGAAACGTTGGCGGCGAAAGCGAAACAATCATCGGTAATTGGTTAACGGAAACTGGTAATCGCGATCAAATTGTCCTGGCGTCCAAAGTTGCAAAGTATTCAAAACGTCGAGGATTGAGTGCGCAAAACATAAAAGCTGCGGCCGAAGATTCCCTTCGCCGGCTACAAACCGATTATCTCGATATTTACTATGCGCATGAAGATGATGAGACCACTCCGCTGGAAGAAAGTCTTTCGGCATTGAATGACCTTGTCCAGAGTGGAAAGGTCAGATACGTTGCAGCTTCCAACTACTCAGGAGCACGCCTTGCCGAAGCTCTTGCCATAAGCGTGAAGCTCGGATTCGCCCCGTATATCGCTATCCAAAACAACTACAACATCCTGACCCGAGAGCCTTTTGAAACCGATGTGGCTCCGGAACTTCAAACCGAAGGAATATCTGCAATTCCATTTTATGGACTGGCCAGGGGTTTTCTTTCAGGAAAATATCGTCCAGGTGTTTCGATTGATTCCGTTAGGGCTGAAGGAGTTAAGCAATTTCAAAATGAACGTGGCTGGAAAGTCCTTGCGGCCCTTGAGGAACTTGCGAAATCACACGGGGTGTCGCTCTCAGCTGTGGCTCTTGCCTGGTTGAGGGGGCAAGAAACGGTGAGCGTGCCAATTGCAAGTGCGCGAACCCTTGGTCAACTTGAAGAAATCATGGAAACTGTCTTGCTGTCACCGGACGAACTTCAAATCATCAATCAAGCGAGTCTTATAACAAGCGATTAGACAGCTACTACTGATGCCAAGGTCTTGCTCTTCAATAGCACTCGAATGATCGAACCGCTAGGAACCGCCCAGCGGGTGGTACGAACCTTGCCCGCTGTGTTCAAAGTGACGGTGCTTATGGTTCTGAAACTAGTAGTTCCTGGTTTGCGTATTTGAATATTGACCGATTTTCCACCATAGATTGAACCTAGGTTTACCTGAATTAATAGCATGGGTCCGGATCTGGACACGGCTAGCGCCGCAGAGCCCTGAACCGTAGAACTCGGAACCGTAGAACTCTCTGATGGCACGAATTCCACAAAAGTGAGATTGAGCTGAGCTGACGAGGTTTGGAAATAACTGTCATCTCCATCCTTGGTAACAAGCACCGAGCAGGTTCCCTTTGTAATTCCGATGACAAGACCATGAACATTGGGAGCGCAGACACTGGGAGTGCTGGTCGTATACACAATGGCACCGTTACCGCTGCCTCCGGTGAGGCTAATTGCCGCAAATGCGCCCAGTGGAATTCGAGTTGAATTTGCAGTTAGTTTTAGTGGAACTTGGTTCCGTTTAAAACCGAAATACGTCAAGTGGCGAGTAAGGATCCGCATGCTGCCATCTGCTGCAATGTAGTAACCCTCATTCACACCCTCGGGAAGGGTGGTTCCCGAAAGCAAACGAATTGCGATCCAAGTTATGCCATCTGCAGAGTAAGCAGCACTGGATCCAGTTGAAGCTGGCCCAAGATTAAGCACCAATGGCTTATCAAAGTGCGTAATAAGTGCGCCAGTGGAATCAACAGCTGTCACCTTTATGGACATAGTCCCGCTAGTCATACTCGTCGACGTAGCAGCAGGTGCGATCTCAATCCTTAAGTCCCCTGAGGGCGACGAGTTACTTGGCACCGTAACCGAAACGGCAATAAACGATCCGTCGAATCCCTGGATAGCGGCCTCCACCAAAGAATTCTTAGTGGTACTCACCACCTGAGTGACCGGTTTTTCTGGTGTTGCGATCGGCTGAAGTGGCAGTGCGGGAGGAGGTACGGCCACCGTAACAGAAACGCTATAACTAGTGGTGCTGACTCTGTCTTCTGCGGTAATCGTGAAAGACACGATTCGAGTGGTGCCGGAAGTTATGGCTCCAATGCCGGAAATGATTCCCGCTGACGCTCCAGTGGCCGGGGTAAGTTGAACAGTAACGGCCGACGTTGAGGCTGGCAAAGTCAACGTAGAAAGGTTTAGAACACTCTGACCATTGATCGTGAACGCCGTCAAAGAGGAATCTGTAGATAAATTATCAACTGAAATGGAAACGCTGTAGAAGCGAGTGGCTATTCCGTCCACAGCGGTGACCGTGAAAGACACCGTTCTAGTGACACCGGACGAAATTGATCCGGTGCCCGCAATGGTTCCCACCGTCGCACCAACTGCAGGAGTAACCAACACAGTAAGAGAGGTAGTCGAAGCAGGAAGACTCAATGTAGACACAGCTAGAGCACTCTGGCCGTTAATTGTGAACACCTGCAACGTAGTATCAGTAGATAGTCCGTCCGCCGTGAAAGTAATCGGTGACCCACTCAACGACCCCGACGTAACCGTAACCGTATTCAACCCAGCAGTAAGACCCAAAGTCCACGAAGGCGCAGTAGCAACACCAGAAACATCAGAAACCACAACAC
>Ga0315270_10001611_pt1 | contig 12019 bp, 12 predicted proteins | sample C1_bottom_MG_FD_204932 | JGI IMG/M metagenome (GOLD analysis project Ga0315270, IMG submission 204932) | Sediment microbial communities from Yellowstone Lake, YNP, Wyoming, USA - C1_bottom | ecosystem: Environmental > Aquatic > Freshwater > Lake > Sediment | place: USA: Wyoming | collected... | reverse complement strand
CTTGAAAGCAGGTGAGGTCCATAGTGGGATCTCCACCACAGTTAACGCCAGTGGCGCCAGTGCGGTAGTCGTCCCACATCACAGTAATAACGTAGGCTTTGTTCGGCGCCGTGGTGCTGGCTATGGCGGCAACTGTTCCTTTGCCCGAGGGCAACATGTTGCCGTTGTTGGTGTTCCAAGCAAAATGATCGTAAACCGCTAAGTTGGCGGCGGTGCAACCGCTGGTAATGCAGCTAGGGTCGGCAGGGGTGCTGCTGTCGATGGCGTCGTAGGCGTTGGCATTAACCCCGTCGACATTGGCGCGCATGCGCTCCGCCATGTCATAGGCTTGCTGTACCGCTAAGGTGCGCAAGTTGGCGCTGTGGGTGCTCCTGACGCCGGCGGCTTGAAGGCCGGCCAAGCCAAGCAGGCCGAACGACAGCACGACTATGGCAATCAGCACCTCTAGTAGGGTAAAGCCTTGCGCAAACGAATGTGGCGATCGCGTCATGCCGGGCTCCTAAGGGCAGAGAGTGGTCATCGTCGTGGTATTGACGCGACCGGTGGTATTGAAATTAATCGTGCGGCCATTGAAACCGGTTTGGCATAGGGTGAAGATGCCGGCAGCAGTCGGTGATCCGCCCGTAACGCCACCGACTATGCCGCTCGGCAGGTATTGAAAATAGGTGCCGCTAGTAAAGCCGGAAGTTGCCGCGAGTGTGGTGCCGCTGGGCAACGCGCCATGAACGCGCAGAACGGTTTCGTCCACATTAACGATACCGTCGTTATTTGAATCGAGCCACACAACCCAACCATCTTGCCAATTGGCGCCAGCCACACAACTTGAACCGGTATTGCTCTTGCAAATGGAAATACGCGCGTTCCTTTTGACGGCTTCAGAGCGAGCGTGGGCGATGTCGGAAATGAAATCGTTGGTCTGTGTGGCAATCCGATTGTTAATAATGAGGGCACGAAAGCTCGGAATAGCAATCGTAAGTAGAATACCTAAGATAGCGATTGTTATAACTAGCTCTATGAGAGTGAATCCATTTTTTAGCATGTGCTGGCCTGAGTGCTTTCTTGTATCCAATTTCATTGCTTTTGTAGCATATGTAAACGTGTGGCATTTAGAAAGCTTCTGCCGATAACCGGTTGTCATGTAGGGATGGGCGGAGTGTTGGGTCTCATCGCGTAAGTTTTATGAGCATTTTGAGATCAAAATGCGAGACATTGGAGTTTATGTTCTTAAGGAAAGACCTAATAGTAAGTTTCAGCAAGCTATCAAAATAGTGACTCCGAGCCTGAATGGCCTTTTCTACTGGTTTAATTTTGGCAATTTTGTGTCGGATTTCCTTACACTTCACGTCTAAAGCAAACTTTTTGAATTGCTGTTGGGAGTGGCGTTAATTTCTAATGCCATGAATAATATAACGTATATTTATTAACATCCATTTATGGCACGAATGATGCATACCAAAAATACTGAGCACATTGCATGCTGCCTAAGTACAGTTACATTATTAGTGAAAATTGCTGAAACAGTGCCGGACTTAAATTTTACCTTTTTTATGTTAATGGAGAAATGTCATGAAATATCTATCATTTTTAGTTTTAGGTCTCTTCTCGTCGAACCTATGGGCTGCAACCATAGGAGTTGGGACTGTTCCGGAACCTGAAACATTGCTTCTGGTTGGGATTGGCGCAGTCGCTCTTTTGGCTACGCGCAACAAACGTAAATAAATATCTAATCTATTGCAATGTCTAGGACATTTTGTTCCGATTAATTAAGCATGCATCAGTCAAAGCATATCGAGGCAATTTATTTGCCTCGATATGCACTCAGGTGTAATGGGCCAATCATTTTCTTGCTTTAGGCGCTAATCAAATACGCTAGTTCAGAATGATTTAAGCGGTGTTGGTGGGCTGTTAAATTGACACCATTGCAGAGTAAGCCACCGTACAAAAAAATTTTTGCCTGATATAAGCACATCCATTTAATTATCACCCCATCGTTTGAATTAGTATCGCTAACTTATTAAGTTGGCTTATATAGTTGGGTATCCAAATACCCATGCCTATTTTATGCATTTGCATATCTGAAATCGGTGAGATTCAGCGCTTTTTCCGTTTAAAATTTCTGAGATAGGCTTGTCGCTAAACGCGATCACTCGTATTAGTTTGTTAAAATAAACAACTTGCGGAGACGAGTGCGTTGCATTGACACAATCTGTTTTAATCATCGGCGGTGGCATTATCGGCTGTGCTTCCGCCCTGGAGTTAGCGCAAGCAGGATGTCATGTCACGCTCGTCGAGCGCACTTCATTGGGCAGTGAATCCTCATGGGCCGGCGCGGGTTTACTCTCTGCATTATTACCTTGGGATTATCGTGATGAATTGATCTGCCTGTTGGATCATTCTCGGGCAATGTATCCCGCGTGGGTTGAGCGCTTGCGTGCTTCTGGTGTCGATCCAGAATATCGCAACTCCGGTTTGTTGGTATTGCCCCCGTACGATTTAAGCAAAGCCCGCCAATGGGCGGAGAGCAGTGCCGAGCCGCTGGAGGAATTGTTGGCGCAGCGTATTGAACCCAGCCTGACTTGCGATGATGCAGCGCTGTGGCTGCCGCGCGTGGCGCAGGTGCGTAATCCGCGCTTGATGCGCGCCTTGCGTGAAGCCTTGTTGCAACAAAAGATCACGCTGCACGAATCAACAATGCTCACCGGTTGGCGTACATCAGCAGGGCAGATTACCGGGGCACAGACGACGCAAGGCTTGCTGGAGGCCGATCAATACGTGGTCGCTGCCGGTGCCTGGAGTTGCAATACCCTTGGGCTTTTGGGGGGCGCGTGGGATGCTCAGCTCCCGATCAAACCGATGCGCGGGCAAATTGTGTTGTTCAAAACCACTCCGGGTCGCTTGCGTCACATGCTGTATCGCGATGGTTTTTATCTCATTCCGCGTGACGATGGACATATTCTGGCCGGCAGTACCTTGGAAGATGTTGGCTTCGATAAACAAGTCACCGATGAAGCGCGTGCTAGCTTGATACAGCGTGCGACCGATTTATTGCCTTGGCTGAAAGATGTGCCGGTGGTGGCGCATTGGGCTGGCTTGCGCCCGGCTTCCCCGGACAATATGCCGATCATTAGCCGTCACCCCGAATTGCAAAATTTGTTCGTGAATAGCGGCCATTATCGCTATGGCGTCACGCTTGCGCCGGCCAGCGCGCAAGCCTTGGCTGACTTGATGTTGAGTCGCATGAGCCAATTCGATTTGCCGGCATTTCGCTGGACAGCCTAAAGTCTTTACAGATACCGCTCGATAAGTCATTAATTAACAATAACTTCGATTTAGGGTATTAGACAAAGTCCAAATATTGTCTTAAGATAATCCTATGGAAAAACAAAGTTATAAACGTGACAATATGGCCGGTCTGCTGCGGGCTCATGGCATCAATCCGACCCATCAGCGTATTGAGATCGCCTATGCCTTGTTTGGCCGGCTAGAGCATTTATCGGCGGATCAGATCATGGACATCGTGAATGAGCGCCACAGCGAAACCTCAAAGGCCACGGTGTACAACACGCTTAATTTGTTCAAGCAGCAAAAATTGATTCGCGAAGTCATCGTCGACCCGAGCAAAGTGTTTTACGACCCGAACACCACGCCGCACCATCACTTTTTTAACTTGGCCAGCGGTGAGTTGACCGATATCGAGGGCGATGCAGTGCAGATTCAAGGCTTACCGGCATTGCCTGATGGCATGGTCACCGAGGGCGTAGATGTCATTATTCGCATTCGTCCTGGCAATGCGTAAGCTGCGTTGCTCCGCGCCGCGCAAACCTCTATAATCCCCGCTTCTTATTCGCCGGTGTAGCTCAGTCGGTAGAGCAACGCACTCGTAACGCGTAGGTCACCAGTTCGATTCCGGTCACCGGCACCAGTAACAAATCCAACGCAGTCCAAAACAGGCCAGTTAACTCGATAAATATAGGGTTTCTGGCCTTTTTTACGTCCATAGCGGGTTAACCCGGTCTATTGCAATCCGGGGGTATGTGGGGGTATCTTTGGGGGTATTCTAGTTAATCCGAAAAGCGATACCCCCAAATGGCGCTCACTGATACCGAGATTAAGAAGGCAAAGCCCGGCGACAAATCCATACGCAAATATGACGGCGGCGGCTTGTATCTGGAAATCACGCCAGCGGGCAGCAAACTGTGGCGCTTGAAGTACCGCTTCAATGCAAAAGAGAAACTTTTAGCCTTTGGCACCTATCCTGACGTATCGCTTGCAAAGGCCCGCGACCGGCGCGACGAAGCCCGGCGACAATTGGCGGACGGTATCGACCCTAGCGCACATCGTAAGTCCACCAAATCCATGCAAGCCGGGCTAGATGCCAACACCTTCGAGGTCATCGGGCGCGAATGGCACGCCAAGGTCGCATCGACCCAAGCCGAGAGTACCTACACCAAACGCTTGAGGTTTTTAGAACAAGACGTTTTCCCATTCATCGGTAAACGCCCAATTGCCGAACTAGCCGCACCTGATTTGCTGGCCGTCATCCATCGGATTGAAGGTCGGGGCGCGGTAGAGATTGCACGACGAGTGCACAATATCTGCGGGCGCATTTTCCGTTATGCCGTCGGTAAAGGGCTGGCGACACGCGATCCTAGCCGCGACATAGAGCTAAAAGACATACTCCCGCCAGAAGATGTAAAGCACCATGCTTCAGTGACCGAACCCAAAGCGGCGGGTGAACTGCTACGGGCTATCGACGGCTTTATCGGCTCATTTACGACCCGCTGCGCCTTACGCCTTGCTCCGCTGGTTTTTGTGCGACCTGGTGAGCTACGCCATGCCGAGTGGTCGGAGTTTGATTTCGATAAGTCCGAATGGCGCATTCCAGCCGGCAAGATGAAAATGAAAGAACAGCACATCGTCCCGCTATCGTCTCAAGCGGTTTCCATCCTGCACGAAATCCAAGCCCTTACCGACGCTGGGCGCTATGTGTTCCCCGGCGAACGCACCAGCAAGCACCCCATGAGCGAGAACACCGTCAACGCTGCGCTACGGCGCATGGGCTACACCAAAGACGAAATGACTGGCCACGGCTTCCGCTCGATGGCATCAACGCTGCTGCATGAGCTGGGCTTACCGCATGCCGTGATCGAAGCCCAACTCGCCCACGGCGAACGCAACAAAGTATCGGCGGCGTACAACTACGCAAAATATCTGCCGGAACGCAAAAAGATGATGCAACAATGGGCGGATTATTTAGACAAGCTGAAAGCTGGCGCGTAAGTGATTCCGATACGCGGCAATAAAGCATAGCCGCTTGCCACAGCCATAAATAACGCTTGCCGCTAATAACGCCATTCGTTATTATTAATCATGATTCGAAGCTTTTCAGGCAAACCGACTGCTGCAATTTTCCAGGGTAAGCCCGTCTCGTCCTTGCCGAGACCGATGCAGAAGGTAGCGCTCAGAAAGCTATTGCAACTGGATGCAGCGCGAGACATTGCCGATATGCGCATACCGCCCGGCAACCGGCTGGAGCAATTGAAAGGCAAACGCGCAGGGCAATGGAGCATTCGCATCAACGATCAGTGGCGCATCTGTTTCAAATGGGATGGCAATGACGCGCATGAAGTCGAGATTGCAGACTATCACTAGGAGCATTTGAATTATGGCGATCGTCAAACGCGAAGACTTGGGCCGGACGGATTTTTTCGGTGTCGTTGGCCGTGGCCGTTTGCCGGACATCCATCCGGGCGAGATTCTGAACGAGGATTTCTTGGGGCCGCTGGGCGTGACGCAATACCGGCTTGCCCAAGCAGTCTCAGTGCCGCCACGACGCATCAATGAAATCGTGCATGGCAAACGCGCTATCACCGCCGACACCGCTTTGCGTCTGGCGCGCTACTTCGGCACTACCCCGGACTTCTGGATCAACCTGCAAGCGCAATATGACTTGCGCCAAGCTGAAAAGTCCTTGAAGCAGGTCATGGATAAGATCGAACCGTTAGCGCTGGCTGCGTAGTCTGTCGTGTAGCGTTTGCCGGGAGGGGCTTTTGTTCTGCGCCCGCGAAAACTAAAAAGTCCATGTTGAAAGGCGTGGGCTTTTTTATTTGCGCGCATTTATTGACAAAAATATATCGATATATTTAAATGTGTCGATATGAAAAAGCAATACGCGCATGCCCTACCATCCGCTTGGACCGGTATTTCCAAAATCTTCACCGCGCTTGGCGACGAGCGCCGGCAACGTATTTTATTGTTGTTTCAGCGCGGCGAACGGCTCAATGCAGGGCAGATCGCTGCGGCTTGTCCCCTGGCGCAATCCACGGTTTCCCATCATTTGAAGCTGTTGCGCGAGGCGGGCGTTTTGCAAAGCGAGAAGATTGGTAAGGAGGTGTATTTTTGGGTTGACCCGCCGAGATTAAAGGCGGCTTTGCAGCGCGTGTTGCAGTATTTGGAACAGGAGATGTAAGCAATGATCAAGACTGTATTGCGCGGGTTGATGCGCTGGTTGTTTAAAGTTGAAGTGCGCGGCAAGTTGGAGGAACTCAAGTCGCCGAGACTTTTGATTATTGCCAACCACCAATCATTTCTGGATGGTTTATTGCTCGGATTGTTTCTGCCTTATAACGCAGTCTTCGTGGTGCACACCTCCGTGGCCAAGCGTTGGAGTTTTCGGCCGATCTTGTCATTAGTCGACTATTTGGCGGTTGACCCGAGCAATCCGATGGCGATGAAGGGCGTGATCAAGGCTATCGAAGCAGGGCGACCGGTTGTGATTTTTCCCGAGGGGCGGATTACCGTCACCGGTAGTCTGATGAAGGTCTACGAAGGACCTGCCTTCGTTGCAGCGCGCACTGGCGCCACCATCGTGCCGGTGCGTCTGGAGGGCGCGACACGCTCTTATTTCAGCCGCACCTCCAGCTCAGTCAAAAAGCAGTTTTTTCCGCGCATCACATTGACAGTCATGCCGGAAGAGCACATCCCCATGCCGCAAGAACCAAGCTCGAAATTGCGCCGCAAAAAAGCTGGAGAAGCGATGCGCAAGATCATGCAAGAGATGTTGTTTGCCTCGACGCCGCAGCGCACGTTGTTCGATGCCTTGGTGGACGCGGTGCGTCAGCATGGGCGTGCGGCACGCATTATGGAAGACATGCGCCAAGTGGAAATGAGCTATGCCGATATTCTGCGTACTACGCTGGCGCTGGGACGTATGAGCAGCCGGCTGGCTCCAGAAGGCGCGCGTATCGGCGTATTGTTGCCGAATTTGGCGACGACCGTATGCCTGATTTTTGGTATGAGCGCTTGCAAGCGCGTGCCGGCGATGTTGAATTACAGCGCGGGGGTGCAGGGCATGCTGGATGCCTGCACCACGGCGCAAGTGCAAGTCGCGATCACTTCGCGCAAATTTATTGAAACTGCCAAGCTGACCGAAACCGTTGCTGCGATGCATGCGATTCATTGGGTCTACCTGGAAGACTTGCAGCTAAGTTTTGGTTGGCTCGACAAGCTTTGGCTGATGCTGTTCGCGCAATGGTTCCCGCGCTTAGCCGTGCCGCACGTCGATCCTGAGGAATCGGCGCTGGTGTTGTTCACCTCCGGTTCCGAAGGTAAGCCCAAAGGTGTGGTGTTGTCGCACCGTGCGATCTTGGCGAATGTCGCACAAATTTGTGCCGTGATCGATTTTTCCCCGGACGATAAGTTCATGTGCGTGCTGCCAATTTTTCACGCTTTTGGTTTAACGGCGGGGGCGATATTGCCCTTGATCACAGGAACGAAAGTTTTTCTCTATCCTTCGCCGTTGCATTACAAAGTAATTCCGGAAGTGATCTACGATCGCAATTGCACCGTGTTGTTCGGTACCAGCACCTTCCTCGGCCACTATGCTAAACATGCAAACCCGTATGACTTTTATCGCATGCGGTATGTGGTGGCAGGGGCGGAAAAATTGAATGAAGAAGTGCGCAAAACCTGGTTCGAGAAATTTGGCATCCGAATTTTGGAAGGATATGGCGCTACCGAGTGCGCACCCGTGTTGGCAGTGAATACGCCGATGGCCTACCTGCCTGGCAGCGTCGGGCAATTGTTGCCGGGTATGACGTATCGTGTCGAGCCGGTGCCGGGCATTGACGGTGGTGGTATTTTGCATGTGAGCGGCCCCAATTTGATGTCGGGTTATTATTTGTATGATCGTCCCGGCGAACTTGCTCCACCGAAATCGGATATTGGCGCGGGTTGGTACAACACCGGTGATGTGGTTGAAGTTGATGCGGCGGGATTCATCACCATCAAAGGTCGAGTCAAGCGTTTTGCCAAAATTGCCGGCGAAATGGTGTCTTTGGAGATGGTGGAGAAAATTGCCATCCAGGCATCGCCTGAGCATCTGCATGCGGCCGTCAATCAGCCAGATGCCCAGCGCGGCGAGGCTTTGGTGTTGTACACCACGGATAGCGCATTGAATCGCGATCGCCTGTTGGAAGTGGCGCGTGCCAATGGCAACCCGGAAATTGCAGTACCGAAAAAGATTTTGCTGTTGGAGGTCATCCCGCTGCTGGGCACCGGCAAGACCGATTATGTGACCTTAAAAAAGATGGCGGAGAGCGCGTGAAGCGCCGCCACTTTTTAAGTCTGGCTGCGGGAATCGGTGTGGCGGGCGCAGCTTGGACTTATTGGCCGCGACAAGGGTTTTTAAATCCCTGTCTGGCGAAATTGCCTCAGGCCGTCGCTGATAGTGACTTGGTGCGTGCCGCATGGAATGGCCTGGATGCGCAGAAAGTATGGGATTGCCATGTACACCTAATTGGCGTCGGTGATGGCGGCAGCCACGCGTGGTCCAACCCCAAACTGGATTCTTGGTGGCACCCGATTCAATATGCGCAGAAATTGTTTTACCTCAATGCCGGCTGTGTGCATGAAGCACCCGGGCGCGTGGATCAAAGCTATATCGAGCGCCTGCACAATTTGGTTGATGGTCTACGGCCCGGCGCAAAGTTAATGCTGCTGGCTTTCGATCTGAATCACGATGCAGACGGAAAACCCGATCGCAGCAACAGCAGCTTTTACACCCCCAATACCTACGCGCACGAAATGGCGCAGCAGTATCCACACTATTTCGAGTGGATCGCCTCTATTCATCCCTACCGCAACGATGCCGTTGCAGCGTTGGAACAAGCCGTGCGAGATGGTGCGCGCGCGGTGAAATGGTTGCCAAATGCGATGAATATCGATCCTGCATCCGAGCGTTGCGCTGCTTTTTATCGCGCGATGGCGCGCCACGATTTGCCTTTGCTCACACATGCCGGCAAAGAGCGTGCGGTGTCCGGTGGCGAGTCCCAGGATTACGGTAACCCGCTTAGACTGCGGCGTGCGCTCGATCTCGGCGTGCGCGTCATCGTGGCGCATTGTGCTTCACTAGGCGAGGATCGCGATTTGGATCAGGGGCCGGATGGCGCGGTGGTTTCCAGTTTCGATTTGTTTGCACGCATGATGCAAGAACCGCGATATGTTGGCCGCTTGTTCGGCGACATTTCCGCCATGACGCAATTCGACCGTGCAACCTTCTTGAAGCAAGTGTTGGCGCGGCCGGAATGGCATGCGCGTTTACTGAACGGTACCGATTATCCTTTGCCCGGCATCTTACCGATTTACTCCGCGACCAGCTTCGTCGATTTAGGTATGCTGGCACCAGAAGCGGTACCAGTGTTGGATGCGATCCAGCGGCATAATCCGCTGCTATTTGATTTTGTTCTCAAGCGCTCGCTGCGTTTGAACGGCATAGGTCTGCCAGCACAGATTTTCGAGACCCGAACTTTTTTTGAGCGAACCTAAATATGCAAACCAGCACCAATCAAAATACCGGGCTATTTTCCAGCGCCATGCTCGCGGTACTTACAGCACAATTCTTATCTGCCGCAGCCGACAATGCGTTGTTGTTCGCCGCTATCGGTTTGATTAAATCAAATGGTTTTCCTGCTTATTTTGAATCCATGCTGCAAGAGTTTTTTGCTGGTGCGTTTATTTTGTTAGCGCCTTTCGTTGGGCCGTTGGCCGATGCCTATACCAAGGGGCGGGTCATGCTGGTGGCCAATGCGGTGAAATTTTTCGGTGCCGGCGCGATGTTTTTTGGCATGCACCCTTTGCTGGCCTACGGCATCGTCGGGCTAGGTGCGGCGGCCTATTCGCCAGCGAAGTACGGCATCTTGAGCGAGTTGGTGCCGGCCGATAAATTGGTGCAGGCCAATGGTTTGATGGAAGGTTCCACCATTGTCGCCATCTTGCTCGGCGCGTTGTCTGGCGGCTGGCTCAGTGATCTGTCGGTGCATTGGGCGCTGGGTACCGTGGCCGCCTTGTATGCACTGGCGGCCTTGGCCAACCTGCGCATTCCGAAGCTTCCCGCTGTACATCCTTTGGCGCATTTTAATATTGCGGCCTTGGCCGGCGACTTCTGGCGGGCATTGAAACAACTCTACCGTAACCCCGATGCGCGCTTTGCGCTGTTTGGCACCAGTTTGTTTTGGGGCAGCGGTAGCACCTTGCGCTTTATGTTGGTGGCCTGGGTGCCGGTGGCACTGGCTATCGATAACAACCATACCGCCGCTAATCTGAATGGTGTCGTGGCGATCGGCATCGCGTTCGGCGCCGCGCTGGCCGCGCGTTTCGTGAATTTGAAAACGGTGAATCGCGCCTTGATTGCCGGACTCCTGCTCGGCCTTGGGGTTTGGGTTTTTGCCGGCGCGTCGAATTTGTATCTTGCTATCGCCTTGCTGGTATTCATTGGCGCCAGCGGGGGATTTTATGTGGTGCCCTTGAATGCGCTGCTGCAAGAGCGCGGGCATCAGACGGTGGGCTCTGGCCACGCTATCGCCGTGCAAAATTTCAGCGAGGGTATTGCCATGCTGACTCTGGTCGGCGCCTTTACCACGGCGCGTAAGGCGGAGCTGGATGTGATTGCCCTAGCGCAGGGCTTTGGCATCGTGATCATGGTGTTGATGGCCTTGCTCGCCTTGGCCCGATTGACCCGCTGGAAAACCAAGTCCGTTTAGGGTGTGCCTGAGTACGGAATTCATTTTTGCATCCATGTGTTTTGTCAAAAACTCGGCAGCAGTGTCTAGCCCCTGTGCAAATTCTGCTTGAATATTTGCAGTTAAGCGCATTTGTTCTTGGCATGAATCCTGCTGTAATTATTGGCAAATCGACAAAACACCGTACCCAGCATGCTCAAATTTTTTGCCAACATTGGACGCAAGTCACCTAACCCGCTCACCAACTTGGATGCCATTACGCGTTGGATGAGCAATTTGCCCATGGGCGATACCATCAAAACGCTGGATGCCCTGATGCTGCAAGTGCGGGAATACGCGGATCAACGTCAAGCCACCAGCAAGGAACGTCTGGCGGTATTGTTCGCGCTTGATCAGGGTGCGCAAGAAATGCTGGAGATTTTACGCAGCCAATATCTACAAAATCCGCGGATGTCGCGTGTGGTGGAAAGTCGCTTGTGGAACACCGTGAGCGCCTACTACCACGAGATTCTTCGTGCTTATCACACCCATATCATGGAATACATCGGCAATCCGAGCAGTAGTAAGATTGCCGCCGCAATGCCACTGTTGACTGCGCGTACGCTGAATTATTTCGGCCTCGATGCCAAGTGGAGTTACTACCGCTATACCCAGGCTAATCCCAAGTTGTGGAAGCGCATGCACAATTTGTATCATTTTGCCGAGTATGAAGAATTCGAGATGCAGGCCTTGAAGTTGTATGACGCAGAGCCGAGCCAAACCAGCGCGGCTCAGCTTTATCTGGAATCCCTGATGCTGGAGACCTTGAATACTGGCAGCCTGACACCGCGGCAAATCCATTTGATCGAACGTTGGATGCCGATGCTGGTGCATGGCATTCGTTTGGAACAGGAATACAAGGCAGAGCGTCATGTGTTCTACGTCAATCTGGAAGAAAATTGCGGTGCACGTCGTGTGCGTCGCGTCACGCCGGGCGAGTCTCTGCGTTATTGGGATACCTA
>Ga0315270_10001609_pt1 | contig 12024 bp, 12 predicted proteins | sample C1_bottom_MG_FD_204932 | JGI IMG/M metagenome (GOLD analysis project Ga0315270, IMG submission 204932) | Sediment microbial communities from Yellowstone Lake, YNP, Wyoming, USA - C1_bottom | ecosystem: Environmental > Aquatic > Freshwater > Lake > Sediment | place: USA: Wyoming | collected... | reverse complement strand
CAATATGCCGTCGACCAATATGTAATGAAGGGCGGCCATCTCATCGCGTTGCTTGATCCCATGGCGGAAACGGACGAGCCGGAAACCGCGCCGAAAGATGTGCAAGAGATGATGCGTTATTCGCGCGCTTCCATGCCGGGTCCCTTATTAAAAAGTTGGGGTGTAGAGTTGGATCTTACGCAAGTGGTTGCTGATATTTCGTTAGCGCGCCAGGTGCAGTTGAAGAAGGAGGGCAGGAATGTTGTGGAACAATATCCGGTGTGGATGGACTTCACACAAGCACAGTATTCTGCCAAAGAGATTGCCACTTCTGATTTGGGCAATACTACTTTTGTGAGTCCGGGTGCCATTCGAAAATCCAAAGAAGGATCCACTCAGGTAGATTCGCTGGTGCATACCACCGATCAGGCGATGCTGGTGGATTCCAGTGCGTTGGGTGTGCTGCTCGATTTACCAAAATTATTGGCAGAGTACAAAGCACAGGGCAGTTTCGATATTGCGGTACGCATTCGTGGGAAAGCATCCAGCGCATTTCCTGAAGGCAAGCCAGTGGAAACGCCAGTGGCTGGCGCAGAGCTCGATGCGCAGGGTGCTCCTGTGATCACCACCAAGGTGACCTTTGCACCCGACGCGGCGCAGGTGAAAGAAGGTAATGTGCAGATTTTGTTGATTGCCGATACTGACTGGCTGCAAGATCGTTTTTGGACGCAAGTGCAAGATTTTTTTGGGCAGCGCATTTCCGTTCCCTATATGTCCAACGGCAATTTGCTGGTAAATTTTATCGACAATATGAGCGGTAGCAGTGATCTGATTAGTGTGCGCAATCGCGGTACTCACTTGCATCCCTTTACCAAGGTGGAAGAAATTCAACAGCAAGCCGAGCAGACGTTTCGTGCGAAAGAACAGGATTTGCTAGCGCGGCTAAAAGATGCAGAAGGAAAACTCGCGCAACTAGCGGCAGAGCGTTCCGACAGTAAACTCGGTTTAACTCCCGCGCAGGAGCAGGAAATTTTACAGTTCCGCGATCAGCAAATTAGTATTCGTAAAGATTTGCGCGATGTGCAGCACCAACTGCGTAAAGACATTGAAGGGTTGGAAACAAAATCCAAGTTCTTCGCCATTTGGCTGATGCCGCTTCTTATCGCTTTGTCAGGAGTTGTGCTCGCGCTGCGTCAAAGCCGCTTGCATCGCGGAAAAAACTAATGAGTCCAGCGCGTAACGGGCTGTTCTTCGCGGTAGTCGTGGCGGCAAGCTTAGGCTTTGCCTATTGGCTTTATGCGCCGGATGCAACCCAATCCCTCCCTCCAGAATCCGCAACAACTGCGCCTGCGCTTTTTTATCCCGATCTGTCATCAAAGCTTGATCAGGTAACCCAGATGCGGGTGCAAAGCGCCGAGCATGATTTGCGATTTGTAAAAACAGCACTGGGTTGGCAGGAGTCACAATTTCATTACCCCATTCGTGAGAAGTTGCTTTCCAGTGTATTGAAAGCGATAGCGCAGATGCGCAAGCTGGAACCAAAAACGTCGAATCCCGCTTTTTATACGAACATTGGCGTAGATGAAAAGGATGTGAAGGAAGCTGGTTCTTATCGCTTTAGTGTGCAGGGGCAAGAAAAGGTGCTGGCTGATTTTCTGTTGGGCAATGCCAAAGAATCACGTTCTGAGCTGCCCAATCAATGGTTCGTGCGTGCGGTAGATGCCCCAACTTCCTGGTTAGTGGAGGGAAAATTTCCTGTTCGTGCTGACCTCAACCGCTGGCTGGATACGCGTGTTTTCCCTTTGCAAGGCGCTGATCTGGCTAAGCTGGTGGTGCGCCAGGATGGCGTTGGCGATCTTGTCATGGCGCGACAGGAGGCGAATCAATGGAAAGTGGTGTCGATGCCTAAAGGTTTTCAGGATCAGTCGAAGGATCAGCCTGAAATGATTGACGCTAACCTGTTGCGCATCGAGTTCACTGATCTTGTTGCGCGATCATCCGTGAAGTTAAAGGACAAGCCCGATTGGATAGTGGAGCTCTATTTGCAAAGCGGCGAAGGCCTGCGGTTGCAGGTTTACGATCAACCCAAGTCATTAGTAGCAGTCATGTCGTTTTTAGCGTTAGAAGGTGTTGCGCCATCGAAGACGGCCATTGCATTAGCGCCTTATGTCCAAGCCTGGAAACAAGTGGCTTTAACCTTTCCTAAAGAAGAGTTGAAAGGGTTAATGCAACCTTAGTTTGCGCAGGCTGTCTGTGCCAAGAGACTTCCGCCCTTCGTGCAAAAGTCTCTTTGTGGTTTCCCTGTTCGCAACAGATATTTTTTTGCCTATCTGTTTATGTTCTAATGGCAACTGTTTTATTTTACTCAACATTTTTACCCAGAATTTTCCGTTAGAAAAGGAGCAAGTCTTCGTGATGAAAGCAATTGGAATGCAGTTATTTGGCAAGCAAGGTATGTCTTTAGTGGTGGTGGCGGCAGCGGGGCTATTGATGGTGGGAAATGTAGACATTCCCCCGCAAGCCTGTTTCCTTGTGGGATTGTTGTCTGGGGTATCCATGCTGTTTTTGTTTCGCACGAATGAATCTTCCGCTGCGACTACGACCAAGACAGTGCAGCGGCAAGAAACTAGTCAGCCAGATCAAGCAGCAACCGATGCTTCATCGACATTGTATGTTGGTAACATTGCCTATCAATCCAAAGAAACTGATCTGAGCGAGTTGTTTAGACGTCATGGCAGTGTGAAGTCAGTGCGTATTCTGATCGATCGCGGTACCAATCGCTCCCGGGGATTCGGCTTTATTGAAATGGATGTAAAAGGCGCTAACGCGGCTATTTCAGAATTAGATGGCTTTGAATTCAATGGGCGTAATTTACGCGTGACTTCAGCGAACGACCGACATTAGTTTTCTATTATTCCCGTAGAACATAAACTGTCATTCCTGTTCGCCCGTCATCACGACGAAAGCTGGAACCCAATAGTTGATAAAGATGGATCCCGGCTTTCGCCGGGATGACGGAAGCTACGCCGGTACGACAGATTACTTTTTAGCTTTATTCGAAAACACTTCACGCGATGCCCAATCGGCAAATTCCTGGCGCGTGGAGCTGTAGGCATTACCCATCCCGTACCCCTCCGCAACGCGATAAATGACCATGTCTTTTTCCGGACTATTGGAAGAAGACTCGTCAATCACATGGCGAACTGACCATTCAGGACCGGTTTTCCCATTGCTGTAATAATGTCCCAGTAAAATTTGCTGGGGTGATAAATGTTGGCTTTCCGCTTCCACCAAAGTCAGTTGAATCAGGCGTTGCAAGTCGTCTGTGGTCAGGTCCACTAATAAATCCAGCTTTTGAAGTGCTCGTTCGATATAAATTTTATCGAGGATATATTTACTCTGATCTACTTTCTGTTGGTGTGGATTGTCGCGAAATCGCATCATGGCGCCGACCGGATAACGCCGCCAGGCAAAGAGGCCATTGAAGAGCATAGCGATTAAAAACAGGATCAGCGCGTTTAGCAAAATTGGTGTAACGATAAACTCGTAACCCAAATGTTGAATAGATCCACCAGCGATCGCAGCAGTCATTGCAGTAGCGCCGCCAGGAGGATGCATACATTTGAGTAGATGCATCATGCCCACCGCCAATCCAACGGCTACTCCAGCGGCGAGAAAGGGATGAGGAATGTATTGTTGGCAAGCCACGCCAACGGCCGCCGAGACAAGATGCCCGCCAATTAACGGCCAGGGTTGGGATAATTTGCCATGAGGTACGGCAAACAACAATACGGCGGACGATCCCATGGAAGGCACAATCAATGTCGCACCAGAGACGCCGGTGAACTGATAGCTAATAAATGCGGTCAAAATAATGCTCAGTGTGGCACCGATGGTGGCAACTACTTTTTCAGCTGCACTTACCGAATCGCGCTCAATGCCCATGAAATTTTCGAAGGCTTTAATCCAGTCGCGCATTGGCTCTCCTGCTCTTGTTAACTTGTATTTTACATATATCTTATCTACAGTATCAAGATAGTGTAACCCTTGGCCGACTGTTTCTCGGGTAGTTGCGTTAGCAGCGCTTCCCTTTAGCGCAGTGCGGCCCATGTAATTCTTGATTCATAACCGGAGATTTAAAATATGGCAACTTTATATGAACGACTTGGTGGGCAAGCTGCAGTGGATGCTGCCGTCGAAATTTTTTACCGTAAAGTACTGAGTGATGATCGCGTTAACAAATTTTTTGATGGCGTGGATATGGATAAGCAGATCAATAAGCAAAAGGGCTTCCTTACGATGGTTTTTGGCGGCCCCAACAACTATACCGGCAAGGATATGCGTGAAGGCCATAAACATTTAGTTGCCCGTGGTTTGAATGATTCTCATGTGGATGCCATTGTTGAGTTGCTAGGCGCAACGCTGCAAGAGCTTGGCGTAGGTGCAGCAGATATTGGGGAGGTGGCAGCCATTGCCAATTCTGTTCGTAACGACATATTGAATCGTTAAATTTTGCGATGGAAGTGCTATTCGACAATCAGAAAATTTTCGTAGCAGAAGGGCAAACGCTACTGTCTGCTCTGATTGCCGGTGGTCATCACATTCCACATAACTGTTGCGCAGGTGCCTGCCAAAGTTGTTTGATGCAGGCAGTTACGGGCGTGCCGCCTGCAGCATCCCAGGAAGGATTGAAAGATTCTCTCAAGGCGCAAAACTATTTTTTGGCTTGTATCTGTAAGCCAGATGCACCACTGACTGTCGCTTTGGCTCCACAGCAAAATTTGCTGAGAGCTACGCTGGTAGATCGTTTGGATTTGAGCCCATCGGTGTTGCGTTTGCGTTTGCAGAGCGCTGAGTCTTTTAACTATCGCGCCGGCCAATACATTACGCTATTTAATTCTGATGAAATTGGGCGCAGCTATTCTTTGGCGAGCGTTTCAGGGCTTGATGATTTTCTGGAGCTGCACGTACACCTCATTCCTAATGGCGCGGTAAGCGCTTGGTTGCATGACAAGGTACTTGTAGGCGATCCAATTTCTCTGCAAGGCCCGCTGGGTGATTGCTTCTATATTCCCGGCGAACCGGAACAAAATCTGCTGCTAGTGGGTACCGGAACGGGCTTGGCGCCTTTGGTTGGTGTCGCGCGCGATGCGCTGCATCAGGGGCATCGCGGTGAGATTCATTTGATTCATGGTGCGCTGCAGACGACGGGTTTGTATCTGCATCAGACTCTGTTAGAGTTGGCCGTGCAGTTTGACAATTTCCACTATCATGCCAGCGTGCTGCATCCGTCGGCCGAAGACGTTGGGTTACAGGGATGGAGTGCATCTACTGTTGAAGCGCTTAGTCAGCAAGTGGCGCCGAAGCCGCAAGGATGGAAAATTTATTTGGCGGGTAATCCCGATATGGTGAATAATTTGCGCAAGCAATTATTTTTAGCCGGAGCCAGTAGCCGGAATATTTATGCTGATCCTTTTACAATACCTTTGAGCGATTCCGCACTTTAATATTCGATCCAGACGCACTTTATGCAGCTGACACGTTACACCGATTATGGACTTCGTGTTTTGATCTTCCTCTCGTTGCAAGAAGAAGGCAGGCGCTCCAATGTGAGTGAGATTGCCGCTCATTTTGCTATACCCCGAAACCATCTGGTGAAAATAGTGCATCGACTTGGGCAGCTGGGTTATGTGCAAACCATTCGGGGTAAGAATGGTGGCATTCTGTTGGCAACCTCAGCCGACTCGATAGGCATTGGGGATGTCGTGCGTGATTTGGAATCCACTTTGGAAGCGGTTGCCTGTGAGCTGCCTTCGCCCTGTCCTATTTTACCGGCTTGTTTATTGCGCGGTGTGCTGGCAAAAGGGATGAAAAGTTTTTTTGCAGTATTAGATGAGGTTACGCTGGCTGATTTGGTACGCCGACCGAAGCAGTTAAAAGGTCTGCTACAATATCCCGATGCCCACTAGTGAACCTAATATCGACCTCCATACTCATTCGTATTTTTCCGATGGCATCTTGTCCCCTGCGGATCTAGTGCAGCGTGCGGTTGGGCAAGGCGTATCGGTGTTGGCGTTGACCGATCACGATACTACGGCAGGCATCGCCCAGGCGCAGGCTGCCGCACAAGCGCTGGAGTTGGAATTGATTGCCGGTGTTGAAATTTCTACAAGCTGGTCGGGGCACACTATTCATGTGCTCGGTTTGCGAATAGATGTCACTTCATCTGCGCTGCAGCAGGGTATTGCGCAGATTGCTTTGCAGCGTGAAGAGCGGGCAATGGAGATGGGCAGGAAGTTAGAGAAAGCCGGTATTCCGGCTGCCTTTGAGAATGCAAAACAACTAGCCGGTATTGGTTTGGTAACGCGCACCCATTTTGCACGCTACATTCTATCGTTACAAAAAGCGAAAACGATGCAGCAAGTGTTCGAACGCTATTTGGGTCAGGGCAAAGCTGGTTTTGTGAATGCTCAATGGGCTTCTATAGCTGATGCCGTTGCCTGGATTCGACAAGCCGGCGGGCAGGCGGTCATTGCACATCCGGCGCGCTACAAAATGACAGCGACGAAGCTGCGATCCTTAATTAAGGCTTTCAAAGAAGCAGGTGGTGAAGGGCTGGAAGTGGCCTATGGCAACTATTCTGCTGCCGACATGCAAAAGATTGCGAACTTGGCGGTGGAGTTTGCGCTGTTAGCCTCCAGGGGTTCGGATTTTCATGGAATCGAACATCAATATGCGGAAGTGGGCAGAGCGCCGCCTCTTCCTGGGCAGGTTACGCCTATCTGGAAAGATTGGCCGGCGCACTAATGTATTGCTAGTTCGTTTTGTTACGCACTTAACCCTTTTCTCTGCCATAGAATTGGTGGCCGGTTGAAGTTTCTGGATCAGTCGGCCGAAAAGTTACCTAATCCTGTGCATGATCTGGCTTGCCCCATTGATGGTTAGAGCAAGTCTGTAAGGAGAAAAAAGGGGTTGCGAAGGTTGTTTGCAATTTGGTTAAATTCGCTTTTATTTTGGTAGAGACTCATGAGCGAGCAGAAATGTTGGTTTGGTTATTTAGATGCAGGTGATAAAAGCTCTGCGGTAGTCAGAGATGATAGCCTCGTTACAGGTGATCATGAGACTATCTATTTATATAATCTGCAACGCGACGCGATTGTCGAGTATAAAAAAGCTATTGTAGAGCCGAAATTACGCGAGCTAAAAGCGAAAGAGCAAGATCAGGTTGCAGCATTGCAAAAAGCCTTTCGTAAAGTCAGAAACAGTTTCACGCCACGAGGTTCGAAAGCGGCGTCCGTTCCCGATAAGGCCCGGCCAGTGAAGAAGCCGAAGAAAGGTGAAGAGTTGGTTCTGATCGAAGAGTTGGTAGATAAAGAATTTATTGATGATGGTGGTGATGGTGATAGCGATGAGGATGAGGATGAGTAAAGTCGGTAGTTGTGTTCAGGGTTGTGATTACCGCTGGGGATCACGACAGTGATGGGTCAAGACAAGCCGTTGGTTGGCGTCATTATGGGTAGCAAGTCCGACTGGGACACCATGCGCGAAGCGGCCGACATCCTCAAATTTTTCAAGATTCCCCATGAGTGCCAAGTAGTCTCCGCCCACAGAACACCTGCCTGGATGATGGAATATGCAACCGGCGCCCATGGTCGTGGACTCGAAGTTATTATTGCCGGGGCAGGTGGAGCCGCACATTTGCCGGGCATGGTGGCAGCACAAACCACCTTGCCAGTGTTGGGCGTGCCAGTGCAAAGCCAGGCACTGAGTGGATTAGATTCTCTTTATTCCATCGTGCAGATGCCCGGTGGCGTTCCGGTAGGCACATTGGCCATTGGCAAACCCGGCGCCAAGAATGCGGGCCTGTTAGCCGTGTCGATTCTTGCCAACAAATATCCTGAACTCACCAATGCCTTGGCATCCTATCGTCAGGACATGGCGGCGACTGTGCGTCAGAGTGTGCTGGAATGAAGCCGATTTTACCCGGCGCGATTATCGGCGTATTGGGCAGCGGTCAACTCGGTCGTATGTTAGCCATCGAAGCGCGCAAAATGGGTTATCGCATTTATACCTATTCGCCAGAAAATGATACGCCGACTGGACATATCGCGGATCTGGACGTGAATGCGTCTTACCAAGATCTCGATGCTATTGCAGCCTTTGCGCGTTCGGTGGATGTGGTGACCTTCGAGTTTGAAAATGTTTCTTCCGAAGCGGCTGCCAAAGCAGCGGAGTTTGCCATAGTACGTCCTGGCGGCGATGTGCTGCATATCGCACAAAACCGTTTGCGGGAAAAGCGTTTCTGCCGCGACCAGGGATTACCAACTACGCCTTTCCTCGAAGTACATTCGCAAGAAAGCCTGGAGCAGGCAGTGCAGGCGCTGGGTTTCCCCGCCGTGTTAAAAACCGCAGGTTGGGGCTACGATGGCAAAGGTCAGCACAAAATTTTGCAACTCGAAGATGCGCTTCCCGCATGGGAAAGTATGGGCAGACAATCGGCGATTCTGGAAGCTTTCGTGTCCTTCGATGCGGAGTTGTCGGTGGTGGCAGCAAGAGGCGTGGATGGTCAGTTTGCCCATTATGGTCTGCTGGAAAACAGTCATCTACATCACGTTCTGGATTTGACCGTCTCCCATCCAAACTTTTCGCCCAAGGTGCAAGAACGCGCCATTGAAATTACCCGCACACTGTTTGATGCCCTCGATCTGGTTGGCGTAATGTGTGTGGAGTTTTTTCTGCGGGGCGAAGAGTTAATGATTAACGAAATGGCGCCTCGTCCACACAATTCCGGTCACTTGACCTTTGATGCCTGTGTTACGAGTCAGTTCGAGCAACAACTGCGAGCGGTCTGTGGATTGCCACTGGGTAGCACCGCTTATCATCGACCGGCTGCTATGGTGAATCTGCTGGGTGATTGCTGGAGTCAGGGCATTCCGCAATGGCAGCGGGCACTCGCCGATGACCGTATCAAACTCCACCTCTATGGCAAAACGGATGCACGCCCCGGCCGTAAGATGGGTCACATGACAGCGCTCGCTACTACGCGGAACGATGCGCGGGATGCGGTGTTAAAAGCGCGTCAGTTGCTTTCTCAGGCACCATAATTGGGCGGGTTGGTGTAGAATGCCACGCAATGGATAAAGAAAAGAAAACCACGCACAAACAACCTAGAGATCAGGTCAAGAGCCATGCGTCCTGGAGCCTCGATCAATTCATCGTTCCCGCCGTCGAAGGCAAGATACGCTTCCACGATTTAGACCTCCCCGACGAGATCATGCACGCCATTGCAGATCTTGGTTTCGAATATTGCTCCCCCGTACAGGGGCAGGTGTTGCCCCATACTCTACAGGGGTTGGACGCCATCGCCAAAGCGCAAACTGGTACGGGCAAAACGGCGGCTTTTCTGGTGGGCATCATCGACGATCTGCTTGGCAACCCGATCGAAGAAAAGCGTTTTCTCGCCGAGCCTCGTGCACTCATTATTGCCCCGACCCGTGAATTGGTTATGCAGATTGCGCAAGATGCCAAAGATCTGTGCAAATACACGCAGCTTTCTGTGGTCGCGCTGGTGGGTGGTATGGATTTCGGTAAACAGCAGAAGCAACTGCAACAACAGTTAGTGGATATTGTGGTGGCAACGCCGGGTCGTCTCATTGATTTCGTTACGCGCAAGTACATTCATCTGGACATGGTGGAATCCCTCGTATTAGACGAAGCGGATCGCATGTTGGATATGGGATTTATTCCTCAGGTAAAGCAAATTTTGCGCGCCACGCCGCCGGTAGAAAATCGTCAAACCCAGCTCTATAGCGCCACTTTCGATAATGACGTGTTGCAGCTGGCCAAGAAGTGGACCCATGAACCGGTTCGCATTGAAATCGAACCCGAGCAAGTGGCGACCGATAAAGTCGAGCAACGCATTTACATGGTGTCCAGAGAAGAAAAGTTTCGCGTGTTGATCAATCTGTTGCGATCGCCAGAAGTGCAACGCAGTATTGTGTTTGTGAACCGCAGAGATCAGGGTCAACATCTGTTTGAGAAAGTGCGCAAAGCGGGTATTAAGGCGGGCATTCTTTCAGGAGAAATTCCGCAACAGAAACGCACCCGCACTCTGGAAGAATTCAAGCAGGGCAAGATTGATGTGATTGTGGCGACCGATGTCATGGGACGCGGTATTCATGTGGATGGCGTCAGTCATGTCATCAACTATAACTTGCCCGATGACCCGGAAGACTATGTGCATCGCATTGGCCGCACCGGGCGCGCCGCGGCTACTGGCATTGCCATCACCTTAGCTTGTGAAATGGAATCCTACCAACTTCCCGCCATTGAAAAACTGTTGGGAACCAAGTTGAAATGTGTATTGCCGGAAGAGGCGTTGTTAGTCTAACTTCATGTCGGCATATGCTGTTACTCCCAGGCAATTCTCTTGAGTAAAGAAAAACATCTTCGCACTCGTGTAACGTCTAACGCCAGTAGTTTGCATCTGGCGACCCCCGCTTATGTTGCTGCCTTTTATCTCATTGGCATGTTAACCATGTTATTTAGCCTGAGCATGTTGCCGCCCATTGCGGTTGCACTCTATTTTCAGGATGGTGGTGTTTATCCCTTTTTAGCGACCTTTATTCTCACCTTTATTGGTGGCGGTCTTTGCTGGCTTCCCTTTCGATCGGTGCAGCTGGAGTTGCGCAAACGGGATGGATTTCTCGTGGTGGTGGGATTCTGGCTGCTTATTTCGTTACTCGGTGCTTTGCCATTTAATTTTGCAAACAATCCACATTTGCCCTACGTGGATGCGGTGTTTGAATCGGTATCCGGACTCACAACTACGGGTGCGACGGTGATGAGTGGACTGGATAATCTTCCACACTCCATTCTCTATTATCGTTCACAGTTGAATTTTTTAGGTGGTATGGGGATTGTCGTGTTAGCGGTTGCTTTGCTGCCGATGCTAGGCATTGGGGGCATGCAGCTATACGTTGCAGAAACACCCGGTCCGATGAAAAACGACAAGTTAACGCCGAGAGTGACAGAAACTGCCAAGCGACTTTGGATGATCTACGCGGGCATTACGCTGCTTTGCGTGCTGTCGTTCTGGGCGGCTGGCATGTCGTTATTTGATGCCATCAATCATGCTTTTGCAACGATGGCGCTGGGTGGATTTTCTACTCACGATGCCAATATTGGTTTCTTCGAGAGCAACCGCATCGAATGGGTAGCTGGCATTTTTTCTTTCATCGCCGGCATCAATTTTGCCCTGCATTTTACGGCGTGGCGATCGCGCAGCATTCGGGAATATCTACGGGATCAGGAATTTTTACTCTACTGCGCGGTGATGGTTGTTATCGTTTTGGTTACCTGGTTGATGTTGTTTAGTCAGGGTTCTTTTACAGGCATGCGTACTTTTTCTCATGCTTTCTTCCAATCCTTATCCGTTGCAACGGACAATGGCCTGGTCACGACGGGTTATCCGGCAGAATGGCCGGCCTTCATCCCTGTGTTTTTGGTGCTTGCGAGTTTTTTTGGTGGTTGTGCAGGATCGACCTGTGGAGGCATCAAGGCTATTCGCTTTTTGCTGCTCTATAAAATCAGTGTGCAAGAGCTGAAATATCTTATTCATCCTAACGCAGTGATTGCAACGCGCATCGGTAATCGCACCATAGAGCCCCGGGTGATGACGGCCGTGTTGGGATTTTATTTCCTCTATATTTTTAGTTATTGCCTGTTTTCCTTGTTGGTGATGGCGACCGGCGTGGATGTGGTAACGGCTTTTGGTTCGGTTGCAGGTACGCTCAATAATATGGGGATTGGATTAGGAGAGACTTCTTCTAACTTTGGCGTTTTGAGTGACACGGCGACCTGGCTGTTGAGCTTATCGATGTTGGTAGGACGACTGGAAGTGTTTCCGTTGCTATTGCTGATTCATCCTGATTTTTGGCGACGTTAAACCTAAATTCCGCAGTTGAACCCTGCTGCAACCGCCTAATCCACTGAATCTCGTCGCGATTTCATCCTAAATTTCATTCACCGTAGAGATGACTACGC
>Ga0315270_10001608_pt1 | contig 12025 bp, 6 predicted proteins | sample C1_bottom_MG_FD_204932 | JGI IMG/M metagenome (GOLD analysis project Ga0315270, IMG submission 204932) | Sediment microbial communities from Yellowstone Lake, YNP, Wyoming, USA - C1_bottom | ecosystem: Environmental > Aquatic > Freshwater > Lake > Sediment | place: USA: Wyoming | collected... | reverse complement strand
TTGCCACCAGTGACGTGACATGTAATGCAGGCTACGGAGATATGACTGTGGTCAGTCGTGGGCGCAGGCTTGAATGCGGTGGTGGCATGGCAGGCACCACAAACGTCGTCAGTCGGCATGTGATCCGGCGTTTTACCTTTTGCTATGACACCGTCGTGACACCCAACGCAATTCTGGCGACCAACCACCTCATCGTGATCGACGAGAATCACCGGTTTCCAATCTCCACCGGACCTATGGCACGCCACGCAGTTGTCTGTGGTCGCAATATGTGTATCGTTCTTCCCACCCCATGGTGAGGTCTTCGAATGGCACGTTATGCATGGAGTGGAAATCTGCGTGTGATCGACATCCGTTCCACGCGTCGGTTTCCACGCCACGGTCGTTTTGTGACAGGCGCCACAAACGTCGGTGGACTTAATGTGATCACCCGTTTTCCCCGTTGCGGAACGACCGTCATGGCATGTCTGGCAATCGGCCCGTGCCTGGCTGTGATCCATCGTTGCCCCAGTTTTAAAGTCTACCTGCATCCCAGGCACATGGCATTTGACGCAATCGTTGGTGGTTGGAATGTGAGATGGCGACTTGCCCGTTGCAATTGGACCGTTGTGACAGCTTTCGCAAACCCCTATCACGTCTTTGTGATCCACGGTAACCTGGGGCATAAACTTTTGTGTATCGTGACATGCCTTACAGTTCGTTGTCGTAAATATGTGGGTCGGCCCTCTACCTTTCGCGACGATACCGTCATGACAGGACGCGCATTCGCCAATCACGAAATCGTGATTGACCTTGGATACAGCCTTCCAGTCGGAAGTATTGTGGCAAACGCTGCAATTCTCCGAACTATTGATATGGGGCGTTGGCTTGCCTTTGGCTTTGGTGCCGTTATGGCAGTTCGCACCGCAATTCTCTTTGCCTACGACGAATTCATGGTTGACCGTGACAGCGGGTATCCAAATAGTCGTTGAATGACATACTTCACAGCGGTCTTCTGCCGTGACACTAATATGATTGGGACCCTTACCTGGTATGGGTGCCCGCAAGCCACTGTGGCAACTGACGCAAGCACCATTGACTTCATTGTGATCGACATAGACCCATGGTTCGAAAGTCTTGGTTGAGTGACAACTGCCGCAATTATCCGAAGTACTTATGTGGTTGACCCCTTTGGTTGTTATCCTCGGGTTACCAACATGGCAGCTCTGGCACTTACCATTCACGAATGCATGATCAACAACGTGTTTGGTCGTCCACTTTTGCGGCATTGTGTCATGGCAGGCACTGCACTGATTGGTTGAATCAATATGCGTGTCATTCTTCCCTGAAGCGATGACTTTATTGTGACAACTTACACACTCCCCCTTGACCTCAAGATGATCAACCGTGACGAACGGAGCCCATTTTGCCGGCAGGATTGCATGACAGGCGTCACACTTATCGGTTGTTGTTATGTGTTTTGCACTCTTGTGACTAACGTTAGGCCGCGTGCCATTATGGCAGGTAGCGCAAGGACCGATAACTAACCCATGATCGACTGTCACAAGGTCCGTCCATACGGTTGGGAGTGGTTTCCCAGATGCGGGTGCCTTGTGGCAAGAGGCACAGATATTTTGAGTTGGAATGTGAACAGCGGTTTTCCCGGCAACCGTGGTGCCGTTATGACAGACCTGGCAATCTGCGCGTACTTCTAAATGGTCCGTCGTCTGGGCCGGTCGCCATTTAGTCGTAAAATGACATGTCCCGCAATTATCGGTTGTTGGAATGTGGAACGTTGGCTTCCCGGCAAAACCGCCCGGCGAATTGTCGTGGCAAGTAATACAGGCAGCCGTGATTTGCCCATGATCCACCACCGATGTTTTATTGATCCAGCTCGTGGTGTTATGACATGCAGAGCAAATATTACTCGAAGCGATATGGGTCGACCCCTTACCGGTAAAAAGCACGCCGTCGTGGCAGGACTGACACTCACCCTGCACTTGTTTGTGATCTACCCGCACCAAAGGCATCCACCGTGATGTTGAGTGGCAAGCGCCACACTCGTCTGTCGTCGTTGGATGTTTGACCAGTGGATCTGTTTTCGCTGCCAAATGGCAACTCTGGCAAGGACCCACCGTTTGCGAATGATCCATACTCTTCACTGGCTTCCAGGCCTGTGTTGAATGGCAAGTCTCGCACACGCCCAATGTCTTGATATGCGTAGCACTCATCCCTTTCGCCAAAGTACCGTTGTGGCAAACGGAGCACACGCCTACTACCTGGCCGTGGTCAACCTTCGTAGCGGGCCGCCAGAAGGTGTTGCTATGACACTTCGCGCAGTCGTCTGTGGATGGGATGTGTGGCGGCACGGTGGGCTTGCCAACAGCGATGCGGGTATTGTGACAATCGAAACAGGCGCCGATTACCCCGACCCCCGAGGCATGACTCACCTTGTTCGCTGCAACGGTCCACTTAACTATCGTGTGACAGGCTTCACACACGTTCGAGGTATTGATGTGCTTCTGGCTCTTGCCCGTCGTGGGAGAACCGTTGTGGCATGAATAGCAATTATCGACAATCCCGTTATGAATGGACGCCGTCGTAACCCCGGTCCATTTAGTTGTCCCAACGTGACATGAATCGCAGGCCCCCAGTGTTGGTACATGCAACGGCCCCTTGCCCCGCGCAGAAACACCATTGTGGCAAACTGCGCAGGCGCCAAGCGCCTCTTTATGGTCTACGAACGTGGCCGGTTTCCACGCTGTCACGCTGTGGCAAGCCGTGCATGCATCAGACGTGGGGATGTGAGTGCGCGGCTTAGCCGTGGCAATAACGGTATGACAAACGGCACAGGCAACAGTCACTTCGTTGTGATCAACTTTGGACGCTGGCCTCCAAATGCTCGTGCCATGGCACGCTCCGCAGGCATCGGTGGTTGGCATGTGTTTCAAACTTTTCTTGGTAGCGATTACTCCGTCGTGGCACGCTGCACATGAGCCTTGAGTCTGTGTATGGTCAAATTTGGCTATTGCCAGCCAGGTGGTCGTCCTGTGGCACGCACCACACTGGTTAGTGGTCGGCAAATGCGTTTGCGTCTTCTTTGGAAGGTGACAGCTCTCGCATGTACCCTGCACTTGACTGTGATCGACTTTCTGCGCAGGTACCACCCACGAATTAGTGGTGTGGCACAATTTGCAGTCATCGGTGCTTAGGATATGCTTCGGCGACTTTTTGCTCTTCGCATAAATTCCGCCGTTGTGACAGTCGAGGCACGTGCCACGCGTTTGGGTGTGGTTCACGGTTGCCGGCTTCCACGCCAGCGCCGAATGACACGCCTCACACACTTCACTACTCGGAATATGATTCGCCGGTTTAGGCGTCGCCACCGAGGCCACCAAGTGACAATTGGTGCAAACCGGCGACACTTCCTTATGATCGACCCGAATCACCGGCAACCACGTTTGCGTACCATGGCAGGCTTCGCAACGGGCACTGGACTGCAAATGGGTTGGCGTTTTGCCGCGCGAAGTTACGCCATCATGGCAACCGGCACGGGCGCAATCAGTCGTGGCGTTATTCGCGGCATGGTCGAAAATCACGCGGATTGCGCGTGATTTCATTCCTGGCCGCTTGAAATCGTCTGTCGCTGGCTGCCAAGCGCCCGTGGAATGGCAGGCATCGCACTTACTCGCACCGGGGCCAACGTGATCGTTCGGTGCGCCGGGTGCACGAATACCGTTATGACAATCGGCGCAAATTCCGGTTACTTGGCGGTGGTCAACTTTGCCGACAGGTTGCCAACCCGCCGTGGAATGACACGCATCGCAGGCCATCGTGACAGGCATGTGCTGCGCCGGTTTTGCCGCTGCTCGCGTGCCATCATGGCACTGGGCGCAGGCGCCTAGCGCTTCGAAATGGTCGAATTTTCCGCGGGCGGTCCAGCTCGTGGGCGAATGGCACGCAGAACACTGCGCGCTGGATGCTACGTGGCGTGACGATTTCCCGGAGGCTTTGGCGCCGTTATGGCAGGCGGCGCACTGGGTTGGCACATGGGCAAGATTTTTTTGATTTTGGTGGCAATCTGCGCACCCGACCCGGGCATGCCCACCCACGAGCGCAAAGCCCGCACCCGCGTGGTCGAAGACTTCAGAAAGATCGGCCGCAAAGGCGGGCCAAGATAGAAAAAGCAGCAACAGCAGGGCTGACTTGGCGACAGTCGCCAGCGTAACCCACTTGCCCAAATTCGCTTGAACGCGAAACCCGTTTGCGATCCCTCGCGAAACAGTTACGCCCACTACCGGTCTTATGTCCATTTGTCCACCCCACATGTGGGGTGCGCGAGCTGTGCTTCTTTAGGCACTCGCTTTTTTGACGAACCCGAGGCAATGCCTCGCAGCCCTTCGCGCACACCCTTGATACCGGACACAATGTGCTGGGGGCGCTGGGTGCCAAGTTAGAACTTATGCGTGGAAAACGACGGGTAAATGAAGGCTGGGAACTACGTACAACTTAGAACTGATCGGGAAAACATGGATGGTAAACTGCGCCACCTAACCCTCACCCCAACAACCACCACCGCCACCGCAAAGAACACTTCTTCACACCGGCGACTCTTCGGGAACTGCACGAGAAGAGCCGTTGACGTCGAGATCAGACTGCGATCCCACCCTCACCACATTTATTTATTCGATCTTCGTAATTGTTGACAATTTTAGCAGAGATATCCCCGCATACCAAGGACAACACCTACGACAATCCCTTTTAGACCGTTTATATTGTCACACCGGACATCCTGCACTAGTGACCCTTAAACCGTCCTGAATTACACTAAAGCATGTAGCGTACCGGTTCGACCCACCCTGACCCGCCACAAAGGATTTTCAATGTACAGAAAATTAATGTTTAGCACGGCGATTTCCTGCTTCAGCCTAACCGCCACCGCCGCTCCGTTCATGGCAATGGACCCGCGCTCATTGGGAATGGGTGGAACAGGCGTGTCTGCCGCCACCAGCGCTGGGGCAGTGTTTTACAATCCGGCCCTGCTGGCAGCGGCGAAGGCGGACGAAGATTTCAGCCTCGAGATCCCTACTCTCACCCTTAGGGTGGCCGATCCGGACAAATTAAGGGATTCGGTTAGCGACATTTCAGACAAAGATCCATTTCAAAAATTCTCGACGGCCTTGGACGCGTTCAATACACCAACAACTAATCCAACGATTTTTAACCAGCGCAAAACCAATTTGTTCAACGCAAGTACCGACATGCGCAACGCGCTCGTTTCAATTTCGGACCGGACCGTTGAAGCCGGCGGCAATTTTGGCGTTGTCGTCGGCATCCCGAGTAAACGTTTCGGCAGCTCATTCATGGCCAATTACTGGGCGGCGGGTGGTGCCTACGGGGAAGTTTCGGGCGTCGACCTAAAAGCCATTGACGACTCGATCGCCGCAGTTCAGTCACAGGACATTACTTCCCTGCTCACCCAAAACGACATCACCCAAAACTTCACCTCGTTCGTCGCCCTGCGCGCCGCCACATTCCTCGAAATCGGCCTCGGCTTCGGCCGCGAGTTCGAGCTCGCCGGGCACACCTTTGCCGGTGGCATCACCCCAAAGTTTGTTCAGGTACAAACCTACGACTACAAATACGTTGCTAAAGAACTCGACACCGCCGATCTCACCTCACAACAAGGCGAAAAGAAATACGGCAGCTTTAATATCGACCTTGGCGTGGCAAAAGACTACGGCACAGCCTGGAAAACCGGTTTCGCCATCAAGAATCTGATTCCCCAAACCTACGAAACCGGGGCGAAAAACCAGATCAAAGTCGGCCCGCAAGCCCGCATCGGCGCTTCGCGACATACCGACCGCACTACGCTCGCTTTCGATCTCGACCTCAACCCGACCGACCCGGTTGGGTTTGGTGGAAAAACCCAATACCTGGGGATAGGCGGCGAAGTTGACGTTTGGGTGTTGTTACTGCGCCTGGGTTACCGCTACAACATTGCCGACTCCGCCAGCAGCATTGCCACCGTTGGGCTAGGCCTCGACCTCCTGGGTTTGCATCTTGATATTTCGGCCGGCGCAAGCCCGGACGTCGGCGAAGTCAATGCCGCAGCGCAATTAGGCTTCCGCTTCTAAATCAAAAACCAGACATCAGGGGAGATGACTCTCCTGATGCTTGGTCCACAAACCTAACATCGCTCGCTCTACAGCTAGCTGCAGAAAATGCGAAAACTTCGACGCCAAGCCCTGCTTGGTGGAATAGGTAAGCTGATAAAGGTCTGCCGTTTTAGCGTTTTCTAGCAAATAATCATCGCTGGTTTTAATTTCATCGACTAACTTTAAATCGAGCGCACGCGTTCCAAACCAGTGTTCGCCCGTGGCCACTTTGTCCAGCTCAACCGATGGCCTGTGCAGTGCGATGAAGTCTTTGAACAGCTCGTGCGTGTCTTCAATTTCTTCTTTGAATTTGGCGCGGGCTTTGTCCGTGTTTTCGCCGAATACGGTGAGGGTGCGCTTGTGTTCGCCGGCGGTTATTAGCTCCAAATCAACGTCATGCTTGCGAAGTAAACGGTTAAAATTAGGAATCTGCGCCACCACGCCAATGGAGCCGACGATGGCAAAGGGCGCGGCGAGAATGCGATCGGCCACACAAGCCATCATATAACCGCCGCTCGCGGCCACTTTGTCCACAGCAACGGTCAGTGGCAGCTTATGAGCACGCAACCGCGCCAACTGCGAAGAGGCCAAACCGTAGGCGTGCACCAATCCTCCGGCACTGTGCAAACGTAAGAAAACTTCATCTTGCGACCGGGCAACGCCAATCACGGCGGTGATTTCTTCCCGCAACGCCGAAACGGCCGAGGCTTTGATGTCGCCATCAAAATCCAACACAAATACGCGCTTGCGGTTCTCATCGACTGGCTGCTTCGCTTCGGCCTTTTTCTTGGCCTTGTGCTCCTTTGCCAGGCGCTTAGCCTCATCTTTCGAGGTCATCAGCTCGGTGAGCATGTCGGTGGTGTCGTTGTAGCCATCATTGAGCTTCTTTAGCTCAATGTGATCGCCCCCGTGCTCACGGGAGCGGCTGATCAAAACCAACACCAGCACCGTTAGACCGCCGATTGCCAGCACAATTGTCAAAACCTTGGCTGCAAACAGGCCATATTCGTACAAAAATTCCACAATGCCTCCAAACTCAGTAAATTGGCGCCAATCTACCACAGGCGGACCTGGGCAACCCATCAAAAACGGCGACTGAGGGTCTATAAACTTAATAGCGCGAGCTGGCGGCACTTGGCGGCGCGCGCGTTGTCTAAAGAAAATGTACGCATCGAGTCAATACGTTTGCTACAATTCCACAAATAACAGAGTGCTTCAGGGGTGGGGGCTACATGCGCAAGCTTTCCGCGTTACTTTCAACATTGCTGCTGCTTCCATGCTGCGCCTTCGCCGACGTGCAAACGGGCTCGGACGTTGGCTACGGCGACGGTAAGATTTCGTCAGGCAAACTCAGCCTCGTCAGCGAAAACGCCTACTTCGGCGGCATGCTGGGCAATTGGCAAAGCGGGCGCTCCTCCAACGAATCTTTCATTACCGGCTTCTTGGTCGGCTATAAAACACGCGGCGATGTGTACCTCGACATGGCGATGGGCGGTTACGATGAACTCGCGGCAGACCGAATGGACTTCAACAACGTTGTCGGAAGACTAAACAACCGCAGCCATTACCCACTCATGGGGTCGGTCAATGTGGGGTTTCGGCTCAATCCGTCGATGATCCTCGACATTGGCGGCCTTTACCTGCAACGGCCGGGAGAGACCAGTATAGACAATCCGATTTTCAATAATCGCCTGATGGGCAAAGCATCGGTTACTGTTAGCTTTAAATAGGGCGAGCCGATGTCGTGTTAAAGCCCGACTTACCGCCAATATCCGGCCGACGTTCTCACTATTCTCAAAAAATCTGGCAACAGGCTCATAAAGAGCTTTAATCGGCGCCGCGACCTCTCTATACTAATCCGCTAGGGAATTTGCGGCCGACCAACGAGGGGAATCCATGAGTCTGAAACGTGACACCGGCGAGAAAACGCGCGTAGCCATTATGTTCATCGTTTTTCTGTCATTCTACGCAGGAATAACGACGTTCGTGCTAACGAGCGCCGCCTAAGAAAAAAGCCCCTCTCGGGGCTTTTTTTTTCGCCTATTGGTTCCTTAGCGGTCTATTCGAAAAGGCTCACCACCAAGCCAATCGCGCCGCCAAACACGCCACCCCAAACCACAAGCCATCCCAAATGATCCTTGATTAAATCTTGCACGATCGTTTTCACCATAGGCGCCGTGAGTTTGCGCAAACGATCGTCGACAATCGCTTCGATTTTCTTCTGCAGATCCACCGCAATTCGCTCCGCGTCGACGCTGCTGGCAAGCGTGCGTTTGAACGAATCGCTTTCAACCAGCTCCTGAAGGGTGGTTTTGATGTTTCTGACAAAGGGTTCGCGCAATTTCTCCAACGCGCTGGCACCACCTACCATGGCAATCATTTTGCCGTAGGAAGATTCCATAATCGCATCGACAAGCCGCTGGAACAGGCGATCATAGTCCACCGACTCAATGATCTTTCCCGGCTTCAGCCAATCGGTGAAAGAGGCTTCTTCTTCCTCAATCACCCTTTTCACGTTTCCGGGTGCAAAAAACTGCTCCATCACCAATTTTTTGATCGCGGCTTTGAATTCCTCGAACCGGTCAAGAATCACACCCGAGCCATAGAGGTACGGCACTTTCTCAAATAGCATGTGGATCGCTAACCAGTTGGTTATCGCGCCCGACAACGCGAAATAGCCGACGGCACGCAGTTCCTTGCCAAACATTGGGCTCAGGTAACCGGCAACGACAAAGAGCGCCGACACCACGTTGGTCAGCAGGCTTTGGTCTTGCCACCATGATTTGGAAATTGGGGATGAGTTCATGTAGCTACCATTCGTAAAGTCCGTTTTAGTCGATAGCCATCTGGCGCGGCAACTTATGGGCCGGAGCGTCGGGCTAACCCCCGATCTACAAACCGACCTCAGCCGCCGCTCAGAGTTACTTTCTGCCCTTCCGCCAACTGATTGGCTCCGGGAATTATAACTTTTTGGCCAATTGCCAGACCCTGGACAATCTCCGCCTCTGTCTGACTCTCAACCCCAACCGTCACCGGTATGAAGTGAACCTGACCGTTGCGCGCAATGGCCACGGTGCGCTGACCATTGCGGTTGAACAAGGCTTCTATCGGAATTCTTAGCGCTTTATCGTCGGATGACGCTTGGATTTGGACATCCACATTTTGCCCCAATTTCAGGGCCGGCGCATCGTTGCCTAAGGCCGCGTAAACGGTGGGAGCATTCTCTCCCGAGGCCCGACCCGCGTCTGCAACTCGGAGCACTTCGCCGTGCCACGGTTTGTCTGGAAACGCACTGCTACTCATCACGACGGCCTGGCCGGGACGAATCCGACCAGCATCGCCCGCCCCCAATGTAGCCTCCACCTCGCGCTGACTAGAGTCAACCAAGGTCAAAATTGGCTCAGGCGGATTCACCCACTGACCCACCAAGGCGGTGACATTGGTGACTACGCCATCAAACTGGGCGGTAACGTCCATACGCTCAAGCGCCAATTTGGCGGCGCGAAGATCTTCTTCCATCACGCTTTGTTGAGCACTGGAAGTTTTCCATTCCGCCTCGGCATCTTCAACCGATTTTCTCGATACAGCGCCCATATCCAAAGCTTTCTGCAATCTCTCAAGCGTTTTACTGGTCTGGGCGACTGTTTCCTGCGTACTCATGAGTTTCGCTTCGGCCCGTTTGACGTTACCCACTGCCTCGCGGTCATCCAAGCGGATCAGCACATCGCCCTTTTTCACCGCGTCACCTTCTTTTACATTTACCTTGGCGACCTGCCCGGCAAAGAACGCGGTGATGCTAACCTTTCGCCGACTAACGACTTTTCCTGATGCGCGAATTGACTGAGAAATTGGCCCTTGTGCGACTTCGGCCAGGGTAATGTCCGGCACTTGCTCACGATTTATGACGAAATAAACGGCTGGCGCCAGTATCGCCAGCAGAACCAAAGCACTTAGGACTTTGCGGGCACGGGGTGAAAAATGGACAGGCTGACGCGGCGAAGCGAACGGGCTACCCGCGGAGTCGCCGCCCCCTTTGAGTTTTTTTTCGTCTATTTGGTCTAGCAACGCAAGCAGAGCATCATCGCCACGTTCCCGCTTGCTCGGCTTCGCCGCCGGGGCGGCTTCTGGTGCTTTGGCCTGCGCAACCTCCGGAACGGCTGGAGCTGGTTTTTGTAGGGTGCCGCGCCGAGGCGCTTGGACAGCGCCCGCCAGTGCCGCTTCGATGGTCGCGTTTGCATCATCCAAACTGAGCCGACTGGAGCTCGACGCGGGCGGCGGTGCACCCTTGGCAGATGAGGCCCCGTGCTCTTTTGCTGCCGACTCGTCGCTTCGCGCAGCGATTTGCGCCAAGGTTAAATTGCCGAACTCTGACGGCACGCCCAGGAAATCTTTTGGTCGAGCGGGTGCCACCTCTGAACGGCCCACTGGGGCTTTGGGCTGGGCCCGGCCAACCGCCTGGGTGAGCGTAGGAATGGCGGCTGAGACTTCCAGCGGTGCAATAGCGGGGATGTGTACCGGCACAACAGGCTCGATGGCCGGCGGAGCGGTTTCGGGCTCGACGGGCAATTCGGCAAAATAGGTGGCCGAGAATTTCACCGGTGCGACGACGTGCGGGGAGTTGGTCCGCGGCGCGCTGACCGCACTGGTTTTTTTGGACTGTTCAATGGCCAGCCGCAGCGCACGATCCAACTCGGGCCCGTCGAGCGGCTTTAACAAAACGGCATTGGCACCCGTGGCCACCAATTGCTGGTGTGAGTCGGAATTGGCCAACCCCGTGACCACGATAATCGGTATTTTGGATTTACTGGGATGACCGCAATTGCGCACCAAACGTATGAGGTCGTCACCGTTGACGCCACCGTCGCTGGAAATCATGAGGTCGGTAATGAGCGCGGCGTAATCGCGCTCCATAATTGCGTCGATTGCCGACTCAGCAGCGGGAAAATGGTCGACCTCGTAGCCAAACTGCTTCAGCAATTTTTTGGTGACGAACGCCGACGTTCGACTGTCGTCGATAAAACAGACGCGCTGAGCCAGGCCCTTGCCCGACTCTTGCTCGGCCATTTTTGCCATTAACGAGCCCTACTTCGCGTCATTCATTTTTTCTCTCGTGTACCTAACCAGCTATTGCCATTGAAGGTGCCGGCAACGGAGGCGGCGCAATTTGCCGTATCGTCCAGTTATCGACCAAATAAATCAATACTTTATCCCTCGTCAGCGGCCATTAAACACTATATTTCATTCTCTTTGCCGGATTACACTTAACTATCGACGAGAAATGCCGATCACCGTAACTAAGGAGGGTTACATGTCGCACCCAGCCGCCGACGTTATAGCTGCAGATTCTGTTGCAAACACGCACGAGCTCTTTCTTGTTCGTGCAAAGCGCAGTCCAGATTCGGTCGCCTATCGCCAATTCGATTCGGCCACCCGCAGCTGGCAGGATTACACGTGGGCTCAAACCCTGGGCGATGTCGAAAACTGGTCACGGGCATTGGCCACCGACGGCTTCGCCGCCGGCGACCGCGTGGGTATTATGCTGCGCAATTGCCAAGAATGGATGATTTTCGAGCAAGCCGCACTGCGACTCGGGCTGGTAGTTGTTCCGTTCTACCCGAACGACCGCCCCGACAACCTTGCTTTCATAATTAACGACGCCAACGTCCGACTGCTGCTCGTTGAAGACCGGGTACAGTGGCAAACCCTTACAGCCGCCGCCCCCCAACTGGCACAAACCACCAAGTTGGTCAGCTTACAACCGCTACCTGCCACGCACGACTCCTTGCCTCACGTTACCTTAGAGCAATGGCTGACCAACAGCAGGGACCAACCCGTCCCCACGCCTGTTAAACATACTCATGCCGACCTCGCCACCATTGCCTATACGT
>Ga0315270_10001607_pt1 | contig 12031 bp, 13 predicted proteins | sample C1_bottom_MG_FD_204932 | JGI IMG/M metagenome (GOLD analysis project Ga0315270, IMG submission 204932) | Sediment microbial communities from Yellowstone Lake, YNP, Wyoming, USA - C1_bottom | ecosystem: Environmental > Aquatic > Freshwater > Lake > Sediment | place: USA: Wyoming | collected... | reverse complement strand
ACCCACGCCATCAGTGGCATGCTCTCCAATCTTGATCCGCACTCGGCTTATCTGGATACGGATTCCTTCAAGGATTTGCAGGTCAGCACCCAGGGCGAATTCGGCGGCCTGGGCATTGAAGTCGGCATGGAAGACGGCTTCGTCAAGGTGATTTCGCCGATCGAGGATACCCCCGCCTTCAAGGCCGGCATCAAGCCCGGCGACCTGATCATCAAGCTCGACGATACGCCAGTCAAGGGAATGACGCTGAACGACGCTGTCAAGCGCATGCGCGGCAAACCGAAAACCGCGATTGTCCTGACCATCGCGCGCAAAGGCGAGACCAAGCCGCTGGTGGTGACCGTGATGCGCGAAAAAATCAAAGTGCAGAGCGTCAAGTCGAAAATGCTCGAGTCGGGTTTCGGCTATCTGCGCGTCACCCAGTTTCAGGAAGAGACGGTCGCCGATCTCGTCAAGCATCTTGAAAAACTCAACAAGCCGGAGACCAAGGATGGAGGCCCGCTACGGGGACTGGTGCTCGATCTGCGCAATGATCCGGGCGGCCTGCTGAACGGCGCCGTCGGTGTCGCCGCCGCCTTCCTGCCGGCCAAGACCCTGGTGGTTTCCACCGATGGCCGCACCGAAGACGCCAAGCACAAATACTTCGCCAGTCCCCAGGACTATCAGCGTGGCGGCCACGACGATCCCCTGAAAAATCTGCCGGCCATTGCCAAGACCATGCCGCTGGTGGTGCTGGTTAACGGCGGTTCGGCCTCGGCCTCGGAGATCGTTGCCGGCGCCCTGCAGGACAGCAAACGCGCCGTGGTGCTAGGCACGCAAACCTTCGGCAAGGGATCGGTGCAGACCATCCTGCCGCTCTCCAACAACACCGCCATCAAGCTGACCACGGCGCGTTACTACACGCCCAGCGGCAACTCGATCCAGGCCAAGGGCATCACCCCCGACATCCTCGTGGAAGAGTCGTCCAACGGCGGATCGCGCGAATTCCTGAAGGAGTCCGACCTGGAACGCCATTTGATCAACGACAAGGAAAAGCCCAAAGAGGCTGCGCCCAAGCCGCAGGCGAAAAACGGCAAGAGCAAAGCCAAGGACGAAGCTGAAGAAGAACCGAAACCGCCGGTATTCGAGTTTGCCTCGAAGAACGATTACCAGTTGAACCAGGCGCTCGGCCTGCTCAAAGCCTGGCAGATCATCAAGCAACGTTAATTCCAGCTTCAAATCAACCATGACTTTGTCGACTTCGCCTCGCCGTGTAGCTAACACTGTCCTCGGCTCGTCTTCGCGTCACGCTTGATTTGAAGCTGGAATTAAAATTAGACGCGGATGAACGACCAGCAGTTGCTACGCTACAGCCGCCACATCCTGCTGCCGCAAATCGGCGTCGATGGGCAGGAGCGGCTGCTGGCGGCGCGGGCATTGGTGGTCGGCGCGGGCGGCCTGGGTTCGCCTGCCGCGTTGTACCTGGCTTCCGCCGGTGTCGGCACGCTGGTGCTGGCCGATGACGATACGGTTGATCTAACCAATCTGCAACGCCAGATTCTCCATCGCACTGCTTCGGTGGGTCTGCCCAAGGTGGATTCGGGGCGCAATACCTTGGCCGAAATCAATCCGGAATGCCGTGTGCTGCCGCTCCCCGAAAGACTGGCGGGAGAACGCCTGGAAGAGCAAGTCGCCGCCGCCGACGTGGTGCTGGACTGCTCGGATAATTTCGCCACGCGCCATGCCATCAACCGCGCCTGCGTGAAGTTCGGCAAGCCGCTGGTGTCGGGGGCCGCGATCCGCTTCGATGGACAAGTCGCGGTGTTCGATGCGTGCGGCGGAAAACATCGCACCTCGCCCTGCTATCACTGCCTATTCCCGGAGAGCCAGGATGTCGAAGAAGTGCGCTGCGCCACGATGGGCGTATTCGCCCCACTCACCGGCATCATCGGCAGCGTGCAGGCGGCAGAAGCTTTGAAGCTGCTGATCGGCTGCGGGGAGTCCCTGGCAGGGCGGCTGTTGCTGCTTGACGGACTGGCGATGGAATGGCGCTCGATCACCATTCCGCACGATCCGGGGTGTGCGGTGTGCGGGGTGTGATGGCTCATCGCCGGGGCTATTTGCGCGAGGTCACGCTGCCCGACTGTGTGACGCTGCATAATGCTTTCCCCGACGGGAGATTCAAGCCATGAAAATTAACTACGACGCGGCGACGGATTCGCTCTACATCCACCTGGCCGAACGTCCATCGGTGGATTCCGACGAGGTGGTGGATGGGGTGGTGCTGGATTACGACGCTGCCGGCGCCCTGGTCGGCATCGATGTCCAGCACGCCAGCCAGAAGGCTGACATTCATCGGCTGGCGCTAAGCCACATGCCGCTCACCAGCCTGGAAGCGGCTTGAGGCCCGCTCATTCGTGGCTGTGCGATGCCGGAAATACGCCCTGCCATTGCAGTGAGCCATCACCGATATGTCTTTTGCGCGACAGAGTTGAGTTCAGGGAGCATTGAGCCTGGCCTCTTTGGCTCCCTTTACTAAGAGGGTGTTGAGCCGAATGGAACGCATCGACTTCAGCTACGAAATTTCCGACGAGCGGCTGATCGCCTACAGCCGCTTGCCGCTGCTTGATCGGTTACGCTGGCTGGACGAAGTCAGGCGCTTCACCCTGATGGTCAGGGAAGCGCCCGTGGTGGCACGGGAAGATGCGACTGTCCCAGTCTTGGAAGCGGATCGAAACTGTAGTGACTGACCGTTTGCCATTGCCGGGACTCGCCCCGGCGGGCGAGGTACTTTCTTGTGATGCGACAAGAAAGTACCCAAAGAAACGCACCCCGCCGCCCCGGCCTTCGGCTCCCCTCGCTCCAGACCACCAGCCCGGCCAGCCGCTAAACTCGCTTCGCTCAGACAACGCGGCTGGACTGCCCCGGTCTGGTGGTCTTCCACTCGGCGGGACAGAGGGGAATAACCGGGTTCGGCCATAAAGCTGTCGCCAGAGAATTCTCTCTAAAGCAGGCTGTCACGCCATGATTCAAATGCAACCCGACGTCATCTCACCGTACTATCATTGCATATATAGTCAGGCAACCTCAGTACCTCCACATTGGGAGTCACCTGTGAGCGAAGAAAACAAAATTCGGGATGTGGTTGATGCTGTTTCAGGGGTCGTGAAAGCCGTTCCTGTCTACCAAGATGTTGTGCAACCCGCTGCACAGGAGCTTGGGAAAGCACTTCAGACGGTTGCCAAAACTGTGCATATCGCGCTGGCACCAGTAAGCGCACTTGTGTGGGGCTACGATCAAGTGAAGGAGTTTGTCTCCACAAAGGTCGCGGATCGTTTGAAAAATGTTCCACCCGAAAACATTGTTTCACCCAAACCCAATGTTGCTGGGCCTGCCCTGGAGTCACTTCGCTACACAGGTTATGAGTCTTCCTTGAGTGATCTTTATGCAAACCTGCTAGCGGCGTCAATGGACAAAGCTACGGCTAATGGCGCGCATCCAGCTTTTGTTGAGATCATTAAACAACTTACGCCTGATGAGGCAAAACTTGTGGGCCTGTTCGTTCTAGACATGGCTTTCCCATTACTTAATGTTCGATGGGAGTACAAGAACCCAACCTCTGAGAGGACAGGTGGAAAGGAGGTACTTGTCAATTTTTCGCAACTCGGGGAAATTGCACAATGTGAATTTCCTCAACTAACCCCAACATATATTGACAATCTGTGCCGCCTCGGGCTTGCCGAAATTCCAGTGATGGTTCAGTACACTATGCAAGGTGTCTACGATCCGCTGGAAAATGCACCCGAGGTTCAGTTTCACAAATTACAGATAGAACAAAACCCAGAGTTGAAGGTCACTATTGAACGAAAAGCACTCAAGGTTACTGAGCTGGGTAAGCAATTCGCACGTATCTGTGTCCTTCGAAAAAACTAACCCGATAATCAACCATACCTGTCCGAGATACCGCGCAGGGCGATTATTTCTACGTTGAACATCAGCCTTCCGAACTGGTTTACTTTCGCTTAGGGTCGTACTGAGACATTAGTTCTGTCGCTGCACACGTGCGTCTTTCCTTCCCCTCTGCCCCGCCGAGCGGAAGGCCGCCAGACCGGGGTAGTCCAGCCGCGTTGTCCGAGCGTAGGAGCCAAGGCGGAACCACCCGGAGAGGTGGCAGCGAGTTTAGCGGCTGGCCGGGCTGGCGGTCTGGAGCGAGGGAAGCCGAAGGCCGGGGTGGCGGGGTGCCTCATTTGGCAAAATCGTTTGGGTACTTTCTTGTCGCATCACAAGAAAGTACCTCGCCTGCCGGGGCGAGTCCCGGCGCGGTCTTAACCTGTACCCTCGCTCACTTCAAACGCGCCCGCAGCCGCAAATCCACGCCGACTTTACGCATGTCGAAAATATCCAGTTCGCGGCGACCGGCAAGATCGGTGAGCTCGGCCAGATCGAACATGCCGCGCGCGGCTTCGCCGAGCAGGATCGGCGCTTGGTAGATCAGCAGTTCGTCCACGCAGCCTTCGCGCAGCAGCGAACCGTTGAGGCGGAAGCCGGCTTCGGCCAGCACTTCGTTGATGCCGCGCCGCGCAAGTTCAGTCAGCAGCCCGGGCAGATCGACCTTGCCTTGCGGGTTGGGCAGAACGCAGACATCCACGCCTTGCTCGCGCAGGGCGGCGATTTTCGTTGCGTCGGCGAGCGCCGCGAACAGAAGGGCGTTGCCGCCTTCCAGCACCCGGGCGTTGAGCGGCGTCTCCAGTCGACTGTCGACCACCACGCGCAGCGGTTGCCGGGTGGTCGCCACTTCGCGCACGGTCAGGCTGGGGTTGTCGTCCTTGACGGTGCCGAAACCGGTGAGGATCGCGCAACTGCGGGCGCGCCAGGCATGGGCGTCGCGGCGTGCTTCGGGGCCGGTGATCCACTGGCTTTGGCCGTTGTTGAGGGCGGTCTTGCCGTCCAGGCTGGCGGCGACTTTCAGGCGCAGCCAGGGACGATTGCGGGTCATGCGCGAGACGAAACCGATGTTCAGTTCGCGCGCCTCGCTTTCCAGCAAGCCGCAGGCGGTCTCCATGCCGGCGGCGCGCAGCTCCTTCAGCCCATCCCCGGCCACCTGTGGATTGGGATCTTGCATCGCCATCACCACGCGGGCAATGCCGGCCTCGATCAAGGCTGCGGTGCAAGGCGGCGTGCGGCCATGGTGACAGCATGGCTCCAGCGAGACATAAGCGGTGGCGCTGCGGGCATCGTTATGTTTCATTCGCGCATCGGCCAGCGCCTGGATTTCGGCGTGATTCATCCCTGCTGGCTGGGTGTAGCCCTCGCCGATGACGGCGCCGTTTTTCACCAGCACGCAGCCGACTCGGGGGTTCGGGGTGGTGTCGTACAGGCCGCGCTGCGCCAGTTGCAGGGCGCGGGCCATGAACTGGTGATCGGCGGCGCTAAAGCTCACGAACCAGGCCGCCGCGTGCGCGGTTTTTTCACTTCGCGGATGACGTCGGAAAATTCCTCGACATCCGCGAAATTGCGATACACGGAGGCGAAGCGGATATAGGCGATCTTGTCGAGCTTTTTAAGTTCGCGCATCACCAGCTCGCCGACCCGGTCGCTGGGGACTTCGCGTTCGCCGAGGGTGACCAGTTTTTCTTCGATGCGGTCGATGGCGGCGTCGATGCTCTCGGTCGCCACCGGACGCTTGCGCAATGCCAGCATCATGCTGGCGAGGACTTTGTCGCGGTCGTATTCGGTGCGGCTGCCGTTTTTCTTGACCAGGTGCGGCAACTGCAACTCCACCCGCTCGTAGGTGGTGAAGCGTTTGTCGCAGCTCAGGCAACGGCGACGACGGCGCACCGTGTCGCCTTCTTCATTCTCGCGGGTGTCGACAACCTGCGTGTTCGGATCGGCGCAGTAAGGACACTTCATGCTTCGCTCCAAGGGAGCGAAGCATGAAGTGTCCTGCGGACTTTACAACAACCTACCCCCCGGCCCCCTTCCCGGAGAAGGGGGCGACTATGTTTGCTCGCTACGCTCGGAGAGTGTAGGGGAGTCATGTTCCGGTCATGCACCGTAAACCGGGAACTTTTTGCACAGTGCCGCCACAGAGCTGCGCACGCGCGTCAGCGCGGCTTCGTCGGCGGGTGCATCGAGTACGTCGGCAATCAGTTTCGCCACTTGCTCGGCCTCGATCTCGGTGAAGCCGCGGGTGGTCATCGCCGGGGTGCCGAGGCGGATGCCGGATGTCACGAAAGGCTTTTGCGGATCGTTGGGAATCGCGTTCTTGTTGACCGTGATGTGGGCCTTGCCCAGCGCGGCTTCGGCATCCTTGCCGGTGATGTTCTTGGCGCACAGGTCGACCAGGAACATATGCGACTCGGTGCGTCCGGAGACGATGCGCAGCCCGCGCGCGCTCAGCACTTTGGCCATCACCTGGGCGTTCTCGATCACCTGCTCCTGGTAGTCCTTGAATTCTGGTGTCATGGCTTCCTTGAGGGCGATGGCCTTGGCGGCGATCACATGCATCAGCGGGCCGCCTTGCAAGCCGGGGAAGATGGCCGAGTTGATGACTTTTTCGTGCTCCGCCCTCATTAGGATCAGGCCGCCGCGCGGGCCGCGCAGGGTCTTGTGGGTAGTGGTGGTGACGACATCGGCATGAGGCACCGGATTGGGATAAAAACCGGCGGCGACTAATCCGGCGTAATGCGCCATGTCCACCATGAATATCGCGCCGACCTTCTTCGCCACCTTGGCGAAACGCTCGAAGTCGATCCGCAGGGAATAAGCCGAGGCTCCGGCGATAATCAGTTTGGGCTTATGCTCCTGCGCCAGGCGCTCCATCTCGTCATAGTCGATCTCTTCTTTCTGGTTGAGACCGTAAGGCACCACCTTGAACCATTTGCCGGAAATGTTGACCGGCGAGCCGTGCGTCAAATGTCCGCCCATCGCCAGGTTCATGCCCAGGATGGTGTCGCCGGGTTTGAGAAACGCCATGAACACCGCCTGGTTCGCCTGCGAGCCGGAGTGCGGCTGCACGTTGGCGGCTTCGGCGCCGAACAGTTTCTTGGCGCGCTCGATGGCCAACTGCTCGGCCAGGTCGACATACTCGCAGCCGCCGTAATAACGCTTGCCCGGATAGCCTTCGGCGTACTTGTTGGTGAGCTGCGAACCCTGCGCCTCCAGCACGGCGCAGGAGACGTAGTTCTCGGAGGCGATCAGCTCGATGTGATCTTCCTGGCGGCGGTTCTCGGACTGGATCGCCTGCCACAGTTCGGCATCGACCTTGGCAATGGTTTTTTGTTTTGAGAACATGGCGACAGAGTGGGGGAAATGAGGGAAGTGTGATTTTACTCCAGGGGAGCACTGATTAAGTCCGATTCCGCCATTGAGATTGCCACGGCCCTTTGGGCCTCGCAATGACAGAGCGGGGGAGGCACGGCCCACCATACCCTGTCATTGCGAGCCGCAGGCGAAGCAATCTTGACCGCCACGCCTCCTTGGGTCTAGGGCGCTAGCCTGGCCACCTCTCCAGGTGGTTCCGCCCTTTGGGACTCCTACAGTTCGTCCAAAGCCATCTCCAGATGCCGCTGGTCGGCCCACAGGTACACCCGCCAGCCTGCGGCGTCGCGCTCCAGCCAGTTGAGGGCGGCATTGGGGACGGCGAAGTCGCGTTTGCCTTGCAGCGAGCGACTGGTGGCGTGGCGATAGAGGATGTCCAGCACGCCGCCGTGCGTCACCACCAGCAGCGTTTCGCCGGCGTGGCGTCGCGCCAGGGTTTCAAAACCATCCAGCACCCGTCGCGCAAAATCGGCCAGGCTTTCGCCGCCTTCCAGTGCGTAATCCGGCTCACGCGCAGCATGACGCAGGCTGGCTTGGGGATGCAGTATCCGGGCTTCCTCGGCGGTCAATGACTGGAGGACGCCGTAATGCCGTTCGCGTAGAGCAACCTCAACCAGCAGGGGCAGACGATGAGCATGCGCCAACTGTTCAGCGGTTTGATAGGCGCGCAGCAGATCGCTGCAGTAGAGAGCGGCAAATTGATGCCCAGCGATGCCCCGCGCGGCGGCGCTGGCCTGGAGAAGTCCGGCAGGGTTGAGCGGAATATCGACTTGGCCCTGGACACGGCGCTCGGCGTTCCAGTCGGTTTCACCATGACGAACGATACAAAAATGTGTACTCACGGAAGCGTTTTATAAGGGTAGGTTTAGCTGCATTAGTCATTGATGAATTAGCCAGAATTTGCTGGCTAAAAACGCCAAACCTCATTAAGCTGTGCGCCCAGCGCGCCGCCGGACTCCCGGTGCACTGGTTCCCGGACGCGCTACTGAGTCACCCCCGATTGTACCCATAGCCTGCCCTACAAGGAGAGCCTCTCATTATGCAAGCCCTGCTCAGGATTTCCGGTCTCATCGACGGCATGACCGAACGCATCAGTCGCGCCGTCATCTGGCTGGTTCTCGCCGCCGTGCTGATCTCAGCCGGCAACGCCATCGTGCGCAAGCTCTTCGACAACAGTTCCAACGCCCTGCTGGAGATCCAGTGGTACCTGTTCGCCGGCGTATTCCTGCTGTCCTCGGGGTATACCCTGCTGCGCCAGGGACACGTCAAGATCGACGTGATCCTCGGGCGCTTCTCCAAGCGCACCCAGATCATGGTGGACATTTTCGGCATCCTGTTTTTCCTGATGCCCTTTGTGTTCATCGTTATCGACCTGGTCTGGCCGTTGGTGACCAAGGCCTACATCCACGGCGAGATGTCGCAGAACGCCGGCGGACTGATCCGCTGGCCGGTGTATGCCCTGGTCCCCGCCGGCTTCGCCTTGCTGGGCTTGCAGGGCGTCTCCGAGTTGATCAAGCGCGTCGGCTTCCTGTTGGGTCTGTGCGCCGACCCGACCCGGCCACCGCAAACCAAGACCGCCGAAGAAGAGCTTGCCGAGGAAATCCTCAGGCACCAGGTTGCACCCGAGGTGATTGATCGCGTCGAAGATGCTATCGGCATGTCGCTACAGCAGGGCAAGCCAGGAGAGCGCAAATGATTGAATTCCTCTCCGCCAATATTGCCCCGGTGATGTTCGCCGGGCTGATCGTCTTCCTGCTGCTGGGTTATTCAGTGGCCTTCTCGCTGGCCGCTTGCGGCCTGTTCTTCGGCTTCATCGGCATCGAACTCGGCCTGCTTCCCGCCTCGCTGATGCAGGCCTTGCCGCTGCGCATTTTCGGCATCATGCAGAACGACACGCTGCTGGCGATTCCCTTCTTTACCTTCATGGGGTTGATCCTCGAACGCTCCGGCATGGCCGAAGACTTGCTCGACACCATCGGCCAGTTGTTCGGCCCGATTCGCGGCGGCCTCGCCTACGCGGTGATTCTGGTGGGCGCAATGCTGGCCGCCACCACCGGCGTGGTTGCCGCCTCGGTGATCTCGATGGGCCTGATCTCGTTGCCGATCATGCTGCGTTTCGGCTACGACCGCCGCATCGCCACCGGCGTGATCGCCGCCTCCGGTACCCTGGCGCAGATCATTCCACCCTCCCTGGTATTGATCGTGCTGGCCGACCAGCTCGGCAAAAGCGTCGGCGATCTCTACGCCGGCGCCTTCATTCCCGGCTTCGTATTGACCAGCTTCTACATGCTTTATGTCTTCGCCTTGAGCCTGTTCAAGCCCGCCATGGTGCCGGCGTTGCCCCTGGAAGCCCGCACCATCCGCGAGGATGACGGCAGTTCCGGCTTGAGCTCCCTGCTGGCGCTGACCATTCTGTCCGTGGCTGCCGCCATCACATTTGCCAAGACGCGCCCGGTCGGCACACCCACCGACGAAATGATCGTTGTCTCCATGTGCGTCGGCGTGGGCATCGCCTTCGTACTCGCGGTTATCAACCGGGTCAGCAAACTCCGCCTGCTCTCGCGCATGGCGGAGCGCGTGACCTTTGTGTTGATCCCGCCGCTGGCGCTGATCTTTCTGGTGCTCGGCACCATCTTCCTCGGCATCGCCACACCGACCGAGGGGGGCGCGATGGGCGCGCTCGGCGCCTTGATCATGGCCTTCTCGCGGCGGCGGCTCAGCCTGAAGCTGATGAAGCAGGGAATGGAGGCGACCATGAAGCTGTCCAGCTTCGTGCTTTTCATCCTGCTTGGTTCCACCGTGTTCAGCCTGAGCTTCCAGGCGGTGGACGGGCCGCGCTGGGTCGAACATCTGCTGACCAGCTTGCCCGGCGGCCAGCTCGGCTTCCTCATCGTGGTGAACATCCTGGTGTTCTTCCTGGCCTTCTTCCTGGACTTCTTCGAGCTGGCCTTCATCATCGTGCCACTGATCGGCCCGGTGGCGGACAAGATGGGCATCGACCTGGTGTGGTTCGGCGTGCTGCTGGCGGTGAACATGCAGACTTCCTTCATGCACCCGCCTTTCGGCTTCGCCCTGTTCTACCTGCGCAGCGTAGCGCCGCATGACGACTACGTCGACCGGCTCACCAAGCAGGAAGTTGCCAAGGTGACCACCGGCCAGATCTACTGGGGCGCCGTGCCATTCGTGGTGATCCAGGTCATCATGGTGGGCCTGATCATCGCCTTCCCCGGCCTGGTTTCCGGCGGACTGGACAAGCAGAAGCCGGTCGACATCGATCAGATACAGTTGGAAGCGTCTCCCGGCGGCTATGGCGATGTACCGGCAGCCGAAGCCCCGACGACCGGCGGCGCCGTCCCGCAGAATGATGGCGGCAAGGAAGACCCGGGAGCGTCGTTAATGCGCGAAATGAGTGAGACTGCAAAGAAGAAATAACACCAGCAGCAGGCGAAAAAAAACCGCAGGACATCACGTCCTGCGGTTTTTTTGCGCTGCCGGATTACAGTTTCTGGGACTGCATGAAATCGTCGAAACCGGCCTCGGCGAAACGGAACCACTGGTTCTGGTCGCGGCGGAAATCGGCGAAATCCGCATAGACTTTTTTCCAGTTCGGGTTCTTCGCGGAAAGCTCGGCGTACAGTTCAGTTGAGGCCTTGAACGCGGCGTCCATGATGTCCTTCGGCAGGCGATGCAGTTGCGTACCGCCGGCCACCAGCTCCTTCAATGCCTTGGGGTTCTTGGCGTCGTACTTGGCCTGCATGTCGGTGTGGGCAATGGCCGCAGCGCATTCCAGCATCGCCTTGTATTCGGGGGACAGACCCTCGTAGGCTTTGGTGTTCACATACAGCGACAACTGCGGGCCGCCTTCCCACCAGGCCGGGTAGTAGTAGTGCTTGGCGACCTTGTTGAAGCCCAACTTCTGGTCATCGTAGGGACCGACCCACTCGACGGCGTCGATGGTACCCTTTTCCAGCGCCTGGTAGATTTCACCACCGGGGATGTTCTGCGGCACGCCGCCGATGCGCTCCAGCACCTTGCCGCCGAAACCGCCGATGCGCATTTTCAGGCCCTTGAGATCGGCCAGCGACTTCAGTTCCTTGCGATACCAGCCGCCCATCTGTGCGCCGGTGTTGCCCATCGGGAAGTTGACGATGTTGTACTGCTTGTAGAACTCGCGCATCAGCTTCATGCCGTTGCCTTCGTACATCCATGAAGTCATCTGGCGCGAGTTGAGGCCGAAAGGAATGGCGCAGTCCAGGGCGAAGGTCTCGTCCTTGCCGAAGAAGTAATAGGGCGCCGTGTGGGCGCACTCGACGGTGCCATTCTGCACGCCATCGACCACACCGAAGGGAGGCATGATCTCACCGCCGGCATGCACCGAAATGGTGAACTTGCCGCCGGACATCTCGCTGATCTTCTTGGTAAACACTTCGGCCGCGCCGAAAATGGTGTCCAGGGCCTTGGGGAAACTGGAGGCCAGGCGCCAGCGAATCACCTGCTGGGCATGGACCACGGCGGGGGCCGTGCCGGCTGCCAGGATGCCGGCGATACCGGCGTTTTGCAGAAATTTACGTCTTTGCATTCCATGTCTCCTTGGGTGGGTTTTTACATGCGCCTCATACTCATAGGCTGTTCGTTGCACTTGCGGAAAAACTCGACAATTCCGTGGCCGGAATTGACGCCGAATACTACACCAAATACACCAAAGTTCAATTCCCGGCGACCGTCATGCGCT
>Ga0315270_10001606_pt1 | contig 12040 bp, 11 predicted proteins | sample C1_bottom_MG_FD_204932 | JGI IMG/M metagenome (GOLD analysis project Ga0315270, IMG submission 204932) | Sediment microbial communities from Yellowstone Lake, YNP, Wyoming, USA - C1_bottom | ecosystem: Environmental > Aquatic > Freshwater > Lake > Sediment | place: USA: Wyoming | collected... | reverse complement strand
CCGAGCCGCTGGCCACGCTGCCACATATCGTGGTGTTTATCGACGAGCTGGCGGACCTGATGATGGTGGTCGGCAAGAAAGTCGAGGAACTCATCGCCCGCCTGGCGCAGAAGGCGCGCGCCTCCGGCATCCATCTGATCCTGGCGACACAGCGGCCGAGCGTGGATGTCATCACCGGCCTGATCAAGGCGAATATTCCGACGCGCATTTCCTTCCAGGTCTCTTCGAAAATAGATTCGCGCACCATCCTCGACCAGATGGGCGCTGAAGCCTTGCTCGGCCAGGGCGACATGCTGTTCCTGGCGCCGGGTACCGGCTTGCCGGTGCGCGTGCATGGCGCTTTCGTGTCTGACAACGAGGTGCATCGGGTGGTCGAGCATCTGAAGAAAGTCGCCGCTCCCGAGTATGTCGAAGGAATACTCGATGCGCCTGCCGGGGAGGCCGGTGGCGGCGTCGAGGGAATACCCGGCGAGGCGGGCGGCGAGGATGACCCGATGTACGACCAGGCCGTCGAAATCGTATTGAAAACACGCCGTCCCTCGATCTCGCTGGTGCAGCGCCACCTGCGCATCGGCTACAACCGCGCCGCCCGGATGATCGAGCAAATGGAGCGGGCAGGGCTGGTGTCGACGATGAACGGCGCCGGCAGCCGCGAAGTGCTGGCGCCGGAGCGTAGCGAATGAATTTTAACAGGCTCGCCCGCGTCGGGTTGCTCTGGGTTTTCTGCGGTAATTCTTTTGCTGCCGGCCCCGATCAGTTCAAGGCCTTCATCGCCGACACCCAGACCGCCCGCGCCGGTTTCAGCCAGTCGGTGGCGGCCAAGTCCGGTCGCAAGCCGCAACTGTCCCAGGGAACATTCGCCTTCTCCCGCCCCGGCAAGTTCCGCTGGATTTACGAGCAGCCTTACTATCAACTGATCGTCGGCGACGGCCAGAAGCTCTGGATATACGATAAAGACCTCAACCAGGTTTCCGTCAAGCAGCTCGGCCAGGCGCTGGGCTCCAGCCCCGCCGCGCTGCTGGCCGGCGATGCGGCGCTGGAAAAACATTTCGTCATCAAGGATGGCGGCAGCAGCGAAGGCCTGGACTTTATCGAAGCCACGCCGCGTGGGCAGGACAACAGCTTCGAGCGGGTACGCATCGGCTTCAGGGACAATCTGCCGCAACTGATGGAAGTGCATGACAATTTCGGGCAGACCACTACGCTGCGTTTCAGCCGCTTCGAACGTAATCCGGCGTTACCGGCGGCGCTGTTCCACTTCGTGCCGCCCAAGGGGGCGGACATCATCGGCGAATGAACGCGGGTGAGCGCAAGTGAGCAGCGACCTCCTGACTCCGCTGCAACCCGCGCTGCATGCGCCGCTGGCCGAGTTGCTACGGCCCGGCGCCTTCGACGAGGTGGTGGGTCAGCAGCATCTGCTCGGCCCCGGTAAGCCGTTGCGGCTGGCCTTCGAATCGCGCACGCCGCACTCGATGATCCTGTGGGGGCCGCCGGGCGTCGGCAAGACCACCCTGGCGCGCTTGATGGCGGATGCCTTCGATGCCGAGTTCATCGCGCTCTCGGCAGTGTTCTCCGGCGTCAAGGATATTCGCGAGGCGGTGCAGCAGGCCCAGCTCACGCTGGCGCAATCGGGCCGCCGCACCATACTCTTCGTCGATGAAGTACACCGTTTCAACAAAGCGCAGCAGGATGCTTTTCTGCCGTTCGTCGAGCAGGGACTGCTGACCTTCATCGGCGCCACCACGGAGAATCCATCCTTCGAGGTGAACTCGGCGCTGCTGTCGCGCGCGGCGGTGTATGTGCTGAAGAGCTTGTCCGCCGAGGAACTGCTGCAACTCTTCGAACGGGCGCGCCAGCGCGTGTTTCCTCAACTGAGCTTTGCCGCCGATGCGCGCGACCGGCTGATCGGTTACGCCGACGGCGATGCGCGGCGCCTGTTCAACGTGCTGGAACAGCTCAAGACGGCAGTCACAGCCGACGCAGAAACATCCGGCCAACGCGAGATCAATGCCGCCTTCATCGAAAGCGCGTTGGCCAGCGACTTGCGCCGCTTCGACAAAGGCGGCGACGCCTTCTACGACCAGATTTCGGCTTTGCACAAATCAGTGCGCGGCTCCGACCCGGATGCCGCGCTGTACTGGCTGGTGCGCATGCTCGACGGCGGCGCCGACCCGCTTTACATGGGTCGCCGCATCGTGCGCATGGCGACCGAAGACATCGGCCTGGCCGATCCGCGCGCGCTGGAAATTGCCCTCAACGCCTGCGCCATCTACGAACGGCTGGGCTCGCCGGAGGGCGAGCTGGCGCTGGCGGAAGCGGCCATCTACATGGCGGTGGCGCCGAAATCCAACGCCACTTATGTCGCTTATAATGCCGCGCGCGCCTTCGTTGCCAAAGATGGATCGCGGCCGGTGCCGGAACATTTGCGCAACGCGCCGACCAAGCTGATGAAGGAACTCGGCTTTGGACGCGAATACCGCTACGCGCATGACGAGCCGGAAGCCTACGCCGCCGGTGTAAGCTACCTGCCCGAGGGCATGCCGGCGATTAACTGGTACAAACCGACAGCACGCGGGCTGGAAGCAAAAATTTCCGACAAGCTGGCGCATCTGCGCGACCTCGACCGGCTGGCGAAAAAAACAAAATAGGACAAGATCATGCTGGACATCCAACTGTTGCGCCACGATATTGCTGCCGTCGCCGAACGTCTCGCCACACGCGGAACGACGCTTGATACCACGACTTTCCAGGCTCTGGAGAATCAGCGCAAGCAGTTGCAGACGCATACCCAAGAGTTGCAGGCGAAGCGCAACAGCCTGTCCAAGCAGATCGGCATGCTGAAAGCGAAGGGAGAGGATGTCGCTGCGGTGATGGCGGAGGTCGCCGGCCTCGGCGATGCGCTGAAAAGCAACGAAGAGCAGCTCACCGTATTACTGGAAAAACTCAACGCATTCCTCGCGGAAATCCCCAACTTGCCGCACGCAAGCGCGCCACTGGGCAAAGACGAACACGGCAATGTCGAAGTGTCGCGCTGGGGGTCGCCGCGCAGCTTCGATTTCCCGGTCAAGGATCACGTTGACCTTGGCGCGCATCTGGGTGGCCTGGATTTCGAGACGGCGACGAAAATTACCGGCAGCCGCTTCAGCCTGATGAAAGGCGGCATCGCCCGGCTGCACCGGGCGCTGGCCCAGTTCATGCTCGACACGCATACTGCCGAGCACGGTTACACCGAGGTGTACGTGCCGTATCTGGTGAATGCCGCAAGCATGTTTGGCACCGGCCAGTTGCCGAAGTTCGAGGAGGATCTGTTCCAGGCGCCGCATGGCGACGGCGGCAAGCTGTACCTGATTCCGACCGCCGAAGTGCCGGTGACCAACATGGTCCGCGACACCATCCAGGCTGCCGAAACACTGCCGCTCAAGTTCGTCTGCCACACCCCCTGTTTCCGCTCCGAGGCGGGTTCCTACGGCAGGGATACGCGCGGCATGATCCGCCAGCACCAGTTCGACAAGGTGGAGTTGGTGCAGATCGTCCATCCGGAAAAATCCTGGGAGGCGCTGGAGCAACTCACCGGCCATGCCGAGGCGATCCTGCGCAAGCTGGAGCTGCCTTATCGCAAACTCGCGCTGTGCACCGGCGACATGGGCTTCGCGGCGGCCAAGACCTACGACCTGGAAGTGTGGCTGCCGGCGCAGAAAACTTATCGCGAGATTTCCTCCTGCTCGAATTTCGAGGCCTTCCAGGCGCGCCGCATGCAGGCGCGTTTTCGCGGCGCTAGCGGGAAACCGGAACTGCTGCATACGCTGAACGGCTCCGCCCTGGCGGTCGGGCGCACGCTGGTGGCGGTCCTGGAGAACTACCAGAACGTCGATGGCAGTGTCATGGTGCCTGCGGTGTTGCTGCCCTGGATGGGCGGCCTGGAACGAATCATTCCATTTCCAGATCATCCGTGACTTTGTCAACTTCGCCTTGCCGTGCAACGTGCACTGTCTGCGGCTCGTTTTCGCGTCACAAATGATCTGGAAATGGAATCAGCGCGGCGTGAGCTTGAACTCGGCGAAGTTCGGCGCGGCGGTTGCATGGACAGGTTCAAAGCGCGACAGGATGTCGAAGTAGGTGCGGATATTCTCGACCATGATGACCGCTTCGCCGCCGCGCCCCCGGCCACTCTTCAGGCGGCTGTAGTATTGCTCCCGCGCCAGCAGCGGCAATATTCGCTTCATTTCGTACCACGAGTCCGGGTCGCGCTTGAGTCCTTTGGCAATGGCCCGCGCGCCGTTCATGTGACCCATGCCGAGATTGTAGGCGGCCAGCGCCAGCCAGAGTCGGTCCGGATGTTTGATCTCAGGCGGTAGCAGGTCGACTAGCTGGGCCAGATATTTTCCACCGGCGCGGATGCTCTGTGCAGGGTCGAGCCGGTTGGTAACGCGCAGGTGATCGGCAGTATCCTCGGTCAGCATCATCATTCCACGCACTCCGGTGGGGGAAGTGGCGGTGGGATCCCAGTGTGACTCCTGGTAGGCCAGCGCGGCCAGCAGACGCCAGTCCAGACCGGTGGATTGCTGGGCGGCGATAAAATCGGCCCGGTAATGCGGCAGCAAGGTCTGCATGCGATACAGGAAGCCGGCCACATTGGCTCCGTCGACCCGCTCGAGGTAGCCAAAGTAGCGGTCGAAAATTCGCGCCAATGTTCCATCCGTGCGGATGCGGGCAAGAAATTCCTGGGCCTTGTCAAACAGCGCGCCGTCTTCATTTTCCGGGAACGCCCAGGCGTACTGAACGCTGCCGGGCAAAAAATAAGCGATCTTGATGTCCGGGTAGAAATTCTGGGCAATGCTGAAGTTCAATTCATCGGTGGCCGCCATTTCACTGCGGCGCAAGCTGACTTGTTCGAGCAGGTCGATTTCACTGCGATTCTTCTTCGCCGCCAGGATGAAGCTGGGCGCGGATTTGTTGATGGCCTGCAATTGTTCGGCTTGCAATGAACCGGCCAGGGCGTCGATCGTCAGTCCGGCCAGGTCGGCCTGGTCTTCGACGGGCGGATCGTCCGCATGTTCGGCCAGCAACTGGCGTGCTTCGCGCAACGGGGTGGTGTAGAGCAGACCATTGTCATTAGCGCGAACTGCCATCGACATGGCGAAATGCGCTTTCCCGCTGCTCACCAGCGCCTGCAACCGGGCAGGGTCGTTGGCAACCACAAAACGCAGCTTTAAGCCCAACTGCTGGGCGAAGAGTACTGCGAGATCGTGGTCGAAGCCGCTGACTTTGTCGCCTTCTACCTGGTAATAGGCCGGATTGTTGCTGACAGCGACGACCAGTTCACCGGCTTGCTCAGGAGCATCGAGCCGCGTGCAACCCGCCAGCGCGAAGAGTACAAAGAGTATGTACAGGGCAGACAACCTGAGCATGCCACGAGTCCTCCCTCGAAGTTCGCGGAAAAAACCGCGTCGACTGACAACGCCATCCTCGTTGCTTGTTGAAGTGTTACAATCCGCGCTCCCGGAGAGGTGGCAGAGTGGTCTAATGTACCTGACTCGAAATCAGGCGTAGGTTCAAACCTACCGTGGGTTCGAATCCCACCCTCTCCGCCAGGGCTGGCTGTCTTTCGCGGCAGCACCTCCGCCCTGCGGAGCTACTAGAGCGTGATCACGTGATCACTTTTCTATGTTGAGAACCAGGCGTGCCTTGCTTTCGGCTTCGGCCTTGTTGATGGCGGACATCTGCCGGCCAAAAGCCTCGCGCGCCTCGCGGCCCTGCTTGGTGGCTACGATGCTCTTGATGCAGCGCCAGCGCTTGCCGCCTTTGGTTTCGATTTGGCGCATTTCTTCTTTTGGATGATGCAGCCGACAGTGATAGCAGAAGAGAGTGTCTGACATAGGGTGCGTTGGTGCGTTGTTTGGAGCGGGGGATGTTGTGCAATCTTATCGCCACAGGAAGACGGTGACGACGCGGTGACGACGGCTGGAAAGTGGCCATTATACCCCTTAGTCGGGTCTTGGTTCAATATTGCCGGCGGTAAGCCCGTTACGCCCGCTCGCTCTTTCGCGCCCCGGCAGTTCTGGCGCGGGGCCGCGCGGATTTGGGGAGCGCCGGGGCCGGTATTTTTGCGCCGGTTGCAGTGCGTATTGGCTGAAAAGCCGGGATCAACTGCTGATGTCCGTTGCCGATCAGATCGGCGCGGCCCATTTGACGCAGCGCCTCGCGCAGCAACGGCCAGTTACCGGGGTCGTGGTAGCGCAGGAAAGCCTTGTGTATCCGGCGTTGGCGACCGCTGCGAACAACGGTCACGCTTTCGGAAGTAGCGGTGACCTTGCGCAGCGGATTCTTCTCGGTGTGATACATCGCCGTCGCCAGCGCCAGCGGTGTCGGCAGGAAGGTCTGCACCTGGTCGAGGCGGAATTTGTTGCGCTTCAGCCACAGCGCCAGGTTGAGCATGTCTTCGTCAGTGGTTCCCGGGTGGGCGGCGATGAAATAGGGGATCAGGTACTGCTCCTTGCCGGCCTCGCGCGAGAATTTTTCGAACATCGCCTTGAATTTGTCGTAGGAGGCGATGCCCGGTTTCATCATCTTGGAGAGCGGCCCTTCCTCCAGATGTTCCGGCGCGATCTTGAGGTAGCCGCCGACGTGATGAGTCACCAGCTCCTTGACATATTCCGGCGAACGCACGGCGAGGTCGTAACGCAAGCCCGAGCTGACCAAAACTTTCTTGATGCCGGGCAGGGCGCGCGCCTTGCGGTAGATATGGATCAGCGGCGCATGGTCGGTGCCGAGGTTTTCGCAGACATCGGGGAAGACGCAGGACAGGCGGCGGCAGGCGGATTCGATTTTTTGGCTCTTGCAGGCCATGCGGTACATGTTGGCGGTCGGCCCGCCCAGATCAGAAATCACGCCGGTGAAGCCGGGCGTCTTGTCGCGGATTTCCTTGATCTCATGCAGGATGGATTCCTCCGAGCGGCTCTGGATGATGCGGCCTTCGTGCTCGGTGATGGAACAGAAAGTGCAGCCGCCGAAGCAGCCGCGCATGATGTTCACCGAATAGCGGATCATTTCCCAGGCTGGAATTTTCGTCGCGCCGTAGGACGGGTGCGGCGCGCGAGCGTAGGGCAGGCCATACACGTAATCCATCTCGGGGGTGGTGAGCGGCAGCGGCGGCGGGTTGAGCCAGACATCCCTGTTGCCATGCGCCTGAACCAGTGCGCGGGCATTGCCGGGGTTCGATTCGAGATGGAAAGTGCGCGAGGCATGCGCGTAGAGCACCGGGTCATCTCTGACCTGCTCGTAGGAAGGCAGCCGGATTACGCTATGGGTGCGCTGCGCCAGGCGCTGCGCGAGACGCTCGCCACGCGGCGCCAGTTGTATCGTCTGCGTTCCCGCCGGCGCTTTGGGTGGGGCGTCGGCCCTCACGGCATAGGGGTCGGGATGGGCGCGCACCGCGCCGGGGGTGTCCACCGATGATGAATCGACCTCTTCCCAGCCTTCCGGTCGCCAGCCATGCGGCGCCATGAAAGCCGCGCCGCGCAGGTCACGGATATCTTCTATGGGTACATTTTTCGCCAGTCGGTGAGCGAGTTCCACCAGCGCCCGCTCGGCATTGCCGAACAGCAACAGATCGGCTTTGGAGTCGGGCAGGATGGAGCGCCGCACTTTGTCCGACCAGTAATCGTAATGCGCGATGCGGCGCAGGCTGGCCTCGATGCTGCCGATGACGACGGCGCTGTCGGGATAGGCTTCGCGGCAGCGCTGGGCATACACGATCACGGCGCGGTCAGGGCGCTTGTTGGGCGCGGCGTCCGGCGTATAGGCGTCGTCGGAGCGGATCTTGCGGTCGGAGGTGTAGCGGTTGACCATCGAGTCCATGTTGCCGGCGGTGACGCCGAAGAACAGGTTCGGTTTGCCCAGCGTCTTGAAGGCGGCAGCCGACAGACAGTCGGGCTGGCTGATAATGCCGACGCGGAAGCCCTGCGCCTCCAGCAGCCGCCCCACCAGCGCCATGCCGAAGCTGGGATGGTCGATGTAGGCGTCGCCGGTGACCAGGATGATGTCGCAGGAATCCCAGCCGAGCGTCTCCATCTCGGCGCGCGACATCGGCAGGAAAGGGGCTGTGCCGTAGCGGTGAGCCCAGTGTTTGCGGTAACTGGAAAGCAGTTTAGGCGTCCCGCGCGGGGCGGTATCGGTTGACATCGGGGGATTGCCTTATGCGCCGTGGCGGCGGCTGGCCCGGCTGTGCTGAGGCACATGGCGGGTCAGGAAATCCATCTGGTCGTGGAGTATCTGGCGATTGGAGAGGATCAGGTATTCGGCCTTGTTCGGCACATACGGCGCATACAGCAACTGCATGTCCGCCTGTTCCGGGGTGCGACCGCTCTTGTGCTGGTTGCAGTTGCGGCAGGCGGTGACCACGTTCATCCAGATATCCTGGCCACGCTGCGATACCGGCACGACATGGTCGCGGGTCAGGCGCAGCGAGGAGAACTCGCCGCCGCAATAGGCGCAGATATGCCGATCACGATGGAACAGTTCGCGGTTGTCGAGCGGCGGCACCTGGAACATGCTCTTCGAGGCCAGCGCCTTGCCTTTGATGGCGATGATGCTGTTGGCGGTGATCGCCGAGCGTTTGCCGTTGATGCGGCTCATGCCGCCGTGAAAAGTGAAGTTGGCTTCGCCGATGGCCCAGGCCACCAGGTCTTTGGCGTAATAGAAGCAGGCGTGCTGCCAGTTGACCCAGCGATGTGGGACACCGTGCATGTCGAGAGTCAGGATCAGCGGTTGAGCGGCCATGATTGCTTGGATTTCACCGGCGTTATCACGAATCTTCGGTAGTGTAAAATTTATTAATGGACACAGGCCGGCGAAGAGTAGCAGAGCAAGGTGAAATTTAATAGTGCTTTGGCGTTTTCGCTGGCGCTGCATGGCCTGCTGTTGTGGCTGTTCCAGCCGGCAACCGTGACGCTGCAGCGCCTGCAAACGTCGTCGGCGAATTCCCTGAAAGCCTCGCTACAGCCGCTGGTCACAGCGGTTAAACCCCTTGTGCCGCCAAGGCAGGCCAGGACATTGGCCGCATCCCCTTTACCGTTGGAGAGCGGGAAGGCGGCGCCTGCCATATTCGCCGACAACACCGACTTGCCTCGGACCGAGGCGGGCGTCGATGCCAATGGCTTGCGCCAGTATCGACTTGGACTGGCTGTGTCGGCGCGTCGTTACAAGCTTTATCCGTCGCGGGCGCGGGAAAACGGCTGGAGCGGCGCCGCCGAAGTGCGTGTCGCCATCACTGCCAACGGCGTGCCGCAGCCGCCGCAACTGCTGCGTTCCAGCGGTCAACCGCTGCTGGATGCGGCGGCACTGGAAATGATCGGCAACGCCGCGCGACACACCGAAGTGCCGGCCAGTCTGCGCGGACTGGCTTACAGCGTGTCTCTGCCGGTGGTGTTCGATCTCAAGAACGAGTAGGCGGCTTACCGATTTGGCGTCAAAGTTCAGCGGTGTGGAAGCTAAAATTGCCGGCTTTGCGGTCGGCGTAGTAGTGGCGCAAGGTTATGGCGATGGTGCGGAAAGCGATTTCCTCCCAGGGAATTTCGTGTTCAGCGAGCAGCGCCACTTCCAGGGTTTCGACGCCGGGCGAGTAGTCGAGCGTGAGCAGGTGCGCACGGTAGATGGCATGCACCTGGCTGATATGGGGGACGCTGATGAGGGTGTACATGGCGCCGATCTCCACCTGCGCGCAGGCTTCCTCAAGCGTCTCCCGCGCGGCGGCTTCGGGCAGCGTCTCATGGTTTTCCATGAAACCGGCGGGCAGCGTCCACTTACCCAGGCGCGGCTCGATAGCGCGGCGGCAGAGCAGCACCTTGTCTTCCCATTCCGGCAGGCTGCCGACCACCAGCTTGGGGTTCTGGTAATGAATAACGCCGCAAGCATCGCAGACGGCGCGCAGCAGCGTGTCGCCGGCAGGTACGCGCTGGCTGACGGGAGCGCCGCAGTGGCAGCAGTAGTTGATGGCGGGGTTCATGGCTGCGCATATTCTAGCGCAGGGCGGCAATCAGGGAAACTCGGGCAAACACAAAATAAATCAATAAGATATTTCACATTTGTAAGAAAAAACCTTACAAACACCCCGGAAGCCTTTCTTACATCAAATAAGGAGTTCCCCCGCTAGTGTGGCTTGACAGCTCGCGTCACAATGCCAACGTCTTCAAGTCCGCCGATTTGAGGCAACCAAGGAGCGCATGATGAAAATGACTGACACCTATAATGACATAAAGGAAGTCAATCTTGCCTACCTGATGCTGGCGCAGAACATGGTTCGCGTCGACCGCGAGGCAGCGATTTTCCGCCTCGGCATCAGCGAAGAGATTGCCGATATTGTGGACCGCCTGACGCCGGGACAAGTGCTGAAAATGGCAAGTTCCGACATGCTGCTGTGCAGCTTCCGCTTTGACGATACGCTGCTGCTTAACCTGCTTGCCAACCATGAGCGTGACCGCAGCATTGGGCACGTGCATGCGGCGATTCTTGCCGCCGGCAAGTCTGTTGAAACCATGGCGTGAAGCGTTGAATTTCCGGAGGCACCAATGCGTAATAAGTCCGTTATCTCGGAGGCGAGAGATATTCGCCTGGCCGTTGAGCTGATCGAGCTCGGCGCACGATTGCAACTGCTCGAAGCGGAGACCAAGCTCAGCCGCGAGCGCCTGCTCAAGCTTTATAAAGAGGTTCGCGGCGAGTCGCCGCCCAAGGGCATGCTGCCGTTCTCGACCGACTGGTTCATGACCTGGCAACCCAACATCCACGCCTCGCTGTTCATGGCGTACCACCGCTTCCTGCTGGAGCACACGCAATTGCGCGGCCTCGACGTGATCATCAAGGCCTTCCGCCTGTATCTCGAACAGGTGCGACGCAACGACATGGAACCGGCTTTATCGTTGACGCGCGCCTGGACCATGGTGCGTTTCTTCGATGCCCGCATGCTGGCGCTGGCGACCTGCAAATGCTGTGGTGGTCAATTTGTGTCGCACGCCTTCGATCCGACCAAGGGTTATGTTTGCGGTCTATGCAATGTGCCGGCCCGCGCTGGCAAGACACGCCGCGCCGCCGCAGCCAAGGCCAGTTCCGCTGTCGCCGCCTGAACGACGGCGCATTCGCGCCGTCGCCGCCGAGCGTGGTAATTGTGCCAAGCGCATCTTTTACGGCTATGATTACGCCGTAGCGTTCAGAGCCGTACCGGGCAGGACAACCGAACCGAAATCGGAGATCGTCGATGTTCTTGTTTATCGGATATGCAATTGTGTTGGCGGCTTCGGTTGGAACCTACGCGGTTCACGGCAGCCTGGCGGCGCTAATGATGCCGCTGGAGTATGTTGCGATTGTCGGACTGATGGCGGGCGGGTTTATCGCCGGCAACGGCACCAAGGAGATCAAAGCCACTTTGGGCGCACTGCCCTCGGTGCTGAAAGGGTCGCGCTTTACCAAGGCGCTGTATCTCGATCTGCTGTCCCTGCTGTTCGAGCTGCTGGCCAAGGTCCGCAAGGAGGGCTTGATGTCGGTGGAAAACGATATCGAGCGTCCGCAGGAGAGCGGCATATTCCAGAAGTATCCGAATATCGCCTCCGATCACCATGTCATGGAGTTCATTACCGACTACCTGCGCATGATGGTGGGCGGCAACCTGAATGCCTTCGAGATCGAGAACCTGATGGACATCGAGATCGAGACCCATCACCACGAAGCGCATGTGCCGGCGCATATCATGGCCAAGACGGCGGACGCGGTGCCGGCCTACGGCATCGTAGTGGCGGTGATGGGGGTGGTGAACGTGATGGGCTCGGTGGGCGAGCCGCCGGCGGTGCTGGGCAAGATGATCGGCGGGGCGCTGGTGGGTACCTTTATCGGCATCCTTTTGTCCTATGGCTTCGTAGCGCCGATTGCCACCAAGCTTGAGCAAAAGGCCGAGGAGGGAAGCAAGATTTACCAATGCATCAAAATGGTGTTGCTGGCCAGCATGAACGGCTATGCGCCGCAAGTGGCGATCGAGTTCGGTCGCAAGGTGCTC
>Ga0315270_10001605_pt1 | contig 12043 bp, 16 predicted proteins | sample C1_bottom_MG_FD_204932 | JGI IMG/M metagenome (GOLD analysis project Ga0315270, IMG submission 204932) | Sediment microbial communities from Yellowstone Lake, YNP, Wyoming, USA - C1_bottom | ecosystem: Environmental > Aquatic > Freshwater > Lake > Sediment | place: USA: Wyoming | collected... | reverse complement strand
CCACAATCAGAGGCAACCCGCGAGGCCTCCATTTCCCCATATTCCCTGGCGAAAGCGGCTGCCACACATTTTTTGCAAATGCTTTGGCGTGCGGAACAGTTTCCGGCAGTGACGTTGCGCCTTTTCCTGACCTATGGCCCGGGGCAGGGTGAGCAGCGCTTCCTGCCCCAAATCATCCGCGGTTGCTTGCAAGACCGGCGCTTCCCCGTTTCTGAAGGAGGACAGCTGCGGGACTTTTGCTATGTGGATGATGTCGTAGAAGGCGTGTTCCACGCTCTCGAGGTCCCGGCGGTCTGCGGCCGTGTCATTAACCTGGCCTCCGGTATTCCGGTCACCATACGGTTCATGATTGAACAGGTCCGCTCCATCATCGGTAAGGGAGAACCGGATTTTGGACGGATCGCCAATCGCACCGGCGAAAATATGGCACTGTGGGCCGACACGAGCCTTGCCCGTGAACTGCTCGGCTGGGCGCCGCAGGTACCGCTTGAGGAGGGACTCGCAAGAACTGTCAGGTACTACAGGAGCGCAAACAGTGGCATCTGATCTGTCTCTCGTCAGCGTCCTGATGAACTGCTACAACGGGGAAAAATATCTCCGACCTGCTTTAGATAGTGTACTGGCACAGAAATACCAAAATTGGGAATTGATCTTCTGGGACAACCGGTCAACGGATGGGAGCGCAGCAATCTGCAATAGCTATGGCGATTCTCGCATACGCTATTTCTTCGCCGAGGAGCACACCGAGCTCGGGGCGGCCCGGATACTAGCCTTTCAGAAAATCCGCGGCGACTTCGTCGCAATACTTGACGCCGATGATGTCTCCCATCCGGACCGCCTGACGCGCCAGGTGGCATTTCTGAAACAAAATCCTGAAGTGGCCCTTGTGGCCTCCTGGGTCCAATACATCGATGAGCATGGCATTGCATTTACGCAACTCAAGCCATCTGCAAACCAGGATGAACTTAAGGACTGCCTGGGATGGAGCAACCCGATCGCGCATTCATCTACGATGTATCGGCATCGGTTGGCACGGGAGGTGGGAGGATATGCGCCTGCTCTCATCTACGCATCGGATTTTGGCCTGGTGCTGGCGCTCGCTCAACATTTCAGGATTGCGATCATCGACGAGTTCCTCTGCCAGGTGCGGGTTTTACCGAGCAGTATGTCGCGCTCAAAACAATACCAGGCCGTCGCTGCGCGTGAAGTATTGACGTTATTGCAGCGTGCCGCAGACTCGTTGCCGTTGAGCACGAAGTCGCGACGATTGAATCGCCGCGCTCAGGCGATCGCTAGAATCAAACTGGGGATTTTCAGGCTTTCGGATGGATCCGTGTTGCCGGGACTGAAGATGATTCTGCATGCCCTGCTGACTGAGCCGTCAGCGCTTTGGCGCAATGGACGAGTACGTCGTTTCTTTGGCAAACCATCTTAAGTCCATTTAGAAGTGACCGCATGATGAGTCAAAGAAATGCGAACGGTGGAGGACAATATTACGGCCTGTTCATTGTGTATTTTCTTCTTCTTGGCACGATCGCCCCGGTAATTTATGCTCTGGTGTTTTCGTATCTCGAATCCCGTTACTTCACATTGGATATTGTGTCCCCGGAGTCTTTTGCGTATTCCGTTGATCGTGGCCGGTGATTCGGGATGGTGAACGACGATTCCGGGACCAGCCCAAAATCGGTCACGATCAAACGGAATCGTCGGTCACGTTCGTCCGGAAACCGCGGTCACGATGGTCCGGAATACGCATCAGCAGCACAGCGGTGCCCGGCGGCATGCCGGTGGCGATCAGGACATGGTGAAAGTGATCGCGTCCGGCCGTGAACGGGCTCTGGCCCTTGCCGTTGCCGATCCGGCGCAGGATGACCACGCCCATGTCGAGCAACGGCCCGGCGAGGTGCCAGACGGCCACCATTGGCGCCAGGCCGCCAGGAATTCACGCGGAGCAATTCAAGCGTTCAGCGCTTCAATCGCCGACTTTGGGTCCGACGCAACAATTTTTAGCAGCACACGCGCCGGACCGGATGGCCGTGTACGGCGCTGCTCCCAATTCTGCAGCGTGCGCAGGTTTACGCCAATGAGCCTGGCGAATTGCGACTGGCTGATCTTTGCAGCCTCGCGGATCGCGCGCACGTCGGGCTCTGCCACTTCGGTCGTCCTCGCGCCACGTACAACCTTACCCGCCATATGCCGGTTCATCTGGCGCACGGCTTTCACCAGTTGATCGAAATGTTCCTTATCCATGCTTCACGTCTTTCATGAGTTCCCCCAACCGCTTCACTTGCTGCGGCGTCAGGTCTTCGCGTTCGCTCTTGACGTAGCCATAGAGAAGATAGATCCGCTCACCCGGCACGTGCCAGAAATAGATCACTCGTGCTCCACTCCACCCCGCTTCCCGCGCCCCTGCTGCCAGCCGGCGACGCCGAACGCCCCGGCAAGGAACCCCAGTGGAATCGAGCCGACATCGCCAATGAAAATCTTCGCCGGCGGGAAATTGAAGATCAAAAACCCCGTTGCCGCTGCCGCGATCGACCAGGCCAGCATTTCGAACTCGCCGTTGCCCCCAAGCCACGCCGCGAATCCGTAAGTCCCAAAACCGATAACGGCCATGCCGCCTGCCAACCCATCGGCGCCGTCCATGAAGTTGTAGAGGTTCGTTATCCAGGCGCTGGCGAGCAACAGGACGAGGAGCAAAGCCGCGGCGGAAGATCCGGCGGCCAGCCAAAGAAAAACGCCTGCGGCGAGCAGGTGCATCAACAATCTCACCGCCGCGGGCAGGGCATGACGATCGTCGAAATAAGAAGCCAATGCCAGCGCGACAGCCGGAACCAGCAGGCTGGGACTGGCACGAAGCCACAAGGCCGCCGCAACGATGCCTGTGACGATCGCGATGCCACCGGTTCGCGGAACAAGGACGGGAATGCAGCGAGCGTTCATTGGGATGGTCCAGCGCCAGTCCCGCCGCCCAGCGGCTACGCAAAAAGGCGGTGACCGACACCGCGACGGCGAAGGCGACAAACGGAGCCCAGAAGGCCGTCGTGTGAAGGGTTTCCATGGCGCGGAATTATAGGGGAAACCGCTTGGCTTCCAGTTGGAAATGGCCCTTGGGACCACCTCCGCTTTCGGACTCTGGCACCGGGCGCTGCGGCCGCGCGCCCATCGCGGCAGAATCGGCGAGTGACATACCGGTCGACATCATTCGGCCTCCAGTATCCGCCCAACGGCATTCCAGCCGAAAACCCTGATCCCTTTGCGCTCATGGGTTTCCGTCCCGCCATAAATTAACGCAGGCGATGCGGCCCGATCGCCGGCGAGGGCCACCCAGCGTTCCAGGCCAACAAAAAATTCCCGGTTCAAAGTCTGACCCGACTTGATTTCAATCGGCATCAGCTTCACCCCGACATCGGCAAGGACATCCACCTCGTTGCCATTGCTGTCGCGCCAGAAATGGAACGCCGCGCGCCCGCCCCTGTTCAAACGAGTCTTCACCAGTTCCGTAACCACCATCGTTTCAAATAGGCTGCCGCGCAGCGGGTGCGTGGCGAGTTGATCCGCCTCCTGGACCCCCAGCAGCCAGCACAGCAGGCCGGTGTCGTAGAAGTAGAGCTTCGGCGACTTGATCAGCCGTTTGCTGAAATTCACATGATGCGGAGGCAGCAGAAACAGGATGTAACTGGCCTCCAAAACGGAAATCCAAGCTCGGGCCGTGTTGTGCGTGACGCCGCAGTCGATGGCCAGCGAGGAAAGATTCAGAATCTGCCCGCTGCGCCCGGCGCACAAACGCACAAAACGCTGAAACGCATCGAGATCCTGCACCTTGAGCAGTTGGCGGATATCGCGCTCCACATAGGCGGTCACGTAGGCGGGAAACCATTCACGAGGCGACAGGCGGCGGTCATAAAGAGGCGGATAGCCGCCCGCGAAGAGCATGGCGTCCAGGCTGGGTGGATGGATGCCGGCTTGTTCCAGCTCATGAATGGAAAACGGCAGCAGCTCGAGGAAGGCGGTGCGACCGGCCAGCGACTGTGTGACGGCGGACATCAGGCCGAACTGCTGCGAACCGGTCAGCAGAAACAGGCCCATCCGGCCGTCCGAATCGACCCGCGTCTGCAAATAGGAAAAGAGTTCCGGCGCCCGCTGAATCTCGTCGAGCACCGCCCCGTCCTTCAAGCGGCCCAGGAAAGCGCGGGGATCGTCAAGGGCCAGCTGGCGCACATCCGGATCTTCCAGGGAAAGATAGGGCTTATCTGCAAAAACAGTCCGGGCCAGTGTGGTTTTCCCGGATTGCCTTGGCCCGGTGAGGGTCACGACCGGAAATCCCCGCAACAAACCGCGCAGAACCGCCTCGATGTCTCGCTTGATCATGGCATGAGACTAGAGCCCGTTATGCATATTGTCAATGTTATTACCAATATACATAATCGTGGATCAAGCTCAAGAGGTCTTCATGGGATTGGGGCAAGTTTAGCGCGCACGTGCCGGATTCGCCCCCACCCTGACGCGCGGACACGTTACCGATGAAGTCGGCCGCTTGCGGGGCGGCTGTGACACGTTAGCCGTAGGCCCGCCTGCGGGAGCAGCCGCATAGCGCCCGGACTAACACCGTGCAACACAGCCTTGTGCGCCCCTACCCGCAAACTGGGCTGCGCCTAACGAGTCCGGGGCGCGCGTCTTAGCCCGGCCTCCCGCCCCAGATCGCTCCGCGAACGCCGTGTCAGCCGGGCCCTGCTGCGCTTCAAGTGTGCCCTTGTCCCCCGCACGCAGGGGAGGGAATGTTCCGACTTCTGGCGATTACCGCTGAAACGAAAACGGCGGTTGCCAGTCGAGCGCCGCCTTGATCGACGATATATCGACCTGCAGCGATCCAGTCAGCCGAGCGATCTCCTCTGCCCGTCCCGTGAACAGGCCGGCGCCACGCAGCAGCAATGGCGGAAACGGGAAAAGAAGCGGCTTCTTTCCCAGTGCTGCGGCGATCTCCCGGATGAGTTGCGGCGTCGAAATGTCGTGATCGTCGCTGACGAAAAACGTGCGATTGGCCGCGGCCGGTTGCGTCAGACACGCGCCCAGCGCATGCACCAGATTGCCGACGTAAACCAGACTGCGCAGATTGGAAATCGATGACAAAGGCAGCGGTACGCCCGCATCGACGGCACGCAGCAGGCTGAGGAAATTCGCCTTGACGCCGGGGCCGTAGACCAGCGGCGGCCGCACGATCACGATCTCCATTCCGGTCTCGGTCGAAATGATCCGCAGCTTCTTCTCGGCTTCGGCCTTGGATGCGCTATACGCATCCATCGGCATGACGGGATCGGTTTCGACAAGGGCGCGTTTCGCGCTGGCCTCACCGTTGACCTTGACCGAACTGAGGAACACGAATCTGCGCACGCCGGCTCGCGCCGCCAGGCGCGCGAGGTTCTCGCTGCCTTACACATTGACGCGATGAAAGGCGTCAGCCGCGTCACCCGCTTGCCCGCGCAGCACATGCACGTGCGCGGCCAGATGCATGACCACATCGCATCCCGCGACCGCTGCACGCCAGTTCGGGTCGCGGCCGATGTTCCCGATCGCAAACGCTGGACTTTGCGCCCGATTCGGTGATTTCCTGGTGGCGCGGCGGACGCGATGCCCTTGCGCTTCAAGCGCATCGCATAACGCCTGGCCGATGAAGCCCGATGCACCCGTGACCAGACAACAGGAGGTCTGATCAGTCATTCATCCAGTGCGCGGAGAAAATCCGCTGCCGACACGCTAGCCTGGCGCAGTACGCCAGCTAACGTTCCCACTTTGAGTTCCTTGTGGTTTGGCACCACACAGCCAACCGGGCCATTCCGCAAAATGATGTGACTTCCGCTCCGACGCACCACTGCGAAACCCAACCTCTCGAGCGCCCGAATCGCCTGGGCACCCGAGACACGAGGTAATTTAGGCACGCGCAAGAACCGTAAAAGTGGTTACCAGAGGGGGGCCGGGAATGACTGTTGGAAACTCTTCAAGATAAAGAGATGTAGCCTCTTGCAGGTTGGCCAGTGCTTCTTCGATCGTCTCTCCCTGCGTCGTTGTACCTGTATCCGGATTGAGGGCTACAAACCCGCCTTCTTCCGCGTGGATTAGAACAGCCGTTAGTTGCATGATGCCTCCATTTCGTATAACCAAGATTTTATTTTGACCCAAAACCATCTTCAAAACCAACTTTCGATTCGGCCTCCGCTTTGGATGCGCCTGTAACCAGAAGAGGAGTCAAGGCGGCGCCTTTTTCAAGACGAAGGACACCGAAGGGCACTAAGACGCCATCGGGAGCTTGTTGCAAACTAGTGTCATGCTTCATGAAGTAATTCGCGACCGTGATCTGCGGATTGTCCCATCTTAAGTTTCGGCGCGTGCCGACCAATCGCTTCTGCTGAACTGGTTGCGAAATCCCGTCTGATGGACGTCTAAGGCGAATTGACAAGCTTCTACGAACGCAACTTCCTGTATTACGAAGACGTGGGCCTGTGCCGGCGATTGCGCAAGCGCGGTTACTATGTTCGCTTGCTTCCTTCCGTCAGCGCGGCACACGACGCACGCCGCCAAAGCCGCCGCAGCCTGCGGCACTTGCGCTGGCATCTCGCCAGCCTGCTCAGATTCATGGTGACTCGTTAGCACCGCCTGCCCCGCACGAGCGCAACGGCCAGTTCCGTCGCGGCTGAATCCCCATGGCCGGTGTAGAATTTTCTTGGTGTCCAATCAACCAGGGGAATCTTGACATGGGCGGTGAATCCAAAGCGGCAACCGGCGAAGGCGGGGCGATCGTACTCGACGCCCCAACCCGTCGCGCCCTGCAGAAAGTTTCCCAGCTCTCCGGCAAATCCCAAGTGAGCCTCGTGCGCGCCGCTGTGCGTGAGCACCTCGAAGACTACTACGACATGATCGAGGTGCAACAACGGGTCAAGGCCGGCAAGAAGGCCGTTCCCCTGCAAAAGGTCCTGGCCGGTCTTGGCCTGGCAGATTGAATTCGACCCGGCGGCACGCAGGGACCTGGCGGCGCTCGATCGGCCGGTACAACGCCGCATCCGCGACTTTCTCGTTCAGCGCTGTGCTGCACGCGCGTTCCGCCACTCAGATTTCCAAGCTGCGGCGAACCAGGGTAATCATCGAGCGAAGGGTTGTTCGACTGGGGCGCGTTTTTCACCATTACGAGTTTTTCGCCATTTCAGGGCGAACGAAGAACCCCTCGATCTGCAGCGTCTGCCCGGTCCTTTCGTGCACATACCCAGGGAAGATGGCGAACAACACGAATCCCATCGTTTCGATCAGTTCACATCTCGTCGAACAAAGGCTGGCCGGCGTACAGCGGCACCAGGGACAGTTCAGCCTGGATCGCCGTCACCCCTTCCAGTACACCCGCCGCACCTTTCAACACGCCGAGCATCATGCTCCCGGAGTCGCCGAGGAATATCCGGGCTCGCGGCAACCAGGGCGATCGCAAGTTCAGCGCAAGGAAGGCCAGCACGGCGATGATCACGATCAGCAGATAGTGCGCGGTCACGACCCGGTCCGCGATGAATGCGCTCGTCGCCAGAAATGTCAGCGCAATCGTCGCCAGGACACACTCCCAGAAAGATGGCCGGCCCGCCGATCACCGTCACAACGGCCATTCGTCGGCGAGTCGGGATTTTTGTTACCTCGCCGCGTAGTTGCGCATTCTGCCCGGTCGGTTCCGAGCCATCGCGCAGCGCTACCGGGCGACAAGGACCGAAGGCCCGTACGCCGTGAGCTGCTGATCCGGGGTGAGCAAGAGCATCCCTTCCACGAGGCTCTGCGCGACCAACAGGCGATCGAACGGATCGCGATGGTGCTGCGGAAGATCGGAGACGCGCGACGCATGACGGGCGGTCACCGGCAATTCCTGAAATCCGCTTTCGCCTAACGCGGCGACGAACTCGTCCAGGTCGATGCGGATCTTGCCGAGGGATACTTTGATCGCGACCTCCCATATGCTCGCAGCGCTCGCATAAATCTGGTTGGCAGGATCGCGGATAAGCTCGACCGCGCGCGCAGGAAGGCTTTTCCCGGCAAGCCACCAGATTAACTGGTGTGTATCGACCAGCAACCTCACCGGGAACCGGTCTTGCCTTCGAAGGCGTCGAGCAGAGCGCCGGGAAGCGGCGCATCGAAGTCCTTGCCCACGCGGATGCGGCCTTTCATGAGACCGGGCGTGCGGGGAGCCACGGAAGCACGTATCGGGACGAGCCGCGCGACCGGGCGACCGGCCTTGGCGATGACGATTTCCTCGCCGGCGGTGACGCGCTCGATCAAACGGGACAGTTGTGACTTGGCCTGATGAATGTTTATGGTTTCCATTGGGACCTCCTTCGGACTTAGCTAAGTCTAGCTAAGGCGTTGTGGCCAGTCAATACACGTTCCACTGTGCATTCTGCTGAATCCTTCGGGCCCGTTTTCAGCGTCTACGATTTTCCGGATCGCAAGCTACGAGGAAGGGACTTTGTCCGAAGACCGTGCCGTGGCCGAGCGCTTCCACCGGTGCACGCGGCGAATCATTTGCGGCCATCGCCACGAAAGGCCATAGGATCCGGCAAACAGCGCGATGAAGGCGTAGAACAGCCAGTAGTCACTCACCCCCAGGCGCCACGCTACGAAGCCGGCCGTAGCGAGCGCAAGCGCGATAGCATGGATCAGCAGCACCGCAGTACCCGGCGGCAGGCCGGTGGCGATAAGGACATGGTGAAAGTGATCGCGCCCGGCCGCAAACGGACTCTGGCCCTTGCCGATCCGGCGCAGGATGACCACGCCCATGTCGAGCAACGGCACGGCGAGGAACCAGACGGCCACCATCGGCGCCAGGCCGTCGCCGCCGAAAGAGACCTCGATGCTGAACCAGGTCAACAACAGGCCAAGCATCATGCTCCCGGAGTCGCCGAGGAATATCCGGGCTCGCGGCAACCACGGCGATCGCATGTTCAGCGCCAGGAAGGCCAGCACGGCGATGATCACGATCAGCAGAAAGTGGGCGGTCACGACGCGGTCCGCGATAAATGCGCTCATCGCCAGAAATGTCAGCGCAATAGTCGCCAAGCCTGCCGCAAGGCCGTCCGCGCCGTCGGCCATGTTGATGGCATTGATGAGGCCGATCAGCGCCACGATGGTGAACGGCAGGCCCCAGCGCAGCAGCGTCAGCGGACCGAATCCGGTGAGATCGCCGAGGTTGGTCACCACCACCTTGCCCCAGGACACGATCAGGGTTGCCGCGATCAATTGGGCCGTCAGTTTTTGCCAGGGCGTGAGGTCGCGCAGATCATCCAGCAGGCCGGCCGCCAGCAACACGCCGAGGCTCGCAAACAGCGGGATGTAGAAATGCAGATCGAGCGGCAGCAAATACGCGCCAAGACACACTCCCAGAAAGATGGCCGGCCCGCCGATCAACGGCACGTCGCCGCGGTGGCGCTTGCGGCGACCGGGATAGTCGACCAATCCGATGCGGGCGGCCAGGCGCGACAGCAGGAAGATAAGCGCCAGGGTGACGACAAAGACGACCAGGCACCGGGCCCACGTCGGGCTCATGGCTTGCCGCCCTCTTCCTTCAGGCGTCGACGGGCCGCGGGTGACGGCCGGGCGAAAAAAGACCCGACGCGATGCGAGAGCTTGCGCGCGATCCAGAGTGGGGATGTCGCGACGCCGTGCGCGCGCGCCGCGGAATAGGATTCCAGGTTGCCGCGCAGCACGTTTTTCAGAGAGCGGTTGGAATGCCCGCCGGCGCGCATGCGAACCAGGATTTCCGGAATGTAGGCGGACACAATGCCGCGTTTCGCGAACAGGCGAATCATGAGTTCAAAATCGGACTGATAACGGTAGCGGGTATCGAAGCCCCCCAGTTCCCTGAGGATCGCTGTTCTGACGAACAGGGTCGGGTGTGCGGGCATCCAGCCCGATTCGACGAGACCCGGTCGGTAAGGGCCGGACTTCCAGTAGCGCACGATCCGCCCGGGGTCGGCCTTGTCCACGTACACCAGGTCACCGTAACAGGCTTCCGTTCGGCCATCACTGAAGGCTTGCGCGATCCGCGCCAGTACTTGCGCATCCGCATAGGCATCGTCCGCGTTGAGGAATCCAATGACTTCGCCGCTTGCCAAATTGATGCCCTTGTTCATTGCATGGTACAGGCCCGCATCGCGCTCGCTCACCAGTGTGGCCAGTTGCGACCGGCGACTTGCAAGCAACTCCGCCGTGCCGTCGGTGGATGCGCCGTCGATTGCGATGTGCTCCACATCCGCGCCGGTCTGCGACGCAACCGAGTCGAGCGCTTCCACGATGGTGCCGACGCTGTTGAGACAGACCGTCACCACCGAGATCCTCGGCGACCGCATTTTTTCCGGCCCGGTTGCATCGCTCACCGTGCTGCCTCCCCGATCAGCGCTTCCACCTTCTGCGCGTAGGCCCTCAGCCTGTCCTCATTGTCACACGCAAGGCCAGCGGCGGATTGTTGAGGCCTATCTATGCGGCCGGCAAGCACAGTTTCCATGGCACCGGCCGCCGCTATCGCCGAATCCGCATCGAAGAACACCGCGCGATCGCCGGCCTGTTCACGATGAACTGCGATATCCGACAGCACCATCGGCACACCGAGCGCGCGCGCCTCTTCCACGTTCGTACTCCAGCCTTCCGACAGCGAAGGATTGACGATGGCCACCGCGCCACGCATCAGAGCATAAACGTCCGCGCGCGGGATCAGCCCAAGAAAGCGGAATTGGCTTGCCAGCCCCAACTCGGCAACTCTCGATTCAAGCCGCTGCAGCAGTTGCGGGTGACGATAGTCCGCCAGTGCGCCGGAGGCCGCCACGACTGCGCTCACTCCCCGCCCCTGCAGAACCTCAAGAGCGTCGATCATCACGCGGTGATTCTTGTGCACCCAGAACTGGTTCGGAAGGTAGAAAAACTCCCGGGGCAGGTGATATTTACCCATTACCTCCGCGACGGACAAAGACATCGCTTCGGGCGGCAATTGCGCCGCGAACGGCACCACCCGGATGCGCCCCCTGCTCTGCGGGTAGTACTTCTCGCATTCCGCCCGCGAGGATTCGCTGCTCACCATGATGGCGCAGGCCGATGCGATCTGGGCCCGGAACCCGGCCTCCCGCTGCAACCAGGCGCGGGTACTGAAAATCCCGGGCAGGCGGCGATGCTGGAAGTCCGGCAGCCATGCGAGCGTCGGCAGCGGGAAACGCCAACCGTGGTAGCGGGCGGATTCGAATACCACCCGGATGCCGTGGGCGCGATAGATTTGCGCGGCCTTGCGGTCGACTCCGGTGAGCAGCGCCTCGACGAGGCGCAAGCCGCCCGTTGATGCGCGGAAAGCGGCCGAGCGGACGATCTCGGCCATGCCATCGTCGATCGGCGCCAGATCGGCGGCTTCGACGTCGTCGCCGACAAACACGAGCGGACGCACGTTGCCGCCGCCATACTTGCGCAATACCCGGAACAGATTGATGAAGTATTGATAACCGCCGGTCCAGCGTTTCCTGTCCGGCAATGTGAATGCCGTGCGCATCATGCCAGGCATTGTCGCATCCAGGACTCCGTGCTGAGCAGGCGATAGAGGTGATTCCCGGCGCCGCTGCCGCCGCGCGCGTGAAGGTCCACCAGGCGGCGAATCCGTGCGGGATCGCAAAACTCGCGGATCCGTGAATCGTTTGCGAGGAGATGCTCGCGCGCAACAGCGCCGCCGTCCGCCGCGAGCCATGTTTCCACCGGCGTGGGAAATCCCTGCTTGTCCGGCCGTTGCGCAATTGCCGCCTGCCCGGCCGCGGCGAGATAACGCCGCAGCACGCTCTTGGTGCGCCCGCCGCCGAGCTTGATGGCCGAACCGCGCGAGAACAGCCACTCGACCAGGCGATAGTCCATGAACGGCAGCCTCGATTCGATCGAGTGCGCCATGCTCACTGCGTCGCCGTAGTGCAGCAGGCCGGGCAGGATGTCGGCCGAATGGTCCCGCCACAGCCGCTCGTTCACCGGGTCCGCGTAACGTGGCACCTGGTGTGAATCC
>Ga0315270_10001603_pt1 | contig 12046 bp, 9 predicted proteins | sample C1_bottom_MG_FD_204932 | JGI IMG/M metagenome (GOLD analysis project Ga0315270, IMG submission 204932) | Sediment microbial communities from Yellowstone Lake, YNP, Wyoming, USA - C1_bottom | ecosystem: Environmental > Aquatic > Freshwater > Lake > Sediment | place: USA: Wyoming | collected... | reverse complement strand
TGGATCAAAAATAACGGACTGATCGCCAGCGCCAGTATGGCCAGCTTGAAATCGATCCAGAACAGCATGCCGGCATAGAACAGAAAAATGAATAGATGCGAAGCCAAGGCCAGCGGCAGATCTACCATCAGGCGCGAGACTTTATCGAGATCTGCGGAAAGGCGGGTGAGCACGTCGCCACGCTGGATCTTGTCCAGCACTGGGTAAGATGTCGCTAAGCAGCGTGCCAGCATCACTTGCCGGACACGCCCGATGAACCTTAATCCCAGCCATGCATTAAGCGCGACAACGGAAATGTGCAAGGCATGGTTTACCAAAGCAACGACTGCAAGCGCGAACAGAATCTTGAGGATGGCGTCGTACTGTCCTTGATTGAGTAGATCGATGGGCATTCCGAACAGCCAGATCATGAGGGTATTGGTGGCTGCAATGGCCAACATCATCAAGCATCCAAGGGCAAGATATCCCCACTCGCCTGTCAAATGAACAGTGAAGCGCCGATACATCGGCCATAATTTCGCGTATAAGCCGCGGCTTGGAATCTCGGACATGGGATCTATACCTGATTTTGAAACCTACTCCCGGAGGCAGGTAGGCTGAATTTCCGGATACCTCTGGTTAAAAGTATATATCATTCTGGAATGCCCATCATTCTCTTGAGTACCGCGAGTACGTAATTTCCTGCCAAGTATAACCATGATAAAATGACTCCACATTTGACTTTCTCGTGGTCACACCGATGCCATCAGTAAACCTGAACCGTTGCGTTTTATCGCTGTCTATTTTTTTGCTCACTACAAACACCTCGGCTAGTAACAATACGGACGCTGCCCAATACCAGCACGCCATCCAGGCAACGCAGTCGTGTGATTCATGCCATGAAAAAAGTCTGGTGGATACCTTTAATGCCAACATCAAAGGTGACTGTCAAGAATGCCATACATCCGGTGAAAGTGGTTCTGTAGTCAGTGTTGCAGAAAAGAAATTTGCAGATCCCTATGTGGATAAGCTAAATGTTGCACCACCCCCTGAAGCTACTGCAGGAATGAGCGTGCCCCTCTATTACAACGAAACTCGTATCGGCAAGGAACCGAACCGTATGGTGCTGATCCCAGCAGGGAAATATACCCGCGGCTCCGATAACCGCTTACCCGATGAAGGACCTTCATATGCTGCTGAGACCGAGGCATTCTGGATAGACAAATACGAAGTCACGAATCTCCAGTACAAACAATTCATTGATGCCACCAACCGGAAGTCGCCCACACATTTTCGCAACCGCACCTATCCTGACGGAAAAGTGGATCACCCAGTCGTTTATGTTACTTGGCACGATGCACATGATTATTGCGAATGGGCAGGAAAACGATTGCCTACCGACATCGAATGGGAGAAGGCTGCGCGTGGAACGGACGACAGGGATTACCCTTGGGGAAATACCTTCGATGTAAGCAGACTCAATTCGCCGCTGCGATGGAAATCTCTAAATATGGAGGGCGACACCACACCAGCAGGCGCTTTTGAGGGAGGCAAAAGCCCATATGATTTGTACGACATGGCAGGAAATGTGTGGGAATGGACCGATTCCTGGTACACACAGTACCCTGGCAATACTTGGGCAAGCGAAAACTATGGTGAGATGTATAAGGTGTTGAAAGGTGGCTCTTGGTGGGATTGCTCTTATTATCAGTGCGGTGTTTCCGCGCCCGTTTTCAACCGTAGTTACTTTAAACAAAACGTGAAAAATGCCAGTTTCGGCTTCAGGTGCGCTAAAGATGATAAATAAATATTTTGTTAGGATTTTTTGTTTCCTTGGGTGGCTTCTTGGCTTGACATTGTCAGGTTGCGCGACTTACCCCGCAGAAGCTCCATTGACTGATAAACAGGCCAATCAGCAACCGGCGAATCAGGTTATTGAAAGTCCCGTTGTGAATGGCATGGTACTGATTCCGGCGGGAGAATTCACTATGGGCAGCAACAAGGGAGAAGATGCATCCAAGTGGCGCGAAGCAAATCCGCTGAACCCATATGGATTCAAAGACAGACTGTATGTCGATGAAAATCCGTTGCACAAAGTCACGCTCCCTGCTTTCATGATCGACCAATTTGAGGTCACTAATGCCAGATATCGCGATTTCGTTATTTCAACAAAACACGCCGTGCCATGGGGATGGTTGCAAAACGGTTATAACTTCACCAGTGATTTCCTGACTGCCCTGCCATTGCCGTATTTGCGTCAGGTAGCAAGTAACAGGTTCAAGCTGGATATGGATGTGTCCAAAATGCCTCAGCAGGCAATACTGGCTGAACTGGAGAAAAGTCTGGCCGCGCGAAACAACCTTCCGGTCACAACAGTCACTTGGGCAGACGCCAACGAGTACTGCCTTTGGGCTGGCAAACGTCTGCCGACCGAGGCGGAATGGGAAAAAGCTGCACGCGGACCGCAGGGTTTGGAATTTCCCTGGGGAAATGACTGGGATCCGAAAAAAATCAATACCATGTCTGAAGATCCGGAATCTCCTTATTCAGCGGGTGGTTCTTTTCCCGGCGACAAGTCGCCTTATGGAGTTTACGATATGGCTGCCAACGTTGCGGAATGGGTTGCCGATTGGTACGAAGCCTACCCTGATGCGCCCCCTAGCGACAATAAATATTATGGCAAGATTCAGCGCGTTGCACGAGGCGGAATCACCAGTTCTGGCCACTATGATTCGATCAGCCTGATGTTTCGCGCTGCCAAGCGCAATCATTTCTTGCCACAGAGCGCATTGATCGACCTTGGATTCAGGTGCGCCAAGGATATTGAGAAGCCTGGTGCATAAAGACCCCAATTTTCGCTAACACGCCGTTCCAAACTCATGTTTCGCTATTCACATCGTATTAGCACACTGCTGTTGCTTCTTGTTATGTTGAATACTGCTCAGGCAGCGCCGCTGGACAGCCCTTTCAAGGAGCGTCATCACGGCGAGTCCATCAAGCAATGCGTGAGTTGCCATCAGAATGCAGAAAACCCTGCTTTTCGAGCCGCAATGTTCAAAGATTGCGTGGAATGCCATAACGCCAATAAAATCAAAGTGGGACTACAACTTGCAGCACTGAATTCAGAATCAGGCATCCAACAATCGACAACTGCAGAAAATCACACTGTCATGCCCATTAAGAAAAAGGGCAAGGCACCATCCATCAAGGGTACGGCCGGCATGGTGTTGCCTCTTTATTACTCCGAGACACGCATTGGCAAGAATCCCAATCCTATGGTGCGGGTGCCGGCGGGTTCTTTCACAATGGGCAGCAACACCCGCATGCCTGACGAGGGTCCACAACACAGCGCAAAACTGAAGACTTTCCTGATTGATAAATACGAAGTGACGAACCTGCAATACCAACAGTTTATCGAAGCCACAGGACGACATTCCCCCCAGCATTTCCAGAACCGCACCTTTCCTGCAGGAAAGATCGACCATCCAGTGACGTATGTGTCATGGTACGACGCTTATGCCTATTGCGAGTGGGCCGGCAAACGCCTTCCCAGTGATGAGGAATGGGAAAAAGCTGCGCGCGGTACCGATGAGCGCACCTTTCCATGGGGTGATGAGTTCGACGTGAATGATGCGAACACTCCTGCGCGCTGGCAAAGTCTGAATCAGGAAGGGGACACTACACCGGTGGGCGCTTTTCCAGGTGGGGTAAGCCCGTATGGTCTCCATGACATGGCAGGTAACGTGTGGGAATGGACAGACTCCTGGTACAGGCAATATCCCGGCAACACCCACCCCAGCGAAAATTACGGCGAACACTACAAGACCCTTAAAGGCGGCTCATGGTGGGACTGCTCTTTTTACCAATGTGGTCTTTCAGCACCCGTGTATAACCGCTCTTTTTTTGATCGCCAGACCAAGAATTCCAGTTTCGGGTTTCGGTGTGCCAAAGATGAAAAATAATCTTTCATTTGTATCGGCAATGCTGTGTTTTGCATTGATATTGTCAGGCTGCGATGCCGATAAAGGCGCGGGAGGAGGGCATAACCATTCAAATCAAGCCGACATGGTGCTGATTCCAGCTGGCAAGTTTGTAATGGGTAGCGAAAAAACCGACAAGGCAGGATTGCAAAAGGAATATGGCTTCATCGAACCCTTATTCCTGGATGAACATCCTTTGCACATCGCCGAGCTGCCAGATTTTCTGATCGACAGATATGAAGTGACCAACGCCAATTACAAGGCCTTTGCTCAACAGACCAAGCGTACCGAGCCCCCTGCCTGGATACAGAACGGCTACAACGTGCGCGAAGAAAAGTTGCAGGCTTTCAAGCTTGAAACACTACGCTGGGCTGCTACGGAATATTTCAAGCTGGACATGAATACCAATACCATGACCAGAGAAGCGCTCCTTGCAGAATTGCAAAAGATCCAGCAAAAACGCGATGCGCTCCCGGTGACCAATGTCACTTGGCACGATGCGGACGCTTATTGCCGCTGGCTAGGGCGGCGACTGCCGACAGAAGCGGAATGGGAAAAAGCAGCGCGCGGTCCCGATGGCCTTGAATATCCATGGGGCAATGATTGGGAGCCGAAAAATCCCAACACGGGTGCGACGGCTGAATCCGAGGATGCGGCAACCGTACCCGGTGGCACGTTCCCCAGCGACAAGTCTTTCTATGGAGTGTTCGATCTTGCAGGCAATGTTTCGGAATGGGTAGCCGACTGGTATAAGCCCTATCCCGGTTCGGACTATCGCAGCCCAGACTTTGGTGAGAAGCACAAAGTAAAACGGGGCGGGGAGGCAGGAGTCGGCCATTACACGTTAAGTCATTTTTTCAGAGGTGCCGTAAGAAGTCATGGGGATCCTGGAACAGCAAGCAGCGGTGGGTTTCGTTGTGCAGAAACATATAAAAACTAATTATATTAAAACAATATATTACATAACTTACTTAAACTTAAATATTAATATAAATTAGGCTATGTTTTCTATGTAGCATTGAATATCAGGAGACAGTTTTTTAAAGAGGCAGAATTTGCCACGTGCATATCGCAATCGTTGCATTCTTGCCATCCCAATAACTACCCATTCTTCGCATAATGTATATTATGTCAAATTAAAGATAAGCCAAATTACCAGGCAAGTAAATTAGCAAAACCCCTACTTCAATATGCTTCCAGATTCGCCCCGGCAACATCCAGCGAATGTCGCCAAAACTGATCGTCGCGGTCGAACAGGCGGTAAGTTCCCTTGGGCCCCCAACTTCCTGCAGGATAGGTATTGATGAAGTCGCGTTCCATCGCCCACACCTTGAGAACTGGATCAACCACACGCCAGGCATTTTCCACTTCATCGATACGCAGAAACAGAGAATGGTCACCCTGCATCACATCCAGCAACAGACCCGAATAGGCATCATAATCCTCATCACTTTCCTTGCGGTAAGTCGCATCCAGGCTGATGGCGCGGGTGTGCAAGTCCAACCCTGGAACCTTGACCTGCATTTCCATTTTAAGGCAATCGTTGGGTTGGATGCCCAGCATGATCCAGTTCGGCTGTGGCGGGCCTTGGCGCGTATGGCGCAGCAAGTCTTGCGGCGGGCTTTTGAAGCGGATGCAAATAGAAGAAATATTCTCTGCCATGCGCTTGCCGGTGCGCAGGTAAAACGGCACGCCCGCCCAGCGCCAGTTGTCCACAAATAATTTGAGCGCAGCATAGGTTTCCGTGGTGCTGTCTTCTGCAACGTCCTTTTCTTCCATGTAACCGGAAACAGCCTTCCCGTTTATGGTTCCGCCGGCGTACTGACCGCGAAATGCATGGGCATGCACCGAGTTCTGCGTGATAGGGCGGATCGCCTTGAGCACTTTTACCTTTTCGTCGCGCAGGTGCTCCGCCGAAATCGTGACTGGCGGCTCCATCGCTACAAGTGCCATCAATTGCAGCAAATGGCTCTGGATCATATCGCGCAGTGCTCCCGAACCCTCGTAGTAACCTGCGCGCCCTCCTACACCCAGCGTTTCGGAGTGGGTGATTTGCACGTGGTCAATGTAATGATGGTTCCACAGCGGCTCCAGCAGCATGTTGGCAAAGCGAAACACCATTACGTTCTGCACCGTGCCTTTGCCGAGATAGTGATCAATGCGGAAGATTTGTGGCTCGTTAAGGTGGCGGTATAGGCCAGCCTGCAAGATCTGCGCGCTCAACAGGTCGTAGCCGAAGGGCTTTTCGATAACCACCCGCCGCCAACCATTTTTTTCATTGAGCAGCCCTGCGCTGCCAAGATTGTCAATGAAAACGGAAAACTCGGAAGGCGGCACTGCCATGTAGAACACCGCATTTGGATAGAACGCGGGGTTGGCTTCCAGCGTTGCCTGCAAACGCTGATAGGAATCTTTGTCGTCCGGCGGATTGGAGTGGTAATGCAAACGCTGGCAGAAGCGTTCGAATACCTGCTCGTCGTAACCCTGCGGATATTTTGCCTTCAGCATGGACACGACTTCATCTATCCACTGTTCGCGGCTACGCACGGCGCGACTGGCGGCGAGAATGACCATCTGCGGCGGCAGGCGATTTGCCACTTCGAGGCGGAACAAGGCCGGAATCAGCTTGACGCGAACCAGGTTTCCACTCGCGCCGAAAATCACCAATGTACAGGGATCAAGTGTTTTCATTTTACGCCTCTAGTTGTTTTTATCGCATGTCCACTAAAAGCGTTGCGCATCCTGGACAGCAACCGGGAGCTGGCAACGGAATTCTCCACCCAAGTCTCGGCGATTTTGCCGCTCTCGCTGGCCAGCTTGCCCAGCCCTATTTTCTCCAATCGCATATCGCCCCTTGATTTTTAACCCCTGCGGCTACACATCATCCGTCCAAATCGAATACTACCGGATAAACGATATGCTTTCATCAACCAACCACCTTCCGACGTTAATCTGCCGCTGGCAAGGCTATGCAACCGCTGCCGAGTTGGAACAGGCTGTGGCAATGACTTCAATCTAGCTAAAGAACAGTATTGGAATAGTTTGACGTGGTGGTTTTCTTGGTTAATCTTATATTTAAAACCAAGTGCGCCCCATCAATGTGCTCCGTCACCGTTGCGAGTTAGCTAAACATCTATCACGCCATGAACTAATAAAAACTCGTCTATTGGGACAGGTTTACCAAACAAATAGCCTTGGTATAAATAACATCCATTGAGCCGCAGGAAGTCAAGTTGATGCTCGGTCTCCACTCCCTCAGCAATGACTTCTATCCCCAGATTGTTAGCCATCATTATGATGATCTTGACGATTGCTGCATCGCTTTGATTTGCCGGAATGTCACGCATGAAACTCTGATCGATCTTGATCTGGTCCAATGGCAAGCGCCTGAGGTAGGCCAATGAGGATTGGCCGGTGCCAAAATCGTCCACAGATATGCGCACTCCGAAATCGCGTAATCCTGCATTTTAATAATGCTATTTTGAATATTGTCCAGCATCAAACCTTCCGTTAGTTCAAGTTTAATTCGGTGCGGCTCTATGTCAGCATTCTGAATTGTTTCAATTACCTCCCGTACAAAATTGGCACCACGAAATTGTCTTGCGCTCACATTGATGGACAAATCGAGGTGCGCAGTATGTGGATCACCATTCCATGATTTGATCTGTTTACAGGCTGTTTGCAATACCCATACGCCGATCGACTCTATTAAACCGGCATGTTCCGCGATAGGGATGAATTTAACGGGGGAAATCATGCCCTCCTGCGGATGCTTCCACCTTAACAGGACCTCTGCGCCGATCACGTTACCCTGTGCATCGACTTGTTTCTGATAATAAAGACTTAATTGCTGACGAGTCAGCGCGTATCGCAGGTCAGCTTCCAGCTTAGTGCGGAATTCCAGCTCGTGTTGCATTATCGGGTCGAAAAAGCGCAACGAATTTCGGCCAGCATCCTTGGCTTGATACATGGCTGAATCAGCATGGCGGAATAGATCATCCAACTTTATTGTCTCCCCACAGAAAAGACTAATGCCGATGCTTGCGCTGCTATGAAATTCTATTCCTTCAAGTTTATAGGGACGCGAGACGGACTCACGTATCTTTTCGCCAATCAACAACGCTTGTTCTGCAGCAAGTTCCCGGTTCTGGTTAAGCCCTTCCACCAGCACCACGAATTCGTCCCCACCTAAACGGGCGACGGTATCCACATCCCTTACACAATCGATCAGTCGAAGTGCCACGTCGATCAACATAAGATCGCCGTAATTGTGTCCGTGAGTGTCATTTAGAGTCTTGAAGTGATCCAGATCGATGAACAACAACACAGCGAATTCCATGCTGCGGGAGCTTGCGGCCATCGCACGTTGTAACCGGTCAGTAAACATGCGCCGGTTGGGCAGCAAGGTTAGTTCGTCATAAAACGCGAGATAATGAACTTGCTCCTCCGCATGCTTGCGTTCGACATTTTCTTCCTTGAGAGCCTTATTAACTTTATTGAGTTGTACGGTCTTCTTGCGCAAAATACAGGCTTCCCGATTGATCAATCGAGCCATATTCGTAACAATTGCCAATAGCAAGCCCAAGAGCGCATAGGTCAATGCAAGCTGATAACCGAACATACGGCTTTGATCATAGATATCATCCAAGTCACGGCGCAACAATAGTGTCGCCTGACCGTGATATGTGTATTCGATAGGCAAGGAAATTTCTATGGCGTGATCGGCCGGGTTGGCACGTTTGAAACTCGCAATGACCGTACCATTTTTTGCTGTCACCGAAATACTTTCCTCACGGATATCGGACTGCCCCCAGCTAGTAACTATCTCTTCGATATTTTGGTATTGACCACGACGTAGTGTTTCGGCGGTAATTGATGCAAGCAGCGCTACTTTGTGATCAGTAGCCGATTTGACTTCTTCGAAATTATTCTTGAACTGCTGCCACCATAACCATGACATTACAAGCAGGAGTAGCAGCATGACAACCGTAAAAACGGTCCAACTGCGGCGACTGGTCTCGAAAATCCAGCGATGCATGGTGGTCAGAGACGAAGGATGCCTAGGTCAACAAGTACCTTGCGCAGGTCATTGTATTCTGCATCGGTCGCCGCGCTCATTTCCGTCATGTCCTTGTGTATTGCTTGCATGATTGCGGGACCGTCTGGTTGGTTCTTTAGTTCGAGCAGTGCCTTACGCAGAACCTGAACTTGTGCCGGTGGCATGTCAGATCGTGTTATGAAAATATGCTCTGGAACTGTTGGCAAGTTGGCAAGTATCCGCAAACCGCGCGATTGTAATTCTTCAAACACCTCAGTTTTTACCGCGCCCGCATCAAAATCCCCTGTTAGAACACCCAAAGCAACATTTTTGTGTGATGCAAGGTGCTCATAACTGGCAAGGTCAGTTTTTGGAACACCTGCCTTCTTTAGAAAATATAGTGGTAACACGGTTGCCATGGTTGAATCCGGATCGCCGAAGGCAAAGCGCTTTCCGCGCAGATCTGAGAGAGTGTGTAACGGACTGTCCTGACGAGTGATAATTACACCTTCGAGGACGGGTTTCCCATTTAGTGCAATTCTCGCCAAAAATGGTTTTTGTCCGTATTTAGATACCATGATGACGTAAGGTACCGGCCCGAGAAAAGCGATGTCGACCGTGTTGGTTCCGATGGCGTCGATGTGGTCTTCGTAGTTACGCCCAACGCGAACAACTACCTGGCGGCCCATCACCTTGCCAAGATAAGCGGCAAGCGGTGTAAAACGCTTTTGAATCTCGGCAGTGGACAGATAGGGGTGAACCGCAAGCACCAAGGGAGTAGGCCCTGTATCGGCGGCATACACGGGAGTGGTAGAGAGTAGCAAGAGTGCAATGTAGCGAAGCGCAATTCTATACATGGCATTAACCCTGTTTGAATTACTTAGCTTTATTCTTGGTCGATTTGTAGAGCTCGCCCAAACTCAAATTACCTGTGCACACTACTCGGAAAATTGATTTTTGTCATTAAAAACAAATATTTCAATTGCTATAACTATCATTTCGCGCTGTGCCTGCGGTTGTTCCCAGCGGTCATCTCCACCAAAACCAGCGTATTGTCCGGCTTGAGTTGGTCCCAGGAGAAGCGCCATTCCCAGTTTCCTGTGGGTTTTCCTGGATAATTCATACGATGTTCACTGGAAAGGCCGAGCACATCCTGCATAGGAAAAATCACCAGATTCGCCACTGAACGGGAAAGGGCGCGCATCATGTCCAGATGAATTTCTTGCCCATCGCTGCTCAAATATTTCAAGGCATAGGTTTTCTCCGGCTCGGGGGCTGTGCTCCACCAGCCGAGCGTTGTATCGTTGTCGTGGGTTCCCGTATAAGCCACGGTATTCTCCACATAGTGGTGCGGCAAGAAGTGATTACCCTCCCCGTCTGCGAAAGCAAATTGCAGGATACGCATACCGGGCAGATTGAATTTATTGCGCAGGTCCAGCACGTCCTGTGTGATCAATCCCAGGTCTTCGGCAATGATGGGCAAGTAGGGAAATGCCTGTTCGAAAGCCTCGAACAGATTGTCGGCTGGTCCCGGCTGCCACTTTCCATTAATCGCGTTGGGAGCATCAGCCGGAACTTCCCAATAAGCGGCAAATCCGCGGAAGTGATCGATACGCACCATGTCGGCCATTTCGAGTGCGTGTCGCAAACGTGCTATCCACCAAGCATATCCGGTTTCTCTGTGAGCATCCCAGCGATAGAGCGGATTCCCCCACAGTTGTCCGGTCTCGCTAAAGTAATCAGGCGGCACGCCAGCCACGACCAATGGGCGTCCATTTTCGTCCAGCTCAAACAGTTCCTGATGCGACCATACGTCGGCGCTCTTATAGGCCACAAATATGGGCTCATCACCGATGATGCGCACGCCATGCTCATTGGCATACAGCCTTAAAGCCGACCACTGTCGGGCAAAGCACCACTGGCAGAATTTCCAGAACCCTGTTTCGTCAGCACAAGTCTGCTCAATAAGACTGATCGCCTTGGGTTCCCTGCACACCAACTCCCCGGGCCAGAGATTCCAGTCACGCCAACTTTCCCGCTCCGAAATTGTCATGAACAATGCATAGTCGGCCAGCCATTCCTTTTCAGCGACGCAAAACTCGGCGTATGAGCGGTGCATTTCATCATGGCTGCCGGCGAAGAACATTCTCGCCGCCCGGCGTAACCGTTCAATGCGAAATGGCTGTAACACTGTGAAATCCACGCGACCGGATTGGAAATCGGGATGCGGTGTCAGGTCATCCGTGCTTAGCCAGCCGTGGCTGCCCAATTCTGCAAGATCGATCAGCAGGATGTTGCCGGCAAAAGCAGAGCTGCTCATGTAGGGAGAATTTCCGGGGCCGATCTCGCCCATCGGCAAAACTTGCCAGTAGGTCTGTCCGGCGCTCGCCAGCCAATCGACGAACTTGTAGGCATCTGCACCGAAATCGCCAGAGCCGAATGCACCGGGAAGAGACGTGGGGTGCAGCAATATGCCGCTGGCGCGCTCAGTTAACATGGCTATGCCTGAAAATAGGTTACTCGGTAGCGCGACGCATAGCACCACCTGCCTCTGCCTCACCCGAGCTTCCCTTGCTGATGGGCTCAGACAAATTGCTCGGGGCCGTTAATTTCAACAGGCGGTAAAGTTCCGTCAGATTATGCCGGAATAACCGGTCGAAACTGACCACTGCGTGCGAGGGATTGTAATCACCAAACCACCAGAACCAATCAGAACTCTCGCAAGAACAAAGCTGCTTTTCGGCGGCCTCCTGTTCGGCTTGGCTGAGTCGTCCGCCGGCCATCACCATGTCATAGCTTTGCTTGGCCGCGCACAACAGATCCCACGCATGATTCTTGTCCTTGGACCCGATCCAGGTAGAGAAATCACCATATACCCAACTCCCTGCAGCGATGTCCGTCAGGTTGCCTACCCTTGCACGCTCGCTATGCGCACTTTGCGTTTTTAGATAATCGCGAAAAGTATTGGTATTGATCTCTGTGTGTGCTTCCAGGGCGGAGTACATCTCGTCAAGAAAGTAGAAGCCATTGTATGGATAATATTCCCAGG
>Ga0315270_10001600_pt1 | contig 12051 bp, 13 predicted proteins | sample C1_bottom_MG_FD_204932 | JGI IMG/M metagenome (GOLD analysis project Ga0315270, IMG submission 204932) | Sediment microbial communities from Yellowstone Lake, YNP, Wyoming, USA - C1_bottom | ecosystem: Environmental > Aquatic > Freshwater > Lake > Sediment | place: USA: Wyoming | collected... | reverse complement strand
ATGTTGCGGGTATCGTTGGGGTTGCTCATTGATTGTGAACCAGGGATGAGGGACGAGGGACGAGGGACGGGGGGCGAGTAAGGGCACTAGAGAACTTATACTTTTCCCTCGACCCTCGACCCTCGCCCCTCGCCCCTCGCCCCTGATTTCATGCCGCTTTTGCCGCAGCAGTGAAAAACTCTTTCACGGCTCCTACGAAGCGATCCACATCCTGCCGGTCGATATCGAGATGCGTCACCAGCCGGATGCTGCCCTGTCCGCTGATCAGCATGCCCTGGGTTTTCAGGACCTCCCGCATCCTGAGCGCGCGCTGCGGTTCGACATTGATGTAAACCATGTTGGTCTGCGCGCCGCCCGGCGCAACCGTCACGCCCTCGATGGACGCAAGCGCCTGCGCCAGTGCGCGCGCGTTTTCGTGGTCGGTGGCAAGGCGCGCGACGTTGTGCTCCAGCGCATGAATACCGGCCGCCGCGAGCACGCCGGCCTGGCGCATGCCGCCGCCGACGACTTTGCGCCAGCGCCGCGCTTTGGCGATCAGTGGCTTCGATGCGCAAAGCACCGACCCGACCGGTGCGCCGAGTCCTTTGGACAGGCACACCGACACGGAGTCGAAATACCGGCTGATCTCGCTGACCGGTAGGTTCAGATGCACGGCCGCGTTGAACACCCGCGCGCCATCCAGATGCAGGCCGAGCCCGCGCGAGCGCGTGAATTCCTGCGCCCGTCTCAGGTAGTCGAGCGGCAGCACCTTGCCGCCCTGCGTGTTCTCCAGGCACAACAGCCGCGTCTTCGCGAAGTGCGGATCGTCGGGCTTGATCGCGGATTCGACGCGGCCAAGATCAAGCGAACCATCCGCTTCGTAGTCGAGCGGTTGCGGCTGGATGCTGCCCAGCACCGCCGCGCCTCCCCCCTCGTATTTGTAAGTGTGGCCCTGCTGGCCGACGATGTATTCGTCGCCGCGCTCGCAATGCGCCAGCAGCGCCAGCAGGTTGCTCTGGGTGCCGCTACAGACGAAGATTGCCGCCTCCTTGCCGAGCATGGCGGCGGCGAGGGCCTCCAGGCGGTTGACGCTCGGATCTTCTCCATAGACGTCGTCGCCGACTTCGGCTGCCGAAATGGCGGCTCGCATTTCGGCGCTGGGCTTGGTCACGGTATCGCTGCGCAGGTCGATGACTTTCATGGGTTGGCTCCGAGGACACGCCGAGCGGCATGTTTGGTATTCTCCTTGGGCAAGTTTACCGCGTTTGCCCGTCCGCTCCAATGCAGATCCCGGCGAACGCTCCGCAACAAGCTTTCAGCCCGCAGAGGCCGCCATGCATTTGCGCATCATCGCCGTCGCTGTTCTCGCAGTCGCATTCTTCGCGCCAGCGCGGGCCGCCGAGGACGCATCGACCCGGGGAACGTTGATCTGGCGCGACGACAGTTGCTTTTTCTTCGTGCTCAAGACGCCGGAAGGCTTCGGCCTGTATGAATTCCTGGGCGGACCCAGCCCGATGGTCGGCCACGTGTTCGAGGGCAGGCTGACCGGCTTTGGCGGCCGCCGCCTCATGAACGTGACCGAGGGCAAGCCGACCATGGCCTACTCCGAGACCTTCACCGATACCAAGAAGCAAATGGAAAAGAAGATTCCCCGACAGTGCCGCAAGAAGAAGGGGTTCGAAGCGCTGGAGGTGGAATGACCGCGGCGCCTGCCCGGCGGGGCTTCTTCCTGCCCTCGTTCGCCCTGCCCTCGTTTGCAGGGGCAGTCGCGAGACGTTATCATCCGCAGAGTTCCATTGGCGGCCATCCGCGCGTTTTAGCGCGGTTTGCGTCGGTGGCTCCCTCTCGCAAGGATTTCCCATGCTTCGAAACATCATCCCGGCTTTGCTGTTGAGCCTGCTGTTCACCAATCCGCTGTTTGCGCAATCTGAAAACGAGCCGCCGTCGCAGACCGGCGAGCTGATCTGGCGCGATCCGAGCTGCTATTTCTTCGTGCTGAAAATAGGCGAGAACTACGCGCTGTTCGAGTTCCTGGGCGGGCCGAGCCCGATGGTCGGCAATGTTTTCGAGGGCAAGCTTGCCGCCTTCGGCACGCGCAGGATCGAGAACAAGACGGAAGGCAAGCCAACCATGGTGTACTCGGAAACTTTCGACCTGCCGAAATCCAAGATGGACCGGAAAATACCGCGTCAATGCAGGAAGAAGAAGGAATTCGAGGCAATCGCGGGATGAATACGCGTCTGCCCGTGCGGCGCGCGGCCGTGATGCTGTCGCTCGTTACGGCGGCGGTGTCGAGCGTTGCGCGCGCCGACGAAGGCACGGTCATCTGGAAGAACACCGGGTGCGGCTTCTTCATTCTGCAGATGAAGGCCGGCTATGGACTGTACGAGTGGGTCGCCGGTCCCTATCCCAACCACAGCGACGTGATCGAAGGCGATCTCAAAGCGCCGGGAGAACATCGCGTGAACAACAAGACCGCCGACATGCCGACGACAATTTTCCTGAATACGTTTTCCGATAAGCGTGCCGCGATCTCCGCACGCATTCCGGCCCAGTGCAAGGCCAAGCCGGACTACAAACCGTTCGTAGGCGAGTAGAAAACGCTACCGGCCTGCCGGCAGGCCTTCGAGCAACTGCGGCAGCGCCGCGCTGCGCAGGCTTTCCGGATAGGTCTTCGCGAACTCGCCTGCCATGACCCGCGCCTTCTGCGCAAACGCGGCCCTGCCGCTTCCCCGTTCTGCCGTGCGCGCCGCCTGCACATAGTGGACCACAAGAATAAACGACGCTTCTTCGCGCTCGGCGTGCCGCGGGACCTTCTTCAGCAAATCTTCTCCCAGCCTGATCTGCTCCGCGAGTTGCGCCTGAGATTGCGCCGCCGGCTGCAGCGGATCGTCACTGAAGCTGTCGTAAAAATATCCCTTGAGCAACCGGAACGACGCCTGCGCCGCAATCGGCCCCGACGGCGCCAGACGCAAGGCCTCGCGGTAGTACTGAAGATTGGCGATGAAGCGATTAGTGTCGGCCGAGTACGCCAGGCCGGAGTCCCGCAACCGAAGCTCGCTCATCAGGACGTTCGACGGCAACCCCTGGATCCTGCCGTGCGCTTCCAGGTCCCGATTCAGCAGATCGCGGATTTCATCCAGCAATTTCCCTAGATCGAAGTGCGCCTGCGCGCGCGTGGACGGTGGCTGTTTCGAAGCGATGACCTTCTGCAGATCATCCACGGTGGCAAGGTAGGATTGCACCGACTCGGCGGTAACGAGATCGTGTGCCGAGACCGGCGCAAGCGCCGCCAAAGCGAAGGCCCAAAGAACCGCCAGCGTAGCGCCGCTAAGCAAAGACCGGGCGCTAGCGCCCGGTCTGCGGCTCGTGTGTTTGCTGGAATGCAATTGCGCCGGGATGGAGGGGAATAACGGGAGCCTCGGAGGCTGTCTGCTTTCGTGACGCGGGCCACTGCGACCGTGGCAGACCCGCCGCTGCGCCCGCAATCTCAAAAGCCTTGTCCGCAGGAAAATCGTCCAGGACCAGCAGCAGGTAATCTTCAAATTCGGCCATCGTGCGCAATGCCAGCGGCCCCTCAACTTCGAAAGGGGCGTCGCCCGCATAGGCAGCGCCGGCGATTTCCCTGCCGAGAATTCCAATCGGCAACTGACGTGTCCGCAGCAATTGCACCACGTCGCGAATGCTTCGCGCCTCTGCCGGGACGGCCTGGCTTCGCGGTATCTCGGCGGCAAGCTGCGCGGCCAATGCGTCTGCCAGGCGGGAGGCCTCAGCGTCGGTCGCACTCGCGACCACGATCAGATGCTTGCCCCGATAGGCGTACCACTGCCTGTAGGGCGAATGTCCGGAAAGCAAGGCCGCGCCGGCAACTGCCAGCGCGGCCTGCAGGATGCGCCGCCTGTTCATCGAACCAATGGCCTTTGCCTCATGCGCAGGTGCTACTTGAAGACGTCCACATGCAGAACTGTGGTCACCACGAAGTTCGGCACATCGACCATGTTGCTGATCTTCAGATCGCACGCCACGCTGCAAAGGATATAAGCCTGCTCTCGGGACAGCTTATGCTTGGAGGGCGACTGCGGCCCGGTCAGCAGGTCGATCATCTTGAGCAAGGAATCGCGGGCTGCCAGGGTCGTGTCCTCGGACATATTAGTCAAGTTTCCGAAGCGCGCACCGTCAAGGTACTTGAGCGGCGCCGGTAATTCGCCCTTCGGCTTCACCGGAATGCCCATGGTTGCCACGAAACGATCGGGCTCCAGATCCTTGAGAATTCCAGCCACCGCCTTGCCCTCAATCTGCGGCCAGCGGACGTACGCCCCCAGTCCTTTGCGCACCTCGACTTTTACGGTGACGACAGCGTTCATCTCGATAGCTGTGCCGGAGACTTCACCATCGCCCTGGGCGAAGTGCGTATCGCCCATGGAAAGCATGCACCCCTTGACCCAGCACGGGAACAGCAGCGTCGTGCCTCGCACCATTTGTTTTACGTCGCTGTTGCCGCCGTTTTCGCGCGGAGGGATGGTGCGCAAGCAGCGGCTGGCTGCCTTTCCGCCTGGGCCGCACACGTCGGACGGAACAGCATCCTGAGGTTCCGGAGGCAGCACGAATCCGCCTGCCTTGCGCAACTCTTCTTCGCGCTGATACACGGTCTCGATCTCCGGCATGCCCAACCCAACGCCGATGGTGCCCGTGAATCCGTGAAGAGGCAGCTCCACCCCCGGCAGATCATCCGAAATCGCGTAGTAAACACCGGTTGGCCGTTGCAGAAGCTTCCAGTGCACGATGTACGGATTGGTGAATACGTCGCGCAGAAACCCGAACCCCGGGACGATGATGGTGTAACCAAACCGGTCGGGACCGGGGATAACGTCCAACACAGTCACAGCGAGCACGTCGCCGCGCTCAGCACCGTTCACGTACAGCGGTCCGGTCAACGGGTGAATGAGGTTCAAATTCGACGCCGCGACTGTTTTGGGACCGGAGTCCCATCTATAGGGGCCGTCCAGCGCATCCCGCGTTTCGAAAATCACTTGGTCGCCCTGGTTCGCCGTCGCCGCGGGTTTGATGTCGGGATGCCAGCGATTGTGGCAGGTACCCAGTTTCTCTTCCGCGCACGGCACTGGCCATTCGCCTACTCGCGTGATCGGCAGGTAAATCGTTTCTGCCGCTGCCAGCCCTGCGAGGCCAAGCGTTGCTGCCGCCAGCAAACATCCAGCCACCCGCTGCACAAGTCCGGAACCACTGCAAATCCTGTTCATGGTGTTCCCTCCCCTTTTGAGTTGTTTTGATCCGTCCCCTCGGTACAACGTGGGTCACTATGCGGCGGTCGGCCCGCCGCTGTCAACCGTGCGCCCGCCGACTACCGGGTGACGCCCAGCGTCCCCAGGATGAAAGCATAGGTGAAAGCGATTTCCTTGAGATAATCGTAGCGCCCGGATGCGCCGCCATGGCCCGCGTCCATGTTCACGCGCAGCAGCAGCGGATTGGCATCGGTCTTGAGCGTGCGCAGCTTCGCCACGTATTTCGCCGGCTCCCAGTACATGACCTGGCTGTCGTTCAGTGAAGTCTCCACCAGCATGGCCGGATAGCTTTCTTTCGTCAGGTTGTCATAGGGCGAATAGGCAGACATGGTGTCGTAATACGCCTTGTCGTTCGGATTGCCCCATTCCTCGTATTCGCCGGTGGTGAGCGGCAGAGTCGCATCGAGCATGGTATTGATGACATCCACGAATGGCACCTCCGCGACGACCGCCCGGAACAACTCGGGCCGCAGATTCGTCACCGCACCCATCAGCAATCCGCCGGCGCTGCCGCCTTCGATCACGAGCCTGGACGGCTCGGTGTAGTGCTCGCGGATCAGGTGTTCCGCGCAGGCGATGAAATCGATAAAGGTGTTGTTCTTGTGCTGCATGCGGCCCTGGTCATGCCAGTGCTTGCCCATTTCCCCGCCGCCGCGCACGTGCGCGCACGCAAAGATCACGCCTCGATCCAGCAGGGACAGCCGGGCGGAGCTGAAATCGACATCGAGCGAATAGCCGTAGGCGCCGTATCCATAAAGCAGCAACGGCTGCGCCGCCGTGCGCCGGCGGTCGATCCGGTAAACCAGCGATATCGGAATGCGTGCCCCGTCGTGGGCCACCGCGTAGTGCAACTCCGAACGGTACTTCGAAGCATCGTAGCGTTTCACCTCGCGCTGCTTGAGCAAGGTTCTCTCGCGGCTGTCGAGGTGATAGTCGTATTCGGAATCGGGCGTGATGTAGGAGTCGTAGTGGAAGCGGTACACGTCGGTGTCGAACTCCATGTTCGCGCCGCCGCCGACCGAGTACACGGGTTCGGGCATGTCGATCAGGTGCTCGCTTGCGTCCGCCAGGCGGATCACGCACAGGCGCGGAAACCCTCCCGCGCGTTCGTGCGCAACCAGGTGGCGCGCAAAGACTTCCACGCCGTCGAGCATCACGTCGTTGCGGTGCGCGATGACTTGCGTCCAGCGCGACGGCGACGGATCATCGACCGCCACCGTCACCAGGCGAAAATTGCGCCCCTTGTCGTTGGTGACGATGTAGAACAAACCGTGACCATGGTCGACGTAGTACTCGTGTTCCGGCTTGCGCGCGAGAACCAGGGCCGGCGTCGCCTGCGGCGCATCCGCCCGCAGGCTGCGCACTTCGGACGTGGTAGCGCTGTGGGAAGTCAGGAACAGATACTCGTTGCTCCTGCTGCGGGAAACCGAGACGGAAAACCGCACGTCGGTTTCCTCGTAGATCAATTGGTCGTCGCGACTGCCGAGCAAGTGACGATATACGCGATAGGCACGCTTGGCATCGTCTTCCCTGACGTAGAACAGGCTGCGGTTGTCGGATGCCCAGGCGACCGAGCGCACTTTCTCGATCCGGTCGGCTAAAACGCGGCCGTCCCGCAGATCCTTGAACTGCAGCGTGTACTGGCGGAATCCGCTGGTATCCGACGAGAACGCCAGCAAATTGCCGTCCGGGCTGACATCGAACACACCCAGGGAGAAGAACTTGTGCCCTTTCGCCGCCTGATTGGCGTCGAGGACGATTTGTTCGGATGCATCCACGCTGCCGCGGCGACGGCAGAAGATGCGATACTGCTTGCCCTTGCGGGTGCGCGAGTAGTAAAAGTAGTCGCCGTCGCGATAAGGCACCTCGACGTCGGTTTCCTTGATGCGCGCCAGCATTTCGCGATACAGCGTATCCTGCAGGCGCTGCGATGGCTTCATCATCGCGGCCGTATAGGCGTTCTCCGCCCTGAGATAGGCATTCACGGGGCGGCTGCCCTTGTTGCGCAGCCATTGGTAGTCGTCGACACGGCGTTCCCCGTGGACTTCGGTGATGACCGCATCGCGGCGGGCAGCCGGCGGTACTGGAATCGGGGACACTTGCGAACCTCCTGATCGGTATTGGGAAACGGGCGCTTCCCGGGCATCAAGTGGGGGCAGGCCGGAGAATTTCCAGGCCGGCATCGGCGCCGGTTTGTCCAAAGGGCGGCCAGTTCGGTAGCATCATCGGTCAAAAGTGAAAACTATCATGAAGAACTATGAATCCGAAACAACGCAGTTCATGCGCGACTTCCTGAAAAAGCATCCCGAAGTGGTCGACAAGCAACGCGCAGCCCGCGCCACGTGGTGGGATCGTCCGCAAGATTTCAAGGAGCGCGAGCGCCTCGAATCCGCCGACGTGCCCAAGAAGAGCTACGAATACTACTGATCTGCGCAAGGAAACCCAATGCTGCGTAAATTTTCCGTCACCTGCGCCCTGTTGCTGTGGCTGGCGCCGCCGGCCGGTGCGGCGGACGAACCGATCCCCATCGAGCAGGAGCCGCGGCACCGGCTCAAATTCGAAAACGAGCACGTGCGCTTCTTCGATGTCGAACTCGAACCGGGCTACGAATCCCGCTATCACTGGCATCGCAGCGATGGCGTGTTCGTGAACATTTTCTCTGCCCCCACCGTCGCGCAAGACCTGGGCAAGGAACCGGTGCGGCGCGCTGAACGGGCAATCGGCGAGACCTATTTCATCGACTACTACGCCAAACCGAAGGCGCACCGCGTCAGCAACCCCGGCAGCACGCCTTATCGCGTCATCGACACGGAAATCCTTGGCGGCTGTGGAACGGCGGACGCGGTCGCGGAAGGCCCGAACCAGACCCTGCTGATCGACAATGCAAGCGTGTTCGTGACGCGCATCATCCTGCATCCGGGCGAGAGCACCCAGCTCTACGGCCCTTGTGGCATGCTGGTGTCGGTGTCCGGCGGCAGCGTTGCGCTGGAATCGCCGGCCGGCAGCGAACGCGTCGACCTGCAGCCGGCGGGATACAAATGGCGCCAGCAGACCTACACCACGAAGCTCGTCAACACCGGGAAGTTCGTGTTCCACGGTGTCGACATCCGGCTCAAGTAGTTGCCGCCCCTTTACGCGCATGAACAACGACCGCAAGAACGTCGTCGCGCTCGCCGCATGCCAGGCCCTGCTGGTCATGAACAACGCGACCATGATTTCCATCGGCACGCTGGCCGCGGATACGCTGGCCACGAACAAGATGCTGGTCACCATTCCGGCCACCGCCTACATCATCGGCGGCGGCCTCACGACATTGCCGATCTCGCTGTTCATGAAACGGCGCGGCCGCCGCGCCGGATTCATGATCGGCTGCCTGTTCGGCATGCTCGGCGGCGCGCTGGCGGGCGCGGCCATGCTGGCGCATAACTTCTGGATGCTCTGCCTGGCGGCGCTCGTCTCCGGTGTCTATACGGGCTCGGGCGGCTTCTACCGCTTTGCCGCAGCGGACAGCCTTCCGGCGAATGCCCGCAGCAAGGCCATCTCGCTGGTGCTTGCCGGCGGCATCATCGGCGGCGTCTTCGGGCCGGAAGGCAGCAAGCTCACCAAGGGTCTGCTGGAATCCCTGTTCGCCGGCACGTTTCTGTCGCTGGTGGTGCTGGCGGCGGTCGCGATGCTGATCCTGCGGCGCCTGGAGCTGCCGCGGCCCTCTCACGAGGAACAGCATGGCAGCATGCGAGCCCTTCCAGCGATCATGCGCCAGCCGGTGTTCATCGTCGCCGCGCTGGGCGGCATCACGGCGTACGGCGTGATGAATCTGCTGATGGCCGCCACGCCGCTGGCGATGAAGATGTGCTCGCATCCCTACGGCGCCGCGATGCTGGTAATCGAATGGCACATCATCGCCATGTTCGCGCCGGCCTTCGGCACCGGCTGGCTGATTGCGCGCCTCGGCAACCTGCCGGTTATGTTCGCCGGCCTCCTGCTCAATGCGACTGCCATCGCCATCGCGATCTCCAGCACCACGGTGAGCGCATTCTGGTCGTCGATGGTGCTCGTCGGCGTGGGCTGGTGTTTTCTGTTCGTCGGTGGCACCACGTTGCTGACCGAGGCCTGTACCCCGGCCGAGAAAGCCAAGACCCAGGGCATGAACGACTTGCTGATCTACCTGACCATGGGCTCGACCTCGCTGACATCGGGCGCGATCCTGTATGGATTCGGCTGGAATACGCTGAATCTTACCGCGCTGCCACTGCTGGCGGTCACGGCCATCGCGATCCTCTGGCTCGCCACCATCCGGCGCGGCGGGCGCCGGGCCATCGGCTCCGGTAGCGCCTGATCAGTCCATGGCCCTCCGCTTGAGCGTCCTCGATCAATCCCCGATTGTCAGCGGTTGTTCTGCCGCCGACGCGCTGCGTGCAACCGTCGTGCTGGCGCAACGCGCCGACCAACTCGGTTACCACCGTTACTGGCTGGCAGAGCACCATAACATGCGCGGCCTTGCCGACCCCTGCCCGGAAATTCTCGTGGGCCACGTTGCCGGCGCGACGAAAAACATCCGCGTCGGCACCGGCGGCGTGATGCTGCCCTATTACAGCCCGCTGAAAGTGGCTGAAGTCTTCCGCATGCACGAGGCGCTGCATCCGCACCGCATCGATCTGGGCATCGGACGCGCGCCCGGCGGTGACCGGATGACCGCCAATGCGATGAATGCGCAGGCGTTCGACGACATGGAAGGTTTTCCACGACAAGTCATGGAAGTCGTCGGCTGGCTCGATCGCACACTGCCGGAAGAGCATCCCTACGCAACCGTGCAGGCGATGCCGTCCGGCCTGAGTTCGCCCGAGGTCTGGCTGCTCGGCTCTTCCGAATACAGCGGCGCACTGGCCGCGTATCTGGGATTGCGCTTCGCCTTCGCGCATTTCATCAACGCGCACGGCGGCGATGCGGTCGCCCGCGCTTACCGCAAGGACTTTCGCGCTTCGTTGCGCGAACCCGCGCCCTACGCGATGGTCTGCGTATTCGCGCTGTGCGCGCAAACCGATGCCGAAGCCCAGCGGCTCGCCGCCAGCATCGACCATCGCCGCCTGCTGATGGCGATCGGCCGCGAGGCGCCGATCGCCTCCGTCGAAGAAGCGCGCGCCTATCCGTATACGCAACGCGACCGCGAGATCATCGAGCGCGAGCGCTCGCGCGCGGTCATCGGCACGCCGGACAAGGTGAAGGCGCGCTTGCTCGAAATCGCGGAATCTTTTGCGGCGGACGAGTTGATGGTAGTCACCATCACCGGCGATTACGCGAGCCGAATGAGATCCTACGAATTGCTGGCCGCCGAGTTCGGTCTCGACCCTGCGGCCAGGTCGTCGGCATGAAACAGGACGCCCCGATCAACGAACGCTCGCTGGTCCTGGTCCTGGCCGCTATCCAGTTCACGCACATCATGGACTTCATGATCATGATGCCGCTCGGCCCGCAACTGATGCGGGTGATGCTCATCTCGCCCTATCAGTTCGGGCTGCTGGTTTCCGCCTACACGCTTACGGCGGCGGTCGCAGCGCTGGCGGTGGCCTTCTACGCCGACCGCTTCGATCGCCGCAAGACGCTGCTGTTTCTCTATGCGGGATTTGTCGTGTCGACGCTGTTTTGTGGCATCGCGCCGGGTTACGGTGCACTGCTGGCCGCGCGCGCGGTAGCCGGCGCCTTCGGCGGCGTGGCGGGCGCCACCGTACACTCCATCATCGGCGATGCGATTCCCGAACAACGCCGGGGTGCGGCGACCGGCATGATCATGTCCGCGTTCGCGCTTTCGTCCATCATCGGCGTTCCGATCGGCCTGGTTCTTGCCGTGCATTTTTCCTGGCGCGCACCCTTCCTGTTTCTCGTCGTCGTTTCGACGCTGGTGCTGATTCTCACCTGGAAAATTCTTCCGCCCATGCGCGTTCATATCGTCGAGGGCGAATCCCACCGGCCCTTGCATCGGATGAAAGCGGTGTTCGGGACCGCCAATCACCTGCGCGCCTTCGTCTTCATGTTCACGCTGATGTTCGCGGGGTTTTCGGTGATTCCGTTCATCGCGCCCTACATGGTGTCCAATGTCGGCCTGAAGGAAACCGACCTGCCTTACCTCTATCTCTTCGGCGGGCTCGCCACCGCGTTCACGTCACGTTACATCGGCCGGCTTTCGGACCGGCACGGCAAGCGGCAGATATTCACGCTCATCGGCCTGATCTCGATCGCGCCGCTGCTGATCACCACCAATCTGCCGCCGGTCCCGGTACCGATTGCCATCTGCGCGTCGGTCATTTTCATGGTCTTCGTATCGGGGCGTTTCGTGCCGGCGATGGCGCTGGTCATTTCCAGCGTGGAACCACGCCTGCGCGGCGGTTTCATGAGCATCAACTCCGCCGTCCAGCAGCTTGGATTGGGAGCGGCGTCCTTTCTTGCGGGAACCCTGATCGGCCATGCTGCGGATGGAGCGCTGACGCGCTTCTGGCTGGTGGGCTTCATCGCGGTAGGCGCGACGCTGCTCGCGATAGCGCTCGCGTGGCGGGTCAAGCCGGTGGCCTGAAGGGGAGGTGCGAGGTGCGGGGTGCGGGGTGCGGGGTGCGAGGTGCGAGGTGCGAGGTGCGGGGTGCGAGGTGCTAGGCTCGAGGTGCGAGGTGCGAGGTGCGAGGTGCGAGGTGCTAGGCTCGAGGTGCGAGGTGCGAGGTGCGAGGCGCTAGGCTCGAGGTGCGAGGTGCGAGGTGCGAGGTGCGAGGCGCTAGGCGCTAGGTGC